>Ga0207119_1119_pt1 | contig 12152 bp, 1 predicted proteins | sample Alteio_BWMinHeat_43_FD_153505 | JGI IMG/M metagenome (GOLD analysis project Ga0207119, IMG submission 153505) | Enriched cells from forest soil in Barre Woods Harvard Forest LTER site, Petersham, Massachusetts, United States -... | ecosystem: Environmental > Terrestrial > Soil > Temperate forest >... | reverse complement strand
TGATTGATCAACCCATCGCCTGGTAAATAAATATTGATAAAAGGGGCTTTTCAGAAATGAAAAGCCCCTTTTTTTGTGGTATCATCTTATAACTGAAACCGTAAAATTGAAAATGGTGTTCTGACATTAAGACGCAAAAAATATTATAATTGAATTTTTTTGCTTAAATTTGGGCAACATGGATTTTGATGTTATTACAGAACAAAATTTAAGGGAAAATAAAATGCAAACAATATCAAATGCAGCCCGCAAAAATCGAATTGCATCAAATCCTTATATAGGTCTTCTTTTTCTTCTTTTTAATTTAATTTTTATATCCGGAATCAAAGCACAGCTTTCGGGTTCTTACGGAATTGGTGCAAGTGGAAACTATACCACAATCAGTGCAGCAGTAGCTGCATTGACAACAGCAGGAGTTTCCGGGCCTGTAATTATGAATGTCGCCAAAGGCACTTTTAAAGAAAAGATTTCTATAGGACTTATAAAAGGTGCATCAGCCACTAATACGATCACTTTTGCAGGAGCAGGTCGCGGTAAATCAATTATATCATATACTGATACTGTTTTGTCTTTTACAAGTGGATGTACTTATGTAGGTTTCACAGGTTTCACAATTACAACTACCGGTACTAACACGGCAGTAATGTCAAATACTACTTCGTCATGTTCGCTACTAAATAGTGATATTGCTGCATCCACTGCCGCTACAGAGGTGATATATGATAATAATACATTAAATTTTACAGTTGCCAATTGCCATATTTCGGGAGGTTCTTCGGCAATATCAATAAATTCCGCTGGAGCAACAAAATACACAGGCGGGGTCTATAAAGCCAATCGAATTGTAAATTTTCAATACCAGGGATTTTTAGTCTCAGGCGCTAATAACTTTTTATATTCCGGAAATGTGATTGACTCTGCATCTCATTCTTATGCTTATGGAATAGAATCTCAAAGTGAAAGTGGGGCAAATTATAGCAACAATATTGTAATTGACATGTATGAAGGCATGTTTTTTAATAAAATGAATGCTGCCAGCACTAGTGTTCAGTTTCAGGTAGTGAATAATATTTGCGCAAATAATCAATATGAAAATGATTTTATAATTAACAATTCAGGCAATATACTTATAGCTCATAATACTTTTATGAGTCTAATTAGTTATGCAGTAAATATAGATATCCAAACTGGTGTGAATATTGGAATAGCAAGTAATATTTTAATTTCAAATGCAAGTACCGGGGCTCTATTTTTAGATGTTTATGGGGGCTCTTCACTAGGCTCACCTTTTAATATTTTTGATGGCAACGACTATTATTCGACAGGTGGAGGTGCTCTTATAAAGGGATATAATGGTCTTACAAGTAGTGCATTTAGTTATTCCACAATATTGGCCTGGCAAAAAGCAATGTCAGTTTATATATATAATAATCCCTATAATAATGTAAAAAATTCCATTGAAGCAAATTCAACAAATTTATCACCCGTTTTTATTAGTCCGGGATTACGAGATTATCACTTGGTTCAAAGTGTTTTACAACCATCAGGGGTTTTTGCAGGAGTAAAAACAGATATCGATGGAGATGCAAGGTGTAATTTATTTCCAACGGCAGGCGCTGATGAATCTTATTATATGAAGGGGCCTCCATCTGTAAAAATAGGTTTACTTAAAAACATATATCCAGGCTCACCAACCTATGTGTATCAGACAGGAAAAGCGTATGAACCTAAAAGTTATTTTTGGTATCTTAATGGGGTTTTAATTAGTGATTCTGTTGTATTATTTACTAATAAATTTATCGGAGGGCTTAATACTTTAAAATTAGTAACCATATCTTGCGGTGGGAAAGATTCTGATCAACAAACTTTTGGAATTACTTCGCCAACGTCAGTTCCAGTAGCTGACTTCATAAGCAATTCAAATAGTATCGAAACTGGGCAAAATGTAAGTTTACAAGACCTTAGTTCAAATGGCCCAACAAAATGGCAATGGACTATAAGCCCCGATTCTATTTACAACAATGGAATTAAAGTTCCAACTTTCAAATACATATTCGGAACAAGTTCATTTCAAAATCCTATTGTTCAATTTATATTTCCAGGGAAATACACTGTTTGTCTTACATCAAGTAACGCTGTCGGAAAGGGTGGTAAAGTTTGTAAAACTGACTACATAACGGTTGTGTCATCATATAATTTAGGTACTGTTTCTGTTATAACAGATGCGGTGGGATATTTATATGATAACGGCGGGCCAAATGGTAATTATATTCCTGCTACAACAAGCCCTTATATTCAGTCTGTTCTCATTAATCCATGTGCAGATAGTGTTTATCTTACATTCTCACAATTCGATTTGTACTGTGGGTTTGATTATTTGAGAATATATTCAGGAAGTGATAATAAAGGTGTACCACTATGGAATAGCAAATGTTCGGGTAGTTTTGCAAATGGTCCAGGATACACGGGAGGAAAAGCTTCATTGTGCGTATATCAGTGCATGCCAAATATTTCAAAACCTGATACCTTTAAAGCAAAAACTTCGATATATATTGAAATGGTTTGTTATGAGGCTTATAATAGTGCAGGTTTTGCCGCGAAATGGTGGAGTAAACCACGAGTTTCAACTAAACCTCAAGCTTCTTTTATAACATCAAATGCAGGTGATTCTGTTTGTCTTAATGGTTCACTCGTATTTACCAATACTACAAAAACAAGCAGTACTGATCCGGCAACATATCTATGGGATCTTGATGGGGATATATCAACATTTGAATGTGTTGGCGCTTGCCCGACCGTATCTTTTCCATATTTTCTTACGGGACTTGTAAATGTCACGTTAATTGCTACTAATTGTGGAGGTACTGATACGGCTACAGGCGTTATAACAGTCTTTAACCCAAAAAAACCTTTTGCAGCATTTACAGTTGATAATTTGACGCCAACCACTAATGATATAGTATTTTTTACCTCACAGGTTTTTCAGTGTGTTGATGATTATAAATGGACAATAACACCATCACCTGGAACAAATGGAACAGCGGTATTCATTAATGGTACTACCGTATTCAACCAGAATCCGCAAGTAAATTTTACAGCAACAGGATATTATGATGTTAAAATGTATGTTGATAATCTCTCAGGCGCTCAAAAAGATTCTTTAACAAAAACAAAATATATTCATGTCAGAAATCCATATTGCATACCCAGCGTTGCAGAATTAAATGTTGGAATTGGTATTTCAGGGGTTTTATTCAATACCATTAATAATAATACAGTACAGGCTTCTGTAGATTATTCAAATTTTTTAGGAAATCAAAGCCTTAGTACCACTCTTGCCTTAGGGGCTACGTACCCAATTACGATATCAAGAGATTCATCCCTTATTTTTGAGCCTATAAACCGGACAGTTTACATAGACTGGAATGGTGACGGTAGCTTTGTTGGTACCGGTGAAATTGTTGCTTCAGATTCTAATAGTTACAGTGCAAACTTTACGACAAAAATTAAAGTGCCTAAAAATGCAAGAATAGGTGCCACCGTAATGCGGATAGCTGTTAATCGTGGAACGTATAGCAATAAGCCATGTGGACAGAATGAGTTTGGTGAATACCATGATTATAGAATATATGTAACACCATATAATTTGCCTCCTGTTATCACTTTGAAAGGTAATCAGGGATTTACTGATACGATATATCTTGAGCAAGGAAATCATTTCATTGAACCAGGATACACAGCTACGTCTTTACTATATGGAAATTTAACTCGAAATGTAATAAGAACTTCCAGGCTATTAGGAAGTTCTTATATTGGCGATTCATTCAGCAATATAATACCAGGTACTTATATTTTTAGTTATAATCTCGCAGATTCTGCTAAACCTGTACCTAATAAGGCAATAACTAAATATCGTGTTGTTGATGTTACTCCAGATATAACGCCGCCGAACCTTGTAGTAGCCCTTCCTGATACTACTGTAATTGCTGTGACTAAGACTCCTATACATCCTATAGCTATCCCAAAAGTGATAAGTGCATTGGACCTGGTAGATGGTGATTTATCGGGTCTTGTAACAATTGATAGTGGAAATGTGCATACTAATATTGTGGGTACCTATAAAATAACTTATACAGTAAGTGATATAAGTGGAAATAAAGCAATTGTTTATCGCTTCATAAAGGTAGTTGATACAATTGCGCCGATTATTAAACTTATTGGAAATCAAACTATTAACGTGGAAGTTCATACGGCTTTTATTGATCCCGGTGCTACAGCGACTGATAATTATTATACGCAAGGAATACTCAATGGAAGTATAAAAGTTTCAGGCTTAGTTGATACAAGTAAAACCGGATCTTATTTTATTACTTATTCGCTCACAGACCCCTCTGGAAATAAAGCGATTTCTATAACCAGAAAAGTGGTTGTTTTTGATACTTTAGCGCCTATTATTACAATAATTGGATTTCAAAATGATAGTGTTGAGGTATTTACGCCTTATTATGACCAGGGTGTGACGGTTAGTGATAATTATGACTCAGCAAAATATATAACTGTGACTTCTGCCGGAACATATTATTCAAATTTTCCTGCCGGTCAAAATCCCGATAGCATTGGTTCATATACTATTGTATATTCTGCCACTGATAGGTCTGGAAATAAATCAAATGCTACAAGAATTGTCAGAGTACTTGATCATACTCCTCCGGTCATTACTCGTCTCGGAGATGAGGCCTTGGCTGTTTGTCGATGGTCTCATTATGTAGATGCAGGATATACTGTAAAAGACAATTATAATAAGGCCAAAGATTTAGTAATTGACATATTAGGCTCTTTTATAACTAATGGAGGTACAGCTACTTCTGGTATTTTTACACTTTACTATAAAGCAACGGATCAATCTGGCAATTTTAGCTATTCGGAACAGCGGATAATCAAAGTTAAAGATGCTACTGACATAACTTGTAATAGCTCAATCGAGGAAGGATTGAATTTGGAAAAATATATTAATATATTTCCCAACCCCAATAATGGTAAATTTATCGTTAAAACTAATCTTAATGAAAGCGATAATATTCAATTTCGTATTTCTAATATTTTGGGTAAAGATGTAAGAATTTTTCAGAATTTTGATTCAGGTACCGGGATTATTCAATTGGATTTAAGTGACTTATCAGGCGGATTATATTTCTTGAGCGTATTGTCTGGTAATCAGACTATTACAAGAAGATTTGAAATTGTGAAATAAACCATTTTTATAGTTCCAAATCGCAATTATTTTTGTACATTTGTCCTCTAAAAACAGAGTTAAAAAATCTTTTTTTGTAGTTGAAAACGTAAGATTTTTAAATTTTATTGCATTTTTTTGTTCGTCTTTTACATAAAATTGCAGTGTAAAATTGTTTTTTTACTTAAATAAATATTTTATGAAGGTGTTTTACAAACTTTTTAACAGCAAAGGGCGGGCGCCAGGCGTCTGGGACTTTGCAAAAAATCGAAACTCAACGAATGGTTGGGGCCTCAAACTTTCTTTGTTTGCGGTTATATTCCTACTGCTGTCTTCGGCAGGAGTAAAAGCTGCTGCCTTATCAGGTACTTATACTATTGATCCGTCTCAGGCAGCAAGCAGTACAAACTTTGTGTCATTTTCCACGGCTACGGCATCCTTGGCAAGCAATGGTGTTAGTGGGGCTTGTGTTTTTCAGATTGCAGGCGGTAGCTATAGTACCGGTATTTCAGTTGGCGCCATTACAGGTGCATCTTCAACCAATACAATAAAATTCACTTGTGCATCTGGAGCAGGCCGTAATTCATCTAACCCGGTTATCATTAATTCTGGTTCTTCCACTGCCATTAACATGAGCGGTGCGAACTATGTGATGTTTGACAACATAGTGGTTAAAACTTCAGGTGCGAGCCAGGTGGTAAACGTGAGCAGCAGTACTTATTGCGCAGTTACGAATTCTAACCTGTTCGACAATGGATCTAACACAACTTACATGATCTATTCGTCTCCTTCTAAATACTTTACCTTAAGCAATTGTTATGTTTATGGTGGTTACTACCAGGTATATCAATATGGAACGCAGGGAAGTAGTTCATGGGGATACATGAACATTACCAACAACCGCTTCATTGGTTGCAGGGAATTTGGTTTTTATGACTGGTATTCCTATGGTGATAACTTCTCGTACAACGTGTTAGACTCCTCAAACGGGGGATATTACGGCACCTATTTTTATTATGTAAATGGTACGGTAACTAATGGCAATAAATTCTTTGCCACTTTTGGATATTCTGAATATTCAATATATGCAAATTATTACCCGGTTGCAGGCGCTCCAAAGCAATGGCAATTTATAAATAATGTGATCGCCAATTTTCAATACTATCCTTTTATTGATGAAAACTTATACATAAGCGCAGCATCAGGCGGCGAAAATTGGTCTCATAATACGGTTTATGGTGGCACATCCGGCTATCTGCTAGGAGAATTTGTACCGGAATATGCAACTTCCCAATCCTTCACGATGTGCAGTAATATATTTTATAATACGAATGCCAGTGGGATAATGGAAATGATTGCCTATGGAGCCCCTAACGACTTCATGGTTCAGATGGATGGCAATGATTATTATTCGGCGAACAGCAGCGCCACATATTTTTTTGAAGTTGGAACTTCAGCTTATTCATACTCCAGTTATTCAGGATATATTGCTGGCTGGCAATCCAATGTTAATGCTAATAATGAAACGCATTCTACCAATATAGCTCCTACCTTTGTTAGTTCTTCTGGTGAGCCTTATGATTTCCATTTTGCTGCATCTTCAAAAATACCAACTGGGGTATATTGTGGTGTAAATTATGATGCTGATGGCAACCACAGGTTTAAAACAACCGCCGCAGGAGCTTATGAATCCCTTATAGGTATTAAGAACGATAATGCAGGCGTTTTTGCCGTACTGTCACCTTATACCTTCTGCCCGGGCCAGGCTACCTACATCGTTGATGTGGCAAACCTTGGCCTTAATGATATTACCAAGTTGATTGTGGGCTGGAGCGTTGATGGTGTCCTTCAAACGCCCATCAATATTAATTATACCATTAAAGAATTCCATGATACAGCCGTAACCCTTGGTACTTTTACCTTTGCTTCCGGCGTTAACCACACTTTAAAAGCATGGACCTCCATGCCAAATGGTAACGTTGATACCAAACCTTCTGATGACACTATTGTCAGGAAGAATATTGCGCCTTCCCTTTCAGGGACCTTTACCATTGACCCTTCAAAAGGTACTACAGCAACCAATTTTATCAATTTTACCAATGCATGCAATGCTTTGATCAATAATGGTATCTGCGGCCCGGTATTATTTAAAGTGGCACAGGGAACTTATAGCGAGCAAGTGAAAATTTCCGGCATAGGCGGAGTTTCTTCTACTAATACAGTTACATTTGATGGGGGCATTGACTCCAGCAAGACAATTGTTACGTCTTCGTCTAACCCAACGGTTACTGTAGGAAATAATTATGTAACCTGGAAGCATTTCACGACTAAAAACACCGGTAGCGGTGTGGCAGTGGCCCTTGTAGGCAGCTATTGCACGGTTGCCAATGGCCGTGCCCTTACCGATTCTACAGGAACGGGTTCAACCAGCGCGTGTGGTGTAGCTTATGGAACTGGCCCGACTTCAGGCGCCGGTAACAGTTATTCTACTTGTACCCACATGTATTGCAGCGGCGGCTATTATGGTGGTATGTGTGCTTATGGATCAAGCGGTACCAGCACAGGAAACACTGTTAGCTATTGTAAAATAGTGAATGGCTATTATTATGCAACTTATACGTTGTACCAGAACAAGTTTACTTTTGCCCATAACTATATTAAAGCCAACCCGACCCTTTCAGGTTATATTTATTGCCTGTACTGGTCAAATGCTACAGTGGATGGCAATTATTTCTATCCAAGCTACTATTTGTACCTGTATGGGTTTGATTACACGGGTGTAACCGGTGGTACAAGCTATGTAACCAACAACGCGTTTGTTGGGCACAGTTATAATGCAACTGACTATAGCTATTTCTATTACTGGTACGGCACCAAAGTATGGTACAATGTATTTTATGAAACAGGGCCAGGATCAGCTATTTCAGCATACTGGGGCAGCCCTTCTACCCTGGATGTCCGTAACAATATCTGGTACAGGACTTCCTCTTCATCAGAGAACTTCTATATCAGTTCTACTTCCGCCTTTGCGGCATTTGACTACAATGACTTCGTGGATGGCCCGGGCGTGAGCGGCGGACCAAACATGAACGGGACAGGTACTTTGGCCGCATGGCAGGTTGCCAACAGCGGTAAGGTATGGGCATGCCAGCATTGTATTACAACTGACCCGGGCTTTAAAAGCCTTGCAGCAGGTTCTGAAGATTTCCATATCGCCAAGGGCGGATACGGGGTATCAGGCAATGGTGTGGGGATAACGGTAACTTATGACTGGGATGGCGACAAGAGGTGCGTATTGTTCCCTAACATGGGCCTTGATGAAGTACTTACGGGCAAAGGCGCCCCTAATGTAAACTTCTACCCTACGAGCAATGACTTCCCGGGCAGCCCAAGCGTGGTTTACAGCAACTACAAACCCGGTTCCCCTGTAGCGAGTACCTGGTACCTGCAGAACTCAACCTATTCTACTTATACGAAAGTACCAATGGAAGGGTATGCTGACGGAGGCGACTCAGTAACATTATATACATCTAAATTCACGACCGGCACCAACTGCCTTGCACTGACGCAGGTTACCTGCGGCGGCAAGGATTCAGTGACCCATTGCTTTAACATTTCTGCCCCAACGGCAGTGCCTGTTTCAGACTTTGTGGCCAACAAGAACAATGTCCTTACCGGTGACGTGGTTTCTTTCCATGACCTTTCCACCAATGGCCCACAGACCTGGAGCTGGACCGTATCCCCTGACTCAGTGATTGCGGGCGGGGCGAAAGTACCATCTGTAAAATGGATATTCCCTCCTACAAATGCCCAAAAAGCACAAAACCCGCAGGTACAGTTTTTGTACCCGGGTAAATATACGATCTGCCTTCAAACCACCAATGGGGTAGGAAAAGGTTCTAAAAATTGCAAGACCAATTATATTACCGTACTTCCTGCGATCAACATCGGCAGTGTAAATGTAGTGACCACCGCATCAGGTTATATCTATGATGACGGCGGCCCTACAGGCAATTATATCAGCAATGGCGGCGCGCCGTCTACCCTGATCCAACCATGCGCTGACAGTGTTTACCTGGCATTCAGCATGTTTGACCTTAACTGCAACGTTGCATTTTTGCAATTGTATGAAGGCACATCAGTGAAAGGCAGGAGGCTTGACCCATGCGGTGGCTCGGGCTTAAACAGCGGGTTTACAGGTAGTGCCGTAGCTACTTGTACTGCACCATGTTTTCCAAGTGTTTCTAAACCGGATACTTTCAAAGCGGCCAAAGCGATGTTCATCCAGATGAACGATGGATCTACCAACACGGTGAACAAAGGTTTTGCGGCATACTGGTGGAGCAAACCAACAGCGGCAGGCAAACCAATTGCAAACTTTACCGATAACGGAAGCCATGACTCAGTTTGTGTGAATGCACAGGTGAACTTCACCAATACGTCCACCTCGGCAGCTAATGATCCGAACGACCCGTTGACATTCCTTTGGGACCTTGACGGTGACATTACGACCTGGGAATGTATCGGGGCCTGCCCAACGGCGCTTTGGCCATACTTCCTTGCCGGCCCGACAAACGTAACGTTACTGGCCACCAACTGCGGGGGTACCGATACTTTTGTTAAAACACTTTATGTATATACACCGAAATCACCTAAGGCATCATTTGTGGCAGACAATACCACCCCAAGTGTAGGCCAGACGGTATTTTTCTCTGTTCCGATCAAAGAGTGTATTGACGATTACAAATGGACGATCACCAAATCAGCAGGTGCAGGCACAGGCTTTGCCACATTCATCAATGGTACCAACAGCCTGAGCCCAAACCCACAGGTGATATTCTCAGACCTGGGTTACTATGATGTTAAACTGTATGTTGACAACAACTCAGGGGCGGCCAAAGACTCCATCACTTTGAAACAGTACATCAATGTACGTGCGCCATATTGTGTGCCAACTGTTGCCATCCTGAACCAGGGCATGGGCATATCAGGTGTTACTTTGAATACTTTGAGTAACAAGATGACCCAGGCACAACAGGATTATACCAATTACACGGGCAACCAGTCCTTGACGACCACCCTTTCATTAGGTGTTAAATATCCTATCACGATCACCAGGGACCCGAGCCTGATCTTCAACGCGATCAACAGGTCGGTATTTATAGACTGGAACGAGGATGGGTTATTTACCGGCAAAGGTGAAGAAGCGGCAGAAGACTCCAACTCGCTTTCAGCAAGTTGGACAGGGTATATCACCGTTCCAAAGACAGCCAAGATAGGTGCAACGATCATGCGTATCGCGGTAAACATGGGCCAGTTCCCGAACAGGCCATGTGGTCAGAATGATTTCGGTGAATACCAGGATTACCTGATCTACATTACCCAATACAACCAGTTGCCTGTTATTGCCCTTACCGGTCACCAGGGCTTTAACGATACGATCAAACTAGAGCAGGGCCATTGCTTTACCGAGCCGGGCTACAAAGCAACTTCATTGTTATATGGTGATTTGACCAAAAATGTGGTTGTAAGCTCAGGACCTGTTGCATACAACTGTCTTGTTGCGGGCACTTACCTGTTCAGCTACAATGTAACAGACTCCGCAGGCAATAAAGCCATTACCCAGCACAGGGTGGTAGTAGTGACCAAAGACATGACGCCTCCGGTACTGGTAATCGCACAACCTGATACGATCGTAATGGAAGTAACGGCCACGCCGCTTACCCCATTCCCTGCACCATCAGTAGTAAGTGCGCTTGACCTGGTGGACGGCGACCTTTCAGGCAGTGTTACCAACGATGCATCGAAAGTAACGAGCAACATCCTTGGGTTCTATACCATTACCTACACGGTTCAAGACCTTAGCGGCAATGTTGCGACGGTGTACCGTTATGTACATATCATAGATACATTGCCACCGGTTATCAAGCTGATCGGGGGCACCCCGGTTGACCTTGAAGTAGGGACGCAATGGACAGACCCGGGCGTTACTTTGTCAGACAACTATGATCCGGCCTCGGTATTGAACAAGAACCTGGTGGTCACCAGCACGATAGACTCATCCAAAGTAGGTACTTATACGGTAACGTATAACCTTACCGACGGGTCAGGCAACCATGCGGTAACGGTAGTAAGGGTAGTAAATGTAATAGACACGATCGCACCGACGGTTACCTTGAACGGGAACACCTTTGACAGTGTTGAAGTGTTTACCCATTACAATGACCTTGGGGTAACCACGAGTGACAATTACAAAGCATCATCCAATGTATTGACTACGGTAGTAACGGGGACCTTCTACAAGGCATTCACCAAAGGCACGCCAAGCATCCTTGGCCCTTATACCATTATCTATACCACCACAGATGCCTCAGGCAATAAAACCAGTGTAACGCGCACGGTTTATGTAGTAGACCATGAAGCCCCTGTAATCACGCTTAACGGCCCTGCCACGGTAACGGTATGCCGCTGGTTCAACTATGTTGACCAGGGATATACGGTAACGGACAACTATTACAAAACCACGACAAGCCCTCCGGGAATAAGTGTGGCAATGTACCTGAACGGCAACAAGGTAACTGACCTGAATGGCGCTACGACGATCGAAGGCTTGTTCAGCGTAAGGTACCGTGCAGAAGACAATTCATACAATGTAGGCTGGTCAGAATACAGGTATGTACTGGTTAACCCTGCAGGCTCACTAACCTGTCCAACTTCAGGGATCGCACCGGGCTTGACCCTTGACAAATACATCAATGTATATCCAAACCCGAACAATGGTGTGTTCACCATCAGCGCAAACCTTCCTGCCCAGGAAAAAGTACGCATGACAGTGACCAACATGTTGGGCCAGGAAATTACAGTATTACACAACGGTATCTTAGGTACAAACAACTTCCAGGTTGACTTGAGCAACCAGGTA
>Ga0207119_1116_pt1 | contig 12253 bp, 12 predicted proteins | sample Alteio_BWMinHeat_43_FD_153505 | JGI IMG/M metagenome (GOLD analysis project Ga0207119, IMG submission 153505) | Enriched cells from forest soil in Barre Woods Harvard Forest LTER site, Petersham, Massachusetts, United States -... | ecosystem: Environmental > Terrestrial > Soil > Temperate forest >... | reverse complement strand
TGTCTTCTATCAAGGGAAGGATGAAAAACAGCGTCAAGTGGCCATCTGCTGTTAAGGCAGTAAATGGTCTATGCTGGGCTGCCCCGTTTGCGGCAATAGGAATAGCTCCACACTTGTACCAATACTTGATATTGTTTGGAATTGGTCTTGGGAATACCTCTACGTTTTTCTTTATGAAAAAATACAGCGGACTTGTAAATTTGGAGCAAATTATAGTTGGTGCAATATCACTTGCTGCAATACCTCTTGCAATTGTGCTTGATACATCACTAATATCAAACCAAACAACTGCGGTAATTACATCTAGAATAATGATTGCGGTTGCTTATGGTGCAGGCGGAATTTTTGCACTAGTCAAAAAATAAGTTTTTAATCTTGCTGAATAAACTTGATGGAATCTTTTAGTTGTCTAGTTTTTTCCATTAATGATTCCATGTCTCTGGTGTCTTGCTCGTCAACTACATTAAAGTGTCCAAGCTTTCTCTGTGGCTTGGCATCGTACTTGTGATACATCTTTAGATATACTCCATCTTTTTGCTCAAGCGTGATTGGCTTGTATCTACCAGCAAAGTCTCTTGGTCCCAAAATGTTGCACATGATTGTAGCATGTCTTAATTTTGTACTACCAAGCGGCAATCCAAGTATTGCTCTTAGATGTTGTTCAAACTGTGAAGTCTCACTTGACTGTAAGGTATGATGTCCAGAATTATGCACTCGAGGGGCAATCTCATTTATCAACACTCTGTCATCTTTTGTCACAAACATTTCAATTCCAAATACTCCTGCACCGTGAAACACATCCATTGTTTTTTTTGCAATCCTGTCGGCTTCGGATGCAATCTTGCTATCAACTCGTGCCGGAGCGATTGTAAACTCTAGTATGTTGTCCTTGTGAATGTTTTCTACAAGTGGATATGTGGCAATTTGCCCATGAATATTTCTTGCTGCTATTACTGATACCTCCATCTTAAAATCAACAAATTTTTCAATCATCATGGGCCTTCCAGAAAATTGTTGATATGCTGTTTCTATCTGGGAATTGTTTTCTATCTTGAAATTTCCTCTGCCGTCATATGCATCACGTCTTGCCTTTAGCAGTGCAGGATATTGGAAATCCTTGATTTTTTTTTTGGAGATCCTCTAATGATTCTATTGCATCAAAATCTGAAACAGGGATGTCGTTTTGACGCAAGAATTGTTTTTGGAGATACTTGTCTTGTATTATTCTAAGAGTGCCAGGTGATGGATTTATTGAGACTTCACCATGTAATGATTCAAGTACCTTGCTGTCTCCTGATTCTATCTCATATGTGATGATATCTGACTGGAGAGACAATTCTACTATGGCGTTTTTATCTTTGAAATCTGCAACAATTTGTTTGGCCCCTACTCTTGATGCTGGACAATTTTTTGTCGGGTCTAAAACTATGGTATCAGAAATATGCTCTGGCATGTTTTTTGCTGCCTCTACTAGCATCATTCCAAGCTGTCCTCCTCCTATGATGCCAAGAGTCTTCTTGGTCATTATGAAACTGCATTGTCTGTTTTAAAAATAGTTATCGTGCATGGATTTTTGTTTCTGGTTTTTCCCATTTTTGGAATTCTGTTATATCAGTAACCTCACTAGCCTTTAAATACATTTTTTGGGCTTTTTTTTTGATGGATGATTACATTAAAGTTCGAACTGGAATTCCGGGGTTTGACTCTGTAGTCTCTGGAGGATTTAGGCAAGGGCAAACCGTAGTTGTATCGGGTCCTGTTGGAAGCGGAAAAACTACTTTTGGGTTACAGTTTCTTTATGCTGGTGCCAAAGACTTTGACGAACCTGGAATATTTGTTACACTTTCACAGAGCCCGTCTGAAGTCAAAAATGATTTTAAATCATTTGGCTGGGATGCTCAAAAAATAATTGAGGAAGGAAAAATGATAATCATCGATGCCAGGCCATTTAAGAAAGAAGAAGGTTTTATCGCATTGGATGAATCACTCTATCGCGGGGAACCGCTTCCGTTTATGCACTTGACTCAGCTTATTCTTAGCAGCATCAAAAGAATTGGTGCAAAACGACTTGTCATAGATTCACTTTCAGTTCTTGCAATGCAGTATACTGATGAGTTTTACATAAAACAAGGACTGCAAGGGATGGTCTATGCGCTTGAGGATCAAAACTGTACTTCTATCCTGCTTTCTGAATCTGAAATATCTGAAAAGATGCCTGCTGAGTGGTTTGTCACATCAGGATTGGTACTGATTCATCATGTGAGAAAAGGAGATACGATGGAGCGCTCAATCCAAGTGATTAAACTACGAGGAATAAAACACAGCGAGCAAATATTTCCTATGAAATTAAATGAGTTTGGGCTGCAAATACTGCACCCAAGAGTATCTCCCTAGTGTCACAGATGTATGTTTTTTGATTTTAACCAGAGAGTGTCAAAAAGAAGCCTCATGGAATAAATCAGTGCTTCGGAATCTGTCCATACTGCTGTCATTTGTTCGGTTGCCTGGCTTGCATTTTTTATAAAGAATATGATTTCATCGTTGTCTTTTATCAAGAAACATAGGTTGTCACGTATTTCAGAAGGCATCATCTTGACTTTTGATCTGTCAAGGTCATCAAATATGTACATCACCTTATCTGATACGGATGTCAACAATCTCATTTTTACTCCCTCTCTATCAATGCCTTCAAAAAAGTTTGAATGATAAAATCTCAGAAAATCCTTTTCTGCGCCAACTATTAAAAATTCACTTGTAGTGGTTTCTATCATCTTTTTTATCTTGCTGTTTGTTTGATTGACACTCTGCAGCATCTGGAATTTATCGTCCTTGATCTCTGAAACTTCGTTGTATTCTGGAATGGATTCCCAGAGTTTTACAATCTCTTTTTCTTGTTTTTCTAAAATGCTTACACGTTCTTTTTCTGCATTCACTAGGACCCATATTGCTTTATTTAGTGGTTCAGCAGAAAATCGTATCGGGTTCTGAAATGTAGCGGATACCAACCCTTTGTTTTGTAGTACTGTTAGTAGGTGATATGTTTCGGTTCTTGGCAATCTTAGTGCCTTGCAAACTTCGGGAGCTGTTTTTGAGCCATACTTTCCAAGATAAGTGTATACCTTGCTTTGATTTGTTGTGAGGCCAAACTTTGCAAGCTCATCTTTTAGCTTGTCAAACGCCATCTTGTGTTCATACATGGCAGAGTCTGCATCCGAGTCAAAGATGGATTGTTGGAGTTCTTCGTTATTCATTTTCAAACACGGATCCGTGATCTTGGAGTACTAGGATTTATTGATAGAAAGTCTAATGATATTGATCTATTGTGTCTCCTGTTCAATTCTATAAATATGGAATTTATATAAATTATATTATATTTATGTAATATATTATCGTTAATTTGATTAATAATATTAAATTTTGATCTCATGAATAATCTCTCCCGGAATGCTAAAGATCGATTTATACAAAAATTTGGCCTTGGGTTGTCTTGCGGCTATGAATGAGATCTGAAGCGTCAAGTCGTGGTTTAGTAATGCCATGCAACCAAGTTCTCTTTTGACTCCTTTTGAAATCATGCCGTCTATTGCTTCTTTGATTTTCTCTAGCCTTTCTATTTTTGATTTTAGCTCCTCTAGTGCTTTGAAATAAATCTCTAGTTCTCCTTTTGGTCCGATTCCGTCATATACTGAAATGTGGCCCAAATCATACCAGTTTGCTTTTTGGTCTTTTTTCTTTACAGGTTTTTTCTTTTTTGGATCTACTGGGCCCTCAAGTTTTTCTTTTAGCTCTGCCATTTCTGCCGAATCACTTGCTGTATTTCCAGAACGCAGTTTCTCCCCTATTGATTCTGAGTACTCTCCTGATTTTTTCTTGAGTGTTTGTAAATCATTTTCTACCGAGGACTGGAGTTCTGAAATTGTATGAAAATACATTACGTCATCTTCTTTCATATTCTAAATTCCATCCACTTGTAATGCTGTATCAGTCACAACCATGTCTTCTACGTTAGATCCAGGTAATCGTTTTAGTCTCTTTGTGGCTTCACGCACAAATGAAACCTTTTGACTCTTTATCATTCTGTCTGATCTTGCCATGTTTATGATATTTGGAATGACAAATTTTAGTATGTTTGATATCTCATCCAAGCTTAACTGGTCTAATCTTTTTTGCTCTGATTTGAAATTAGGTTTTATGATTAGCAGGTCAAGAGATGGCATGAGTATTATTCTTGTATCCTGTGGCAAGTGTATTAGTTGTGGGTTTACATCAATAGAAAATCCCAGATAATTAGTTATTACTTTTAACGAGTTGTACAACTCATCTGTAATGTTGGTTTTTTCCTTGTCTAACTCGTATATCTGAATTGCTTCTTCAACAAGATCATCCATTGCCTTTACTGCTGATGCTAGGTCGTCTGGATTCGTATTATCTGGTACAGACATGTACAAAAAATTCGAGTTTTTGTATAAATAAGATGTGTATGTAACCAAAAGTTACAGTCTCTTTGGGATGCTGTCTTACTAGATTAAAGGACGGATTGTTTTAACACCCGATGAAATTCCCTTTTTTGTTATTTGCATATACGTATTCTATCTGGGACATACAGAATTAGTTTTTATTGCTACTTGGCTATGACTGCTAGAAAGGGTATAGTTTGAGCATAATTTCCACCATTGTTGTCACCTGAATTTTGCGTAAATTTTCCATATACCACTATGGAACCGTAGTAGGCGATACCAGTCACTAGACCTGTTGGAGGATTATTGTTACAAGAACTAATTGTCTGTGTGTTATCACCGGGTAAGTCTGCGCCAAAGGTTAGGGTAGCTATCCCGCCTTGGTTAGGGATGCCAAAAGAATTATCCACATATCCAGTAATTCCCAAGGGACTAAGTGTAGTCTTATTTACAAGATAGTAAGTTGTGGGGGTGACCTTACCGTTGGGTGGCGTAGTAGTTGGCATAAAAAATATCTGTGTGTTTTTTGAAAGCCATAGCTTATACCCACCTGCAGTCTGATTGTTATTTGAAAGTGTTACCTGAAAGTCGATTGTAGTACAACCGAGAAATGACCAATCCGTATTCCATGTGTTACCTTCAGTCCATCTAAATGCGGTATAGTCATTTGTAACAACTCCTGAATTTTGAGAATAGGTAGTAGAAGAAAGTGATACTGCAGTTGGCTTAATTGCAGGTGACGTTAAAGCTTGTGCATATCCTCCCTTAAGTGGTGTTGTAAAAGAGGCAGTACAACTATCACCACCAGTACCTGTTACTGTTATATCCCATGTGAAGATCGCCGTGGTACCTGGTGCTATTGTTGCATATTGCGTTGGGGTTGTCCCACTTGATACACAAGTAGGACTGTCATTAACAACATTATTAATCGTCAGAGTTGGATTGTTAGGAGACACATTTACCAATGTGCTTGTGCTATTGTTGATTATGACCATGACTAATTCACTTTTAAATCCACTCGGAACAGTGCTGGGAAAAGCTAACAACTGAATGTTCAATGGAGTCACACTAGCCGAATTAATGTTAAATTGTTGTGTGTTACCTCTTGATGTTACTAGTTTAACATTGTAGGAGTTTGCTGAATTAATGTACACCGGTATATTTTGACCTATTTTTGTCAAGACTCCGCCCGGAGCCACAAAATTATTAGTTGGAGTATAGCTTCTAACCCAATCTGTTGTAGTTGTATTTTGAACCCATATTTTTGTAAAATTAATTGGAAGGCTGCCGGTATTTGCAACAGTGATGTTGAGTTTACTGTTTGGAACTGTTACACTAGAAATCTGAAATTTTTCTTTATTGACATCTGATAGTTGTTGATTTTTTGTAAGAACCGACTGGTTATAGTTATTTAAAATTCCCATACTGTAGGAAATGTATGTAACCGTACTTGTCAGCGCAATTATGGCAAATACTGCTCCTATTACAGTGCTAAGTGCTCTTCGTGATCTCATGGTGGTGCCGCCTGTGTTGTAAATGTTGAACCTCTTGCAGTGGTAACCGTAATGGTATCGGGCTTTTGACTACTCCATGTTGTAGGAGACTTGAGACTTGCGGATACTGTATACGATTGTTTTGGTAGTATTGTGGCCGGTAGACATGTAGATGCTCCTGAAGGTGGTGGACACGAAGAAGACGAATAAGGTGAATTTTTAGAATAATAATAAGATGTTATGGCAGTACTGTTTAGTTGGATTTGAGTTATTTTTACACTTACTGTTCCAGTGTTTGTCAGAGTTACATTTGTAACATTCTTGCTGTTGACAGAACCACAATTAGAACAAAATGCAATGTTTTCTATGGATATATTTTCAGTAATTTTGTTGGTGCTGTTAACTGCTGTATTGGACAGCGCAATTTCAAAAACTTTGAGGTTTCCATTTGACCATGAGACCACCGCACTGCCAAGAACAGCCACTGCACTGAGCATTATTCCTGCAGTAACTATCGTACTTAGACCCCTACGTGATGATCCCACTCTCTTCATTGTCTCTTGTATTGTTCGATAAAAACCGCTATTATCGGTGTGTATGTCTTTTTCACATACTTACATTTGCTGTTCAATGACTTGCTCTTTTCTTGGAGGTGATTCTAACTCGATTTGGTCATCCAAACCATTTTCAATATCAGATGGCTTGACTGTGATTTCATTTAATTCCTGTACTTGTTCTGATATGATCTTGTCTGGCTGTGATGGAGCTGCCATCTGTGATAATCTATATGCAGGACATGGTATCTGCATACTCTTTGACATGATGAAAAACAACGGAAAGATTTCCTGATATATGGAACTCAGAATTATGGGAATATTTTTTTCGTCTGGGCTTAGTTGAGCTGATATTTCTGTCTGGTCGCCATAAAGTGTTGCCAATCCCTCCACGTTTATCTTGGTATTTGTAGGGTTGGATAGAAAAACAAGTTTGTATTTTAGGACAACTTCGGAATCTCTATTTTCTGCCTCATCAAGTGATGCCTCTATGTTGTATTTAGAAAAAGAATGTTCATTTTTTAATTTTGAAAATGATAATGAAGTTATCTCTATCTTTGGATTCATAACCGTCTTCTAGAAGATGGTGATGAGACTTAACCGCCTGTATGTAGTATGGTGATACATATCACATGCTTAAGTATACTTTAGCACACTGGATCTAGGAATATGGAAAACTCACTAAATCAAAGAACAAAAGAAGTTACCAATTCCAAGGTGAATAATGATAATTTCACTCTGAACATTCATGTTTCCACACTAAAAAGAACTACCCATGCACTGTCTAAAAATTATGATATAAAAAAATATCTTACACCAGAAAGATTTTCGTTTTCATCCGATATCTTGGAACTTATACCCAAAGATACGCCGCCATATCTTGACAATGGTGAGAAATATGTGGAAAGAATAGCTCGTGCCTTGGCATTTTTCAAGCAATGTGCGCTCATTGGGCCAAGTGGAACTGGAAAAACGCATATTGTATATCTTGTTGCAGAGCTTGCAGGTCTTCCACTCTGGGAAATTAACTGTGGTTTGCAAACATCGGTGTTTGATCTTTTTGGAAGATATGTAGGACTTGGAAAAGAGAACTGGATTGATGGGCTGATAACTTCTTGGTCTAGATATGGTGGAATATTATATCTGGATGAAGCTAACATGATGAAGCAAGATATTGCTACAAGGCTTAATCCTATCTTGGATCAAAGAGGACATATGGTTTTAACAGAAAAAGACAATGAAATAATCCAGCGCCACAAAGATGCCTTTTTGATAATCAGCATGAATCCAGTATCTTCAGAATTTGCAGGTACCAAGCCAATTAATGCAGCAATGAGACGAAGAATGAGTGTCTGGCTAAATTTTGATTATATGAGCGTAGGTCCAAAAATTGATGGAAAAGAAATAGATCTTTTAATGAAAAAAACCAATGGTCTAAGTAGACAAGATGCCGAAATACTAGTCAAAGTGGGTGCAGATTTACGTAAACAATACAAATCAGGCGATCTTCCATACGGCCCTTCAATTGGGGATTTGTTAAATTGGGCAATGTTGATTTCAGATGGTACAACACTACTTGATGCTGCAGAAGAAACTATAATTTCACTTACTAGTGATGATGTTGAAATTCAGGACATGGTAAGAAAGATAGTTCGTAAGATAGCTGGAATCTGATGAAAGATAAAGTACCAAGTTTTTTAGAATTTGTAGAGGATATCTTCTATACGTTTTCCCAAATCAAGCCTGGAAATATTGATGTTGTATTTTCAAAAAAGACTCAATTTCCAATATTGAAATTCAATTCTGAACTCGAGATTGTTATCCCGTTGCCACGAAAACAGGATAAAAAATATGTGTTCGAAGGCATGATATTTGATAATGATAGTAATGGTAGAAAAAATCTGTGGTGTATGTTTTTGGCAACAATTTACCATCTTGCTTCGCATGTATGTGTATCAAGATATTCTGAATATGATCAGTGGAAGAAAAATAAAACAAAAGATGTCTATTTACATGTCATAGATTTCATCGAAGATGTGTCTGTTGAACGATATATTTCTCACACTAGCTCAGAAATATCTGAAAACATAAAAAACATAAATTCTAAATTTATGCAACAAATTCAGACAACATCCACGTCTCATTCTGTATGCGATTTGAAAATTTGTGGTTTTGACAATGAAGGAAAAATTGAAAATATACGAACAAACCTGTTAAATAAACAAGATGGTGTCATCTCATCTGCAGATTTCTTGTATCAAAATAGGGAACTACTGCCTAGACACAATCTACCATACTGTGAACTGCATGATCCAGTGCAAATGTTAAGAAGTGAAGAAAAAAGCCCAGACTTTGAGCCATTTGGAATATTCAAAGAAACTGTTGAGAGACTTGATGCAGTATGGTTAATAGACGAGCAATTAAAATCAAAATTGCTTAGAACATATGGAAAATATTTGAAAGACCTTAACTTTGACTCTGTAATCATACCACAAGGAAATTTTCATAATTTTATGCAACTAAAAGAAAAGGCATTACCATTACTGCGAAGAATTAGTCAACAGATACGAATGGTCGCAAATATTGTAGATGAGCCAAGAATTGATCAGATTGGGTATTTGAATATGCAACTGGCAATTCAATCTATTGCATCAGAAGGACAATCTACTGATATTTTTGAGCGTGATGAAATTAAAAGAGTTGAGGAAGCATGGGCAATCGTGGTAGATAAAAGTGCAAGCATGAGTTTGAGATTTGATCAAATTAAAGAATTTACCATGTGTGTAGCCGAGTCTGCAAATGAGCTTGCTGGAAAATCTGATGCCTGGGCATTATTTAGTTTTGATAATAATTTTCAAATTCTAAAAGATTTCAAAGAAAAATACAATCATGAGGTGCAGGCACGCATAGGCTCTCTAGAAAATAATGGATTGTCATTATTGCCTGATGCTCTAGAGTTGACTCGCAGAATACTTGCAAATGACCCACGAGAACGAAAATACATCTTTGTTATCACTGACGGGCATTCTTCTGGATATGAAAGGATAAATCAACATCTGACCAAGATTGCAAAAAAACTAGATGTCTCTGGTGTCTCTCTCATTGCAATAGGGGTATCAAAATCCACCTCAAAGCGATTCCGTAATAGTGTGCGTGGTTCTTCTGACCTGAAACAACTTGTGACCAAATTCATCACTGCCTACAAGACTGTCTCATCAGATGATATGTAATTTAACAATACATACTAGATCAGATAACACACATTGCCATTTTTGGTAATAATGAATATGTTCCTAAGAACAAAGAACAGAAAGGCAATCAGTGCAGTACTGACCACCTTGATCATTTTGGTCGCATCAGTCGTTCTTGGAACAGGTGTCGTACTTTATGGTACTAGCCTTTTCCAAACAGGAGCCCAATCTTCGGGTGTCGCAGTCCAAGGTGTTCATGTGTGGACAAATGCTACTTCAGGAATGACAACAACCTATGTGTGGGGTGCTGCAGAGATTAGAAACAGCGGAGACAAGATACTGTCTGTAGACCAGATTAATGTACGTGGTAATCAAATACCGTTTGCAAATTGGTTCTATGACAGCAATTCTGCAAGAGTCACTGCTGCAAACTTCCAGGCTCAGTTAAACTATACTGGAACTGCAACATCAGCATACCGTACTACCAACTCTGGAGTACTATCAGGTATGATGCAAGCATATGGTGCAGCTCCAACAGGTTGCGCAATATCTGCAACACAGTTCTATGTCAATGAGTTTGGATCAGGGGCAAATCCTACTAATCCATCACTGTGTCTCGCACAAGCATCTGGCCCAATTTCATTGAAACCAGGTGATAAAGCAATCGTGTACTTCCAAGTTCCAACCGGAATCTTGAGTACTGTAGATGCAGGTTCACAAAGTAGTGTAGCAATCTATGCAGGTAGTGTAGGTGCACCACAATCAGTTACTGTGGAAAGCAAATCCTAGAGGCAAAAAATGCCCATCTCTTTTTCCTTTTTTATTTTTGGTGATTAAAAAATGAAACCCCAATCACAAGTAAAAGAATTGAAGGTTTTCTTGCAAGCCACATTATTGATGGAGGTTGGTATCAGAAATTATGACCAAATTCATCACTGCCTACAAGACTGTCTCATCAGATGATATGTAATTTAACAATACATACTAGATCAGATAACACACATTGCCATTTTTGGTAATAATGAATATGTTCCTAAGAACAAAGAACAGAAAGGCAATCAGTGCAGTACTGACCACCTTGATCATTTTGGTCGCATCAGTCGTTCTTGGAACAGGTGTCGTACTTTATGGTACTAGCCTTTTCCAAACAGGAGCCCAATCTTCGGGTGTCGCAGTCCAAGGTGTTCATGTGTGGACAAATGCTACTTCAGGAATGACAACAACCTATGTGTGGGGTGCTGCAGAGATTAGAAACAGCGGAGACAAGATACTGTCTGTAGACCAGATTAATGTACGTGGTAATCAAATACCGTTTGCAAATTGGTTCTATGACAGCAATTCTGCAAGAGTCACTGCTGCAAACTTCCAGGCTCAGTTAAACTATACTGGAACTGCAACATCAGCATACCGTACTACCAACTCTGGAGTACTATCAGGTATGATGCAAGCATATGGTGCAGCTCCAACAGGTTGCGCAATATCTGCAACACAGTTCTATGTCAATGAGTTTGGATCAGGGGCAAATCCTACTAATCCATCACTGTGTCTCGCACAAGCATCTGGCCCAATTTCATTGAAACCAGGTGATAAAGCAATCGTGTACTTCCAAGTTCCAACCGGAATCTTGAGTACTGTAGATGCAGGTTCACAAAGTAGTGTAGCAATCTATGCAGGTAGTGTAGGTGCACCACAATCAGTTACTGTGGAAAGCAAATCCTAGAGGCAAAAAATGCTTAACTCTTTTTCCTTTTTTATTTTTGGTGATTAAAAAATGAAACCCCAATCACAAGTAAAAGAAATTGAAGGTTTTCTTGCAAGCCAAATTATTGATGAGGGACAAAGTCAAATTCCACTAGGATTTGAACTAATAAAAAAATACCCATTAGATCCGCCATTTAGCTATGCCAACATTCTGTATAATGTGGAAAAATCATCATATCTCTACTTTGTAGACGAGTTAAGACTCAACCATGAGGAAAAGGCAATTTTTGAAAAGTTGTACCGATTAATAGAAGAAAGCTTAGAATCTCCTTCACGAACAAAAAGTGACCAAAATTTTGAAGATCATCTAAATACAGTTTTGAAAGAAAATGAGAAACTGTTCTTGAATCACTCTAGTACTAGTATGGAGAAAGTAAAGTATTACCTAAAACGCGATGTTTTGGGATTTGGCCTCATAGACCCTTTGATGCATGATGTTAGCATAGAGGATATCAGCTGTAGTGGAACTGAAAAACCAATTTTTGTCTGGCATCGAAACTATGACAGCATTCCAACTAACATACACTATCCATCAAACGAAAACCTCAATTCGTTTGTTTCAAGAATTGTTTTCAGGGCTGGAAAACACATCAGCTCGGCTTTCCCAATATCTGATTTGGCATTACAAGGAAATCATAGAATTTCAGTTCTCTATCAAAAAGAGGTAACTCCAAAAGGAACAAGCTTTACCATAAGAAAATTCAAGGAAGACCCGTATACTGTAGTTGACCTGATAAAATTTGGTACAATAAACATGTCAATTGCAGCATATCTCTGGATGTTAGTGGAAGCAAAAA
>Ga0207119_1115_pt1 | contig 12294 bp, 12 predicted proteins | sample Alteio_BWMinHeat_43_FD_153505 | JGI IMG/M metagenome (GOLD analysis project Ga0207119, IMG submission 153505) | Enriched cells from forest soil in Barre Woods Harvard Forest LTER site, Petersham, Massachusetts, United States -... | ecosystem: Environmental > Terrestrial > Soil > Temperate forest >... | reverse complement strand
ATCAGCTAATTCATGTCAACAATAACCAGGTTAAAATATATATCCCGAATGCTTTCAGCCCCAATGGCGACACGCTAAATGATATTTTTAATATTGCAGGTTTTGCCATTAAAAGTTATTCCTATGACATTTTTACCAGATGGGGTGAACATATTTTTCACGCATCAGCAAATCTACCGATCCCAATAATTGGACAACGGAATATAAGCGCGGGTATCGGATGGGATGGTACCTATAAAGGTAGCCAGTCCCTGAAGGCGTTTATATCTACCAGTTTGATGTCACAGATATTGATGACAATCATCATAAAGTGAATGGTAAAGTGATGGTGATCCGATGATTATTGTCTGAATCGCGGATTTTACAGATTACGCAAATTTCGCTGTTGGTTAAGCTGCAAATTAGATTCATTCATAGTTAGTTGCTACCTGTCTAAACCGTGAAATCCTTTAATCCATTTAATCCCCGCCCGCCCAACTAACATTGGCCATTCGGGCGGGCGCGATTCAGACAATAAAATTAAGGCGGAGGCAAAGTAAGAATAAAATATTAACTCCCGCCTCACATCCTCACCAACTTCTCAACAAAAAAACTACCGTCATCACTCAAAACCCTTAAAAAATAAATTCCGGGTTGCTGGTTTGTAAGATCAATTGTTGAAGAATTAGAATTGTCAGCGAAGCGCGTTTCTATAACATGTCCAGTCAAATCAGTAATTGTTAATTGCTTAATTTCTGAAAGAGACTCTTTCGAATTGATAGTATAAATTCCACTTGATGGATTTGGATAGATTATGATATTATGATCTTGAGAATAAACTGGATTAATACCAAGCGTTGGATCTTCTTCCATTTTTGCAAGGAAAAATGAGCCGGATGAATTTCCATTTAAATTAATTCTTCCAAATTTCGTTTGCCCCTGTATGTCACCTGTTAAGTATGCAATATCATCAGGATCGACACTTATTGCAAATGTAGAATCAGATAATGTACCTCCTACATCTTCAGTCCATAATAACCTTCCACCCGCATCATATTTTGCGATAAAGATGTCATTCTTCCCACTGCTTGTCATTGAATCTCCCTGAAAATTTGCTGTCCCTGAAAACACTCCCGTTACAAAAGCATTGCTTTCTCCGTCAACACTTACACCCGTTGCGGCATCATTATTAGGTCCTCCAATATTCAAAACCCATTTTGGCTGCATTTTATCATTATAGAATGCTAAAAAGGCATCATTTTTAGTACTGGTTATCAATCGTCCTCCAAAATCTGCCGAACCGTTAAAGGTACCCGTAATAAAAATTTCTGCTGAACCGTCAAGACCTATTCCTGATGGTATATCATCTCCTGCGCCACCTGCCACTACCTGGCCAAGTCGCAGGCCATTGGTCGTGTATTTCGCAATAAACACATCATACCCCCCATGAGAAATCGCTTCTTGACGATAGAAATCAACCGTCCCACTAAATTTGCCCGCCATATAAACATTTCCTGTCAGGTCAGTTGCCACGGCTAGCCCTCCGTCGTCATCACTACCACCTTCATTTATAGCCCAATTTACCATCCCACTACTATCATATTGAATTAGAAATGCATCCCCTTGTCCAAGGCTTACCAGGCTTGTTTGAGAATCTATATTAATGTTATCTTCAAATCTGCCTGTGATATATGTATTGCCAACTAAATCATTGGTAACGGCAAGTGCCATGTCATTACCTTGTCCACCACCTTGCCTTGCCCACAACACATTGCCCAAGGTATCGAACTTTGCAACGAAAAAATCATTTCCACCCTGGCTGGTAAGGTTAAATTTCCCTAGTTGTACTTTTCCTGAAAAAGACCCGCATACAAAGGTGTGCCCGGATATATCTGCCGAAACTGATTTGCAGTTCAAACCATTTAATGCTTCAGACCATAATGCCTGGCCCTGGTTATTGAATTTTGTAAAAAAGCTTCCTGCGCCATTTATTTTATACACCCCAAATTTTGCAGGACCGTTGAGCGAGCCAACAACAAAAATATTTTTATTTGCGTCCAACGCCATTGATGTGCTTCTTGTAGTTCCAGAGTCTTCGGAAGTAGTGGCCCAGCTAAATACCTGCCCTGAAACATTGCCTGTATATATAATTAGAAAAGCCACACACAGAACTCTGGATATATTCATATGGTGCAACCAACAAACTGATAAAAATTTAGTTTAGGTTTTTGTCGATTGTGGACACAAGTTAGGCAGAACCTTCACTAATTGTTCAGACAAATTTTTGCATTTATCGGAAACTATAAGAACTTAGCAGATGAAAATTGAAAATAGGCGGCATGGGTTTTGTAATTGGAAGGGAATTACTATAAATTTGCAGGTTTAATTTGAGAAAGGGACTAAAATATAATCTATGATAAAGGCCAAAACAGGTCAGTACCAAAAGTTTAAGGTGGGTGATGAGTTGACAGATGAGCAAGTTGCGTTTTTTAACGAAAACGGATTTATACACTTTGAAAATTTCTTTTCTGATACTGAGGTACAAGGAATGCTTGATTCCTTGCAGGAAGTTCAGGCGAAATGGGTAGCTGAGGGAAGAGAGAAAATAAATGGTGTTCCCATCGTATATGGGCATGATGATAAGGGCAATAAGATAGTACATCGATTTGCTTTTACCAATCTTGTAAGCCCATATATTCATGATAAAGTTACCAGCCACCGGATAAAAATGCTCATACCACTACTTGGCCGCAAAGGCCGTATTGGGGAGCATGAAAAAGATGGCGCGGTAGTTAATCAGTACATAAACGCTGATAAGAGCAAAATGAAACAAATGGGTTGGCATACTGACAGCCCGCGTGACTTGTTTTACGGCCAAAAAATATCGCCTATGTTGAATGTGGGAATATATTTAGCTGACAGTAAAGCAGAGCAAGGTGGACTAAGGATATTGCCTGGTACACATAATCAAAATCTTATGAAGCTCTTATTCAGGAAACCTTTGTATATCAGCAATAAGCCAGATAAGAAAGAAATAAGGATTGACGCCCATGCCGGCGACCTTACCATACACCACGGGCACATGTGGCACCGTGTTGCTACGGCGCCCAATTCAGGCCAAAGCAGCAAGCGGATCGTAATGTATATACCTATCATTTGTGGCAAGTATCAGCCGAAAGATGACTATAGCAATACGCCATTTTATTTGAAACTCAGAGGTTTCGCAAAAAAATAATAATGGGGAATTCTTCTTATGCCTTAATTACGGGGGCAAGCCAGGGTATCGGCAAAGCTATTGCCACCGAACTTGCCTCGAGAGGCTATAATGTTGTTTTGGTAGCCAGAACTGAATTGCTCCTGGAAGAACTTGCTTCTGAGCTTCGAGAAAAATTCAAGGTGCATGCATTGGTCTGTCCGGCTGACCTGGCAGACCCGGCATCCCCGCAAAAGATCAAAGAATTTTGTGAGACGAAGCAATTGCCAGTAAGCATTTTAGTCAACAACGCAGGATATGCTGTTTTTGGCTTATTTGAAACTACACCACTCCAGGCGCAACTTGATATGATACAGGTGAATAATCATACCATGATTAGCCTCTGTCATGCCTTTATCCCAATACTTAAGCAACAACAAAAGGCATATATCATGAATATCGCCAGTACATCAGCTTTCCAGGCTGTACCTGCTATGGGATTATATGCGGCATCGAAATCATTGGTTATCCTGTTTAGCCGGGCATTACAAATGGAACTTGAAAAAACGAATGTTCATGTTTGCTGTGTGATCCCTGGCCCTACGGATACAGGTTTTATTACCCGTGCGAATTTGGGCTCTTCTATTAAGGAAATGGCAGCCAAGTTCGAGTGGCCGCCTGCCAAAGTGGCTAAAATAGCTGTGAAGAAAATGTTTGCGGGTGCAGTGGAAGTTATCCCAGGGCTAATGAACCAGGTAAGCTATATCTTTCTAAAAGTAGCTCCAAAACGAATAGGTGAAAGAATAGCCGCAGGGATATATTTGAAGGAAGCGGGTCGGAGGGGGTGAGAGAACTATGAGATAATGAGGCAATGTGATAATGTGATAATTTGCTGGCGCGAATAATTCAATCCGACACGGATACCCATTCAACTTTCAAAATTATTATTTCATTTTGGCCTGAAATGGAATAAATAACCCTAACTTTCGTAATGATACTTCATAAGGATGGGTCATTATGAAAAAATTCAGTGCGTTATGGTTTTTTATGGTGATTGGATATTTTGCGAATGGGCAGAAAAATAACCTTGTTTTAGGATTGGATGGTGGAGCAAATTATTTAATTAGCCCGAATTTTTTTTCGTCAGTTTATTTAGTTAAAGCCGCTTCCATCGACGTTCCGACTTTTGGCCCTAGCCTGGGATTTTATTTAACAGATGAGATTTCGTTTAAAACTGGCTTTTATTATACTCCACAAACTAATTATAAGGTATTATCTGGTATCGCCGCAATAGAAATTACGACTGACGGTGCAAAAGTAAAAAGCTTATATGCTTATAATTTTATTTTCCCATTATTAGTAAAATGTGATATTCCCTTATCAAAAGCAAAGATTTTTTTAGAATTGGGTGCATGTATGAATATAACCTATGCTACAGAAGACAATATAAATTTGTTGTATGGAGATGATTTGGGAACAATATCATTTTTAGAACAAAGTTTTGGTCTTTGTGCCGGAATGGGGGCATCCTATACTATTTATAAGAATATTGGATTAAATACTGAAATAATTTATTGCGACGAGTATAGACAAAATCATGATCATAATTTAAATAAATTCCTGCATGGTTCACTTGGTGTTACCTATACCATCGCATTTGCCAAAAAATCTAAATCTAAATAGAATCAATTTTGCTTAAATTCTATCTAACCTGTCTTTGTTTTGTCTGGTTTATAAATTTAAATACAACAGCACAAACTAAACATTCCAATGATCAATTTGGAGGTATTGGAATTTCTGTCGATATAGATTCTTCTCAGCATCTTCCATATATAGTCGAATTGATATCAGGCAAACCTGGCGCTATGTATGGCTTAAGATCAGGGGATTATATCCTGAGTATAAATAATTGGAATACCCAAAATAAAAAAAGCGAGCAAGTCGCACAAAAATTAAGAGGTAAGGTTGGATCAACTATTGTGCTATTAATAAGACGCGGAAGTGACGAATTTAAAATTTCGATAGTACGACAATCTATTATAGTAGATAACCAACCGGCCAATCTCTGCGATGCCTTGGATAGAATGATGAAAGCAAGTGTGGATACTTTCTCAAAGATCATAGGAAAAAAGCTGAATGAATCAATAGAAAATAAGCAACGTTCAAGTTTGGAATGGGAATCATCTTTAAAACTACCAAAATTTAGCAAGACATCTATTATGAAAAACGGGAATAATGATGCATATTTCAAAGCTATCTATTTTCAAGGGAAAGATTCGATACAAGCTATTCATTTGTTTGACAGGCTGTTTTCTGACGTAAGAGATTGTTTAGCATATACTTGTGCAGAAAGTTATCAGGAAACGAATACTGCAGTCATCACAGGATTTTCAACCACGTTTGCAATAAGCCAGGTTAAGTCAAATAACCCTGCAAGTATTAAAGGATCAGTTATCACTGTCATCTATGAGCATCAACGGGGAATGCCTCAAGAGGTGCGACTGGAATATAATTTAAAGAAATGATGTTTCATTTTTATGGAAATTGTCAATAGCTTGCAATAATTGCAACTATATCATAAAATACAACCTATGACTTCAAATTTACTTAGTACATCCCTTCTTGCTTTTTTGCTTTTATTTTCCTCTTTTTCAGTGCCTAAGAAAAAAACTACTATTGTATTGAAACATGGTTCCGTACTCATTTATGACATTGATGCCAATAGTGAAAAGTTTGATTTAATAGTTACCTTAAAAAAAGTAAAACCTGAAATTGTATTTTCCTATGAGACATCAGGGCCTTCAAAAAAGAAAGGAACAATAACCATTCCCGCAGCTGCTATTGATTCATCCCGAACACTTAATAATGATTTTAGTGGGGGGAATAAAACACTAAATGGTGAATTATCATTATTCCTTAGCAGGCTGATTTATGGAGAACTGGCAATGGCGGGTATGAATGAGGGAGGGACATCTTTCAGAGCTAATCCAAAAGATACGATGGAAAATTTTACAAGAGGAGAGCCAAATTTGAATGAGATAAAAGTAAATGGGCATAATATACAAATTGACGGTGAACGGTTTTACGATTTCGTGAATGAAAAAACGGGCAATTATCATTACGCCTTCACCGTTCTTAAAAATGAAGAATTTCCACTAATCCTCGATATGAACCTCGGATGGATACTTCACCTCAAACAAATAGATGGGGTAGATGTGATGAAGGTGGAGGAGTAAGCTATTAGACAATCAGGCAATGTGATAATGTGACACATACAATTCCTATAAGGCACAATTATCCCGTTCAGAAAAAGCACCATCCCTGAGAAACGTCCAACGATCAAAGTCTAACGATCAACCTCCAACGAAAAACGCCTAAACAATCTAATTCTGCGCTTCTACAACTTCTGCCTGGTGCGTTTTAATTAGCTTTTCCTGTATTTCCATTGGTACCGGCAAATAGTCAGCAAACTCAATACTGTACTTTGCCCTACCCTGGCTGATGGCTTTAAGACTTGTCGCATAATTTTGTAATTCTGCTAATGGTATCCTTGCTTTCACTTTTTGATAATGCCCTTCCGTATCAATGCCTTCAATAATAGCGCGCCGAGTTGGAAGATCACCCATTATATCACCTACTATTTCTTCAGGACTTAGTACTTCCAGTTCATACACAGGTTCCAGTATTTTTGGACTTGCCTGGTTGAATGCGTCTTTAAAAGCCATAGTACCTGCTATTTTAAATGCCATGTCATTGCTGTCAACGGGGTGCATTTTGCCATCAAAAACTGATACCCTTACATCACGAACATAAGAACCTGTTAGTGGTCCATTTTCCATCTTTTCCATAATACCTTTCATTATTGACGGCAAGAACCTTGTATCTATTACACCACCTACTATGCAATTAAAGAAAACGAGTTTTCCGCCCCATGGCAGTTGTATCTCTTCTCTGCCTCTTACGGTCATCCCCTTTGGATCAGGCATTCCTTCATACCAAGGCTCAACTTGCATGTGTACCTCAGCGAACTGTCCGGAGCCACCTGATTGCTTTTTATGACGGTAATTGACTTGTACTGATTTCTGAATGGTTTCCCGGTATGGTATTTTCGGTGCAACGAACTCTACTGAAAGTTTAAAGTCATGCTGAAGTTTATTGGTAATCATCGCCAGGTGCATTTCTCCCTGGCAGTGTAATATGGTCTGTTTAAGCTCCGGAGATATTTCTATTTTTAGGCTTGGGTCTTCTTCTTGTAACTGGTGTAGGGCTATGGCCAGTTTTTCTTCCTCGCCTCTTTTTGTTGGGATAATGGCCACCCGCATCCTCGGTGTCGGGAAAACAATAGGTTCTATTTCGAGTTTTTCAGTTTTGCTATGCAGTGTATTGTTTGTATGTGTGCTTTTGAGCTTTATAGTAGCTCCAATATCCCCGGCAGTCAATTTTTCCACAGTTTCTCTTTTTTTGCCTTCTACCGTAAATAACTGGGTAAATTTTTCAACGGCGCCCGTTTCTTCATTCATCAGTTCAGTGCCCACTTTTAGTTCCCCTGAATATATTTTAAAGAAAGACATATCACCCAGATGATGCTCTGATACTGTTTTAAAAATAAATACACAAGGGTTGCCCTTTGGCGATATCTCGAGCGTTTTCCCATCGGTAAGTGGTTGAGGGGGCATTTCAACAGCAGACGGGGAAACGTTATCTATAAAACCCATTATTCGGCCGCTGCCCATATTTTTCTTGGCAGAAAGGCAGAAAACCGGGAACATGTCGTGGTTGATCATGGCTATTTTCAATCCCTTTCGCATTTCATCTTCATCCAGGCTCCCTTTTTCGAAATACAATTCCATGAGGCCTTCATCATTTTCGGCGATAGCTTCAATTAAATCATTATGTAGTTTTTCGGCTTTTTCTTTTTCTTCATCTGGTATCGGGAGTTTTTTGGGTTTGCCACCTTCAGCAGGAAACTGGTACATCGTCATTTTCAATACATCTATAATGGCATTGAAACCCAATCCGGCGTTTAAAGGGTATTGTACCACAGTTACTTTCCTTCCAAAACTGGATTTGGCGTCTTCTACGGTTTTATCAAAATTAGCTTTTTCATGATCCAGCTGGTTGACAGCAAAGATCATGGGTGTTTTAAATTTTTCAGTGTATTCCCATATGATGTCGGTTCCCACTTCTACACCGAAAGGAGCATTTAAGAGCATGACTCCTGTGTCGGCTACTTTTAAAGCAGCTATTACCTCACCCACAAAATTATCATTACCAGGTGTGTCTAATATATTGATCTTAAAGCCGCGCCAATCCGTGTGCATCAGCGTTGTAAATACGGAACTTCCTTTTTCCTGTTCGATTGTGTTATAATCAGATACTGTATTTCCCTCTTCCACAGTACCTCTACGGTTAATTAAGCCCGCCTCAAAGAGCATGCACTCAGCCAGGGTTGTTTTCCCACAGCCTGCATGTCCTAATAAGGCAATGTTTTTGACATGGTTGACATCATAATTTTCCATACATTTTTTAATTTTAGAAATTAGGATACAAGGTATGGAGTTTTAAAACAAAACACCAAATTTTTAGCGGGAAAGTTTGGAGAAGAATTGAATGGCTTAGGCGAACAATATATATTAACTTTGAACTGTGGAAAGAATTTACTTAGATACCTCAGTATTTGGAGGCTATTTTGAATCGGAATTCGATTTGTGGACGAAGATTCTCTTTGATAAAATTATACAAGGAGAAATCAAAATGCTTTATTCACAAATGACAGAAATTGAATTGGGAAACGCACCACAACATATAAAAAAATTAATAGAAGAAATTCCAGAACAAAATATTGAATTTCTTTTACTTACAGATGAAGCAAATAGGCTCGCTGAATTTTACATCAATGAAAATGTGGTAGGGAAAACGAGTCTTGCTGATTGCATTCATATAGCCCTTGCTACTTTAAACAATGCTGATATTTTAGCAAGTTGGAACTTCAAACATATCGTCAACGTTACGAGAATAAGGGGCTACAATAGTGTAAATTATAAACATGGTCATAAAATTTTAGAAATAAGGACGCCCAGAGAAATTATTGAACTATGAAAACCAATATAGAGCACAAAAAAAAATCCGAAATTGAACTTATGCGGGAAATTCGTGATAAAATTAGTTCAGACATTCAAGGAATGACGTTTGAGCAAATGAAAAAGTATATTGAGGAAAGGCTCACTTTGCATCCAAAATCTGTTTGGGAAAAGGGAAAGAATCGGGATTAGACTTCACTTTTTATTTTAAAAAACCGCAAAATTAACTTCTTGATATTCTTATAAATCCAAAAACCTGCTATCAAGAATAACCAATTACTTCCTGCCAATAAAAATCCTACCATTGGTATATATAATAAAGTCCCGAAAGCGGGGCCAATTCCATAGTAGGGTTTATCATTAATATTTAATGGTACGATACCTACTATGCATAAGATAAACAGTAATATAGCAATTGGCAAGTATAAACAGGTATAACTCCAAAAGAAGATATTAAAAAGTGATTTTGTACCAATAAGTTCTTCGAGCTTCGTCTTATCCTGCATAATTTATAGTTATAGGAAAGCCTAATCACATTACAATTGGTTGTAAAATTATGAAATTATACCAATTCCATGGCTTGCTATAAAATTGAGCGTTCCAACTTCGACTGCGAGGAAAATCTAAAAAGAGTAATAAGAATTTAAAGAAAAAAATAAAAAGGCCGGATTCTGGGAATAGTTGGGGTAATGCGGGGGGAGGAATCCGGCCTTTTTTTACAAAAACTTCGAAAAATGCCTTCCATTCGTCACACGTTTGTATGCCGAGGTGAAGGCCCAAATTAACAACATGGGAGGGATGATAATGATATTGAAAGGGAGATATTTTATAAATGAAAGGACTTTAACGGTATTAATCGCGAATAAACCTGTAGAATTCGAATTGTTGTAAGGAATTTTTCTGCTGAAACTTGTTAAGGTTGACATAAATATAGTTTTTTTTGGGGGTATTAAGTATTTGGGTAATCGATGGATTTATTTTTCTTACTTGAGTTATTTTTAATTAATGATACAATATTAGACACGTTTATTCTGAGGAAAAAACACATTTCAGCAATATTTTTGGTGAAAAAAATGAGAAATATTGGTAGATTACTCTAGTTTATAAAAATTATAATATTCTAAATGAATTACTTAAAGCAAAAATATTTTACACAGAAATGCGATGTTTTTGGTGAATAAATGAATTTGTCCTACATTCATAAAAAACGCTCAATTTTGAAAACCCTTAATTTGGGAATAAATTATGAGCAACTTCTGGCAGCGTGCTATAACAGGTACCCTATTTGTAATTGTATTGGTTGGTACAGTTCTTTGGAATAAGTATTCATTTATTGGATTGCTTTTTGTTATTGCTGTGCTCGGAATATGGGAATATGCAACGCTTTTTAAAGGCAGAAAGAATAAGCCTAACTTTTTAGGAACTGTAATTGCAGGGGTTGGTATTGCATTTATTTGGTCATTAGTTCCATTAGACATTCGGAATCCATTGCTCAATTCGTATCTACTTGGCATTTTTATCGCCTGCTTATCTATTCCAATTGTTTTCGAAGTTGTACTGAATAAAAAGTCATCAATAATTAATATTGGGTTAAGCTATGCAGGAATATTGTATATTAATTTTGGATTGTGGGCTTTTGAAAGTCTCGCATTTTCAAAATTTTATATGGATTGCCTTGAAGCATTTCCTTATCATTCGGCTCCCGTTTTGGGCTTTCTTATTCTATTATGGTCTTCAGATACTTTTGCATATTTAACGGGAAGAGCATTTGGTAAAACCCCATTAGCCCCAAAAATATCACCAAAGAAAACATGGGAAGGAAGCATTGGAGGAGCTATCTGCACTATTGGCATTTCTTTTATTTTGTATAAGACTATGGGGCAAGGCCAATCATCGTTTAATTCATTAGGATTTTTTACTCTTTTTCAATGGGTAGGCCTTGCAGTTATCATAATGATATTTGGCACCTTTGGTGATTTAATTGAATCAAAATTCAAAAGAGTTCTTGGCGTAAAGGATTCAGGAAATATTCTTCCAGGTCATGGTGGAATCCTGGATAGATTTGATTCTTTGCTATTTGCGGCTCCTTTTGCTTATTTATTTTTGGAATTGACAATGAATTATTAAGTAAGAAAGATATCCTAGCTCAAACAATATTAATTTTGCCCTAAATCGGAGTACCTTTCATAATTCTGTATCATTAGGAAAAAGGAACGTAAAGTGGCATCCAGACTTTCTGGAACAATAACGATCAACTAACAACCATCAACCAACAACGATATGCGCATTCACAAAGAAGGAAGAATATTTTTAATCATATTATTAATTCTACTAGTAGGATTCAACCTGTTAACACATTATTACCTGCCTTCCTATTTGTTTTTGCTATTGTTAATTGGTAGTCTTGCACTTGGTGGATTTTTTACACAGTTTTTTAGAAATCCTGAGCGTGAACTTACTTTAGATGAGTCGCTTGTCGTTTCACCTGCTGATGGCAAGGTAGTAGTCATCGAGAAAGTTTTTGAGCCTGAATACTTAAAAACTGATTGCATGCAGATTTCAGTTTTTATGTCACCATTTAATGTACATCTCAACAAGGTTCCTATTTCGGGAACGCTTGAGTATTATAAATATCATCCGGGTAAGTACCTGGTAGCTTTTCATCCAAAATCCTCTCTCCTTAATGAGCGTAATACTTCTGTTATCAGGACGCACGCGGGTCAAAAAATACTTATCAGGCAAATTGCAGGAGCTGTTGCCCGTCGAATTTGTTATTATCTGAAACAGGGACAAGAAATAAAACAGGGTGAAGATCTGGGATTTATCAAATTTGGTTCACGATGTGATATTTTCCTTCCCCTGGATGCTGAAATAAAAGTTGAAATGAACCAGGCAGTAAGAGGAGGCCAAAGTATTATTGCAATGCTGAAATAGATTGATGAGTTGTCAATTCAAGTATGAATTAATTGGCAGACCCAAACCTATCCCTCAAAAAATCCATGGCTAACTTGTTCGCATCTGCAGCCGCTTCCTTGTTATAAT
>Ga0207119_1112_pt1 | contig 12346 bp, 11 predicted proteins | sample Alteio_BWMinHeat_43_FD_153505 | JGI IMG/M metagenome (GOLD analysis project Ga0207119, IMG submission 153505) | Enriched cells from forest soil in Barre Woods Harvard Forest LTER site, Petersham, Massachusetts, United States -... | ecosystem: Environmental > Terrestrial > Soil > Temperate forest >... | reverse complement strand
CCCAAACCCCAGAGGGGGAGTGAACGTCAAGGTCACCTATCCGTTTTTGCTGAGGTCAGCAAACTCTTAATTTTTGGCAGGGAGGAAAAATGAAAAAGCTTTTATTGGCGTCGATGGTGATCTTTGCTTTCGGTGGTTGTAAAAACAACCCTTATCCCGATGGAACCTATTCACCAAATCCAATTCCCCACAATGAAGTTCAAGAGCAACCGGCTCTCATGGTTCCAAGTAAAGTTATATTTTCTGAGGGAATCGCAGGGTCTTTTGGAGTCAGCGGAAAAATTCCAAATGGCGAAGCTGTTTTAACCATAGATAACTTACCTGCCGGCGCTGTTTTTTCTCCCCAAGAAGGCAAAGTAAAATGGACTCCTGGGTTTGATCAAGGTAATGATCCGAGTGTTCCAAATTCTTCTTACAGAGACTACACCATTACCGTTATGCTCTCTGATGCTAAAAAACCAAAAGTAATTTTGGCTCAAGAAGATATTACTCTCATCGTAAATGACGTTCCCCGAGCATTTATGTTTGTCGACTTAAACCCAAATAATTCCATCTACGAAGGTTCAGAAGAAACTTACGATTTTACTATTCAGGATTTAGATTATCCAAAAGGACCTTTCAAATTGACTTTGGCCGATGCACCAGCTGGAACGACGATTGTGCAAAACCCAGCCAACCCAGCTAAATTTACAATCCACTTTATTTGCTCTTATGACACCGTGACATGGAAAGATGTTCAGGCTTCGGGTAAGAGAAGCAAATTGATCAACTGGACCCTCACAGCTATGGATCCAAATCGAAGATTTATTTCTGCCCCAATGTCTTGGGAAATTTATGATGAAAGACAATATGCAAGTTACATCGGGCCAAAAGATTTAACTGTGACCTCTCAGAATATAGATTTTATTTTTATGGCGGCTGACCCCAATCTAGAAGACGTGCCTACGGTAAAAGTATCACCAGTGAGCCAAGGAACTTTGAAAGTAGATCCCATGACTCTTCCAACGGTAAAGAAAGGCGCACGAGACATGCCTAAGAGTGCTTTTCACGTAAGCTGGACAAATATTCCTAAAACAGCCGCCGGAAAAACAGACAGGCTCAGCATTAACATGTGCGTTCACCGTTACACTCAAAACCCTGATAACTGTACTTCCCAAAATGTGCAGGTCAAATTTGATTTTACTAAGGGAGGAAGTCTATGAAACTAAATTTACTTCTCATCGCTTCAACTCTTGCTTTGAGCTTTAGTGCCTTGGCAAGTGAGGCTCCTCTTGAAGAACAGTTAAAGGCTGTTGAACTTCCTGGTAACCAAGCGCCGACTTCGGTTTCAAAAGAAAAACTCTATGTCTATCAGACCAGATACCTTCCTTTGAGACATAAGAGTGAAGTTTCATTGGGTTTTGGGCAAAATTTGACGGGCCCAAGTTTCTTTACAACCCGTCAATTTGAAGTTGGATATCGATTTCACCTTAACGACACTTGGAGCTTGGGTTTCGAGCAAAGTTTCGTTTCAAACGATCTCACTTCTGACGGGCAACGACTTTTCACTCAAGATCACATCGTTCCCGATATGGCCTACGCAAGGCAGCGCTCTGAACTCACCGCGGGATACAATGTTTTTTACGGTAAACTCAGATTCTCTGCAGACAGTGTTCTTTACTTTGATCAGTATATTGCCTTGGGTGGCGGTATCATGATGATGAACACAGGTAATCTCGGGGCTGCCGTCGGAGATGTAGGATTTGCCTTTTGGTTAGGACAATGGGGAAGTGCACGGATTGGGTTCAAAGATTACTTCTTTAATGAGCCCAGTCGTTCAAGCAGTTTTCCTTCTAACAATCTCCATGCCCATCTTGACTTAGGATATATTTTTTAACGGAGCTGATGATGAATAAATTCGCTGCTATTGTTCTTATCTTATCTTCAACGGTTGTATTTGGAGACGATCTTCTTTTAGATACAATTCAGGGCAAGGCTCCCGCTGCTGAGAAAGCTCCTGCCCAGAGGCAAATAGCGGTGCCACAACAACAAAACCCACTCATTCAGAGATTGAATGTTGATCTCACCAAACTCAATGATCCTTTTCAAAAATTAATGTACGCACAATTTGAAATGGCTGAGCATGTACCCTACGACGTTCTTCAGTGGGCCAGCCTCTTTCTTCAAGGTAACTACACTGGTACCAGCCATCTTTGGTCTGTGATCGAGCCTCAAATTCCAGAAAAACTTATTCACGTTTCAAAAAGTGCTTATCTTTATTCAATTTGGAAGTTAAGTCTTCACCAGACTTTTCTTAATAAATGGTTGAGATTGAGCACTGATCACGGCTATATGGCTTCAAATGCGGAGAAAACTTTTGAAGGAATTTTGCCTACAAATTTCGACCAGTGGCTTCTTGATAACGGGCTCATTGTCAATCCTTCACAAGAAGAGGCCATTAATGAATTAGATGGTAAGAATCCGTTGGCTCCTGCTTTAAAAGCTTGGGTGGCTCTACGAAAAGGAACAAAGGCTGAGGGGATTCTTAATTCCATCAGTTCATCAAGCCCGTTTAGATATCAGCTTGCGGAAACGGTAGCTCTTGCCCATGCTCGAAAAAATGATCTCGTTGGTGTCGCCCGCGTTTTGAAAAACCACATTCAACCTATTATTGAAAAGCAACACGACTCTAAAATTCTCAGTCAATATTATATGGGTATAGGTCGTCTTTTGTATCAAGCTGGCAATTTAAATGCGGCCAAAGAATATTACGAAAAGGTACCAGCAACTTCAGCTGATTATCTCCAAGCACGTGAAGAGTTAGCTTGGGTTCTTTTGAGACAGGGGAATATTCCCCTTCTTCGAGGGGAAATCAAAACCTTAGGAAGTTCTCTTTTTGATGAAACATTTTCTCCAGATATTTATGTTGTAAGAGCCATTTCGAATTTGAAAATGTGTTTCTTTGAAGCTGTCGAAAAAGATTTCGATAAGTTCACTCGTACCAATAGATATTGGGCAAAAACTATTGACGAAGCCATTGGATCTTCTCAGACACCAAAACCTTTGAAAATGGATTACTTTAGCAATCGCTCCTTTGAAGTTCTAAAGAAACTCGCAGACGAGCAGGCAAAGCTTGCCCAATTAGGAAAAGAAAGTATCGGAGCTGCGCTTCCGGCAGTGGGTATTCAAAAACATTGGAGAGAAGCTCAAAAAGAAATTCAAGGGCTGGTTGAGTTAGCAAAGAAAAATCAAGATCAAGAATTTAGACGTCAATGGAAGAATCAAAGAATTATTTTATCTGAAGCCATTCGTAAGATGCGCTTTATCAAAGTTGAGTTCTTAAATGAAGTGCATCAGCTCACAGAAAATAAAATCGATAGAGGATCTCTTGTTGCCGATCAAGGTAATGTTATTCCTGCTGCATCTCTTTCAAAGAACAAAGAAGAAATTGTTTTTCCATTGGATGCAGAGCCTTGGCCAGATGAGCTTTTTAAGCTCCGTTCAACGGCTCAAAGTCGGTGTTTGAAATCTAGAGGGGAAAAATGAAAAACTTAAGAGCTTTTCTTGTTTTGAGTTTGGGCTTTACACTCTTATCTTGTGGTGGAAAATCTCAGTACAAATATGCAGAACCAACTCCAGGCAAATACTCCAGCACCGTTCATAAAATTAGGGAGTTTGTTCCTCAAGTGGACATGCTTTGGATTGTTGATAATAGCGGAAGTATGTCAAGCTACCAGCAGAGTGTGGCGCAAAATCTAGCGGGGTTTATTGATCAACTTACCAATATCAGAAATGTGCGTTGGAAAATCGGTCTTATTTCTACAAGTGTAGGCGAGGGCCCTTATCTTGGTTTTAAAAAGGGTGATGAGTTAACCTACAAAGATCGAAACGCTTCTATGAGATTTAAAACGGCAATTTCAAGACTTGGAATTAATGGTGATGGTGTTGAAAGAACTTTTCAACCAGTTATTAATGTCTTAGACCGTTATCCCGATTTTTTGCGTAGCAAAGCGTTCTTAGATCTTATTTTAGTCAGTGATGCTCCTGAGCAGAGCAACATGACTACAAAGGACTTTGTTAATCGTCTTTCGAAAAAGGTCGTTAAAGAAAAAATTTCTTTCTTTGGAGTTTTAGACCCCATGGAGTGGTGTAAATCGACCGATGATCCCTTTCACTGGGAAGGGAGTAAGTTTAAAGAGCTCCTCGGTATGGTCGATGGAGCGGCTTATCCCATTTGCGCGCCTGATTATAGTAGAAATCTCATCGATATAGCCAATCGCATTGCCGATAATACCGGCGGGCTACCAAAGATTTATCTTAATTCGATTCCCAAAGTTGAAAGTATCGAAGTTATTTATAATGGCATTTTGCTACCCGGGGGACCAAAAGCCTCTGGTGGTGTTTGGATCTACAGCAAAAAAGGCAATGCTATTTTATTTCATGACTTAGATTTTGCTCCTGGCGACGATGATCAAGCCGTTACGGTTAATTACACCGATGATGTTCCAGCTCCATAGAGTTTAAATAGAAACGTAAAAAGGAGAAATTATGAAATCTATAGTTTTAGTTGCCGCTCTGTTCAGTTCAGCTGTTGCTTTTGCTATGCCTAAAGTTGGCGATTACGCCATGATTAATGTGTCCCTTGGTGGGTCCGCCATTGGTACCCTTGAAAATGAAGTTGTTCAATTTGATGCTGCAAAGAACCAGTATCTTCTTCGAAGCACTCAAGATCTCATGGGCCAACGCAAGAGTAATGATACCTGGGGAGCTGGTGTTTCAGATCAACTTATTAATGACATTTTAACAAATTGTTCAGCTAAAGGCGGAACTCCCCAATCAATTACTGTTCCTGCAGGAGCTTTTGCTACTTGTGCACTGCCTGTTAATAGTGGTGGCTCAACGGGAACAATGTGGGTTGGAATGGTTCCCTTTGGAATTGTTAAGGCTGATATCACCAATAGCGGAAATCAAATTGGTGAAGAGTTGGCTTCATTTAAATTGGGTAAATAATTAAAAGAAATTTAAGAAAAGATGCCGCGCCTCGAAGAGGTGCGGCATTTTTTTTAGAAATAAAATCCTAATCCTGCCTGTATGAAAGTGTTTAGGCCGCCGGCCGAATTAAGAGAACCATAGCCATAAACTTTTTGACCGGTTAGAAAGATTCCACCGCCAAAGAATCCGCCGCCCACGCCTGCAGCGACTCCCGTGTTGTCTCCAGCGGAAGTGGTACTACCGATGCTCAATCCTCCTTGAATATAGGGGCGAAAAACTCTGTCTAAGAAAAGATACTTGAGGTTGACATCGCCAGCTACACCGAGAGAACTTGACCCATTGGATCCGTTTTGGGAATTTCCTTGTCTAGATGAAGATTTTAAATCAAGCCACCCTATACCTAATTCAAGGGCGAGGTGATCCCAAAAATGAAGGAAGTTCGCTCCTACGGTTGCTCCTGGAGGATTGTGATAACCGACGTTAAAAGACCACCCCGTTTTTCCCCCATAAGCTTGAGCAGAAAATAAAAAAAACAAAACTAAGAAAATTTTAATTTTCATTTTTTTCTTTTAGGGGTGTAGGCGCAGGAACGATAACTTTCTTTGAGATGCGCTTTTTCACCTTGTTGCCGAAGTGATAGGTCATGGGGCCATTCTTCGAAGAATCGTCTGCCTTCCAACCCTCGGGCGGTGGAGGTGATCCTGGATCAGCGGCTTGGGGCGGTTCTTGGGCTAAAGAGATAGCCGTAAAGAATGAAATTAAAACTATTAATAGTAAAACGATAATTTTTTGCATTTTTTATCTTTCCTCAAAATAAATATATTCTAGAAACTACAAAAAATCTAATCGTTCTTTAATAGAAATTATTGTCTTAAATAAACTCTTTCTTGATTTATTTTACCTGGTCTATTTGGCTGTAGAGCATCGGCCCCCAAAAGAAGAGATCTATCATTCACGAGAACAACCTCTTGTGCTACTCGGGGAGATGGTTGCCCAGGGCATGTTGCACCTGTGGCTCGGCTTGAAACATCAAGCTCTACATTTACGGCCCATTCATCATTATTGTAGTTACAAATATGAGCAAAGTTAAAAGCTTTTGCAATAGCGTCATTTTTAACTGTCACTGTAGTTGTATTGAAATGGAAATCCTCGTCTAAAGCTCCAGGAACAGCTTTTGAGTCACCAAGAATATCAACTTTGCCAGTTTCTTCAACGACAATGCCTTCTTTGGTACAATTACCGTCAGTGTAGTAGCCTTGGGTCTTCTTAAAATTGAGCATTGAAATTTCAAAAATCGTTTTTGTACCGGGGAATTTTATAATCCCTATATTGGGTAAAGTTGCACTAGTGCAAGCAGACGCATAAGAGGCCATGTTCACTGGGCCTTTGCCCATTGCATTGACGGCATTTTGTGCTGCCTGTTTAACGTCGTTTCCTGATTTTTCTCCGCAGGCGGCGAGCCCCATTATAAGAGTCGAAAGTAAAGCTGAATAAATTAATTTTTTCATTTTTTCTCCATTTTTTAAATCTCATTATCAACGAAGGACTGCTTCTGCTTTATAAGAGAAAGGTTCTTCAAGGCTGTGGCCATATTTTTGAGATCATTATTTTTTAGACCTTTTTTCATTCTCTTAAATAACCCTTCTTTTTCGTTTTCACGATAAACTTTAAAGAAATCTCTGAGCATTTGAAGTTTAGCTGTCCAGGTTTCTTTAGCCGGAGACAAAAGTGAAAGTTCTTCTAGAATACCGCTCATCAGTTGGTGTTCTTCCATCCCAAGAAGACAGAGTCTTCGTGCTTTTTCCCTTTCTTTAAGTGCCTCATAGACAGTTTTCTGTTCGAATTTGAGAAAGCCAGAGAGAGACTCTTTTAATTTTTCAAAGAGTTTCTCTCTCTCTAAGGGTTGATCCTCGCCAGTTTCTTCTAATTGGCGTAAAAGAGAATCGATTCTTTTATGTTCATCTTTTATAAGATTAAAAATCGACATGGCTTCTTCCTTTTATGGGGCGTGGGGACGCGTTGTTCCCGAGCCAATGAGCCTAGCAATGACCAGAAGAATTATGGCTCCTAATGTTGAAACCAAAACTGTTCCCCAAAATCCATAGGCTTCGCCAATGATACGATCTGAGAAGAATCCGCCAATAAACGCGCCGATAATACCGACAACAATATCTGGTACCACTCCCAGACCATGACCATCTACTACTTTACCAGCCAGCCAACCTGCAATGAGTCCCACAAGAAGAAACGCAATGATGTTCATAGTTTTTCCTTTCAAATATTTTTCAACTGGTGTGGTTAATTGCAAGAGAGCTGCCAAACTTTAGGCTATCTAAAGCTCTGAGAAAATTGCGCCAAGCACCAATTCGGGTCAAGAAGGCCCAATTTCAAGACTTAGGAAGTGGCCTACTTAATTGTTGGTGAAATATGGAGATTAGAGAAGCTTCGTTGTCGTTGAGAATCTTTTTTATTTGAAGATCCTCTCTCCAACGATACTTTTGAAAGCCTATGACTTTCAAAAGTTAACAAGGGAGACGAATACTCCAAACTAAAACAAACTCTCTTCTCCCGCGTTAGCTTTCTCATTTCACATACTTACCTACACATAACAACAATCAAGTAGGCCAGTTCTTAAATCTTAGGAAGTGGCCTACTTAATTGTTGGTGAAATATGGAGATTAGAGAAGCTTCGTTGTCGTTGAGAATCTTTTTTATTTGAAGATCCTCTCTCCAACGATACTTTTGAAAGCCTATGGCTTTCAAAAGTTAACAAGGGAGACGAATACTCCAAACTAAAATAAACTCTCTTCTCCCGCGTTAGCTTTCTCATTTCACATACTTACCTACACATAACAACAATCAAGTAGGCCAGTTCTCAAGACTTAAGGCTTGGTTAGTCTTTTTCTGAACGCCCCATCTCAGGTCCCTGTGAGGAATGCCGATAAATAATAAGTAGGTAGTTAATAATACTCTAACTTTAAGCGTTGGGAACCATGTCACAAAATAAAAATTGGTTTGTTCACATTGGTGGTGAAATCTTTGGCCCTGTTGCAACTGAAGTTATCACAGTCATGCTCAGGCAAACACGACTTCAGTTTACTGATTTTATTTGGAATTCAAGTCTTACTAAGTGGGTGCGTATTATCGACGTTGATGACTTTGTTGGGATGCTTCCAAATTACCCGCGAACACCAATTCCTTCTACTGTAGGAAAGAAAATGCCTCGACCGGTAGAAGAGGTTCCCGAGGAACATTTTATTTATGACTCTGAAGAAGAAGAAGTCGGAATGGATGAAGAGGAGGAAAAAACCCCCGTACCGAAACGGGCGTCAACTCCCCCGCCACCACCCCCGCCATCAAAAAAGGTAGAAAAAAAAATTCCAGCCAATGAGCCTCGCTCTGGAAGTTTGAGTGGAAAAATTACGAAATCTTCCGCAAAACTCTCTGTATTTCCGAGAATTAAATTATCGGGAAAAATTAAGATAGATGGAATTGGTAATTTTAAGGTTATCGATATCAGCGAAGGTGGAGTTTTTGTTGCCGCTAGTGAAAGCATTGAAATTGGAACTGAAGTTAATTTTACATTAGATGCTGATATTTTTGGTGAAAGTTTGTCTATGGCCGGAGTAGTAATTCGTCACGGCGATCGCTACGACGAAAAGGGTTTTGCCATTGAGTTTTTGCGAGTGAATCCGGCTTACAAGAGACTCATCAAGAATTCCATCGCCAAAGGTTTAGAAGAAGGTTGATGGAATGAGGCGCTTTGTTTTGGTTTCAGCGATCCTGATCCAAAGCGCAGTAGCTTTCGGTGCCCCCACACTTAAAGATCTCGACGAAGACATTTCAAAATCAAATTGGGATGAGGCTATAGAAATTGCCCACGAAATTCTTGTTCATAATCCAAAGTCGAATGAAGCAAAACTCAAAGGGGCCTATGCTCTTTTTCAAAAAGGGTACTCCAATGCCGCCCTTGTTTTACTTAGAACATTAACGACCGAAGATTGGAAATCTCTTCCTCAAGGCAGAGATCGCTTTGTTGAAGTTGTTTCGCTCTTCCAAAAGAAAATCCCATTAAATTTTCTTCCCTGGCGACTAGATCAAATGGAAGTTCAAGATTCTTCATCGTATATGGCTGATGAATTACGTTTTCTCAAAGGTAAAGCTGCCTATGAGCGCCAGCATAACGGAGAAGCGAGAAATTTATTAGAAAGCGTGAGTAAGAATTCTAGGTTCTTCACGGCGTCCCATTATCTTTTAGGAAGTATTGCCGCTGACAACCACGAGTATACAAAAGCTTCTTCCGAATTTGCAGAAGTCTTTCAGCCTACAGTTTTAGATCAATCGGCGGAATTCTGGAAGGATGTGGGCGCCCAAATGACCAGTCATTGGGGAAGTAATTTTAAGGTCATGTTTGATGTGGATCTCATCACAAAGAATGCCCAAATGGGTGAACTCTCTTTATTGGCATTGGCGAGAATTGCATACGCTTCTAAAGATTACGATACTGCCCTAAGACGCTATTCAGACATTCCTGTGACTTCGCCCATTCATAGTCGTGCGGTTTTAGAGAAAGTATGGACTCTCTGGGCTCTTAATCGCCACAGTGACGCTCAAAAGGTCGCAGCTGAACTTGGAGTAGACAGTTCATCTTTTTCAACGGTTGAGTCACATATTCTTCGCTCCTTGGTTTTGACTGACAATGGTCAAACCGAAGAAGCTAGAAAAGAAATTGAAACCTTTAATGATATTTATTTAAAATCCAAATCGGCCCTTGGGGAATACCAACAACGCTCTCTCTCGCAGCTTTTACCGAGCTTCATTCAATTTGATCTTGATCAAGATGCTCAACTTGAGGCCTTAAAGAGCCATCAAAAAAACCTAGATGCAGAAATGAAATCTATTCGCAATGAAGATCAAAGATTATTTCCCGTTTACTCTGATTTACTGAGCGAATTGGAGTTATGGAAAACTAAGAGCGCTCATTTAACTGAAGACCTTGTCAAAGCCCATGTTGTCAGACGCATCGCTGATCTTGATCGCCTCAGTGTGCAATCTAAACTTATTGTGGCAGAAACTTATTTGGAAGATCGAGAACAACTTCGTGCCAAAATGAAAGTTTTAAAAATTTCTGATGAAAAAACTCAAAGAGAATACGATGAGCAACTCATTAATCTTTTAACTAAAGCTATCGATGTTGTTGAAGAACCTTTTTCTAAACTTCAGGGTCACCATGCTCGTATTCAGTTTCGTCAAACTGAACTTTTATGGGAATTGGGAACAGCAAAACTTATTCTGGGCCAGGCCAGTGGAAACAAAGCCCTCGATAATGATGGTGAACAATTTCGTCTTAAAGCAGCTCATCTCATTGAAGATCTTGCGCAAAAAGAACCAAACTTTCCCAAGTATAACCAGGTTCTCTTTTTTAAAGGGTTTGCCGAACTTGAACTGAATAAAACGGCTCAAGCTGTTCAAACATTTCATTACTATGTTCAAAAATATCCAACTCACGAACATGTTCCCGATGCTTATCGCATTTTGGGCGATCTTGAGTTTGATGCCAATAACTTTAATGAGGCAGAAAAGTATTATAAAAAAGTTTTGGAATTCCCCGAATCACCCATGGTTGGCTACGCCCTTTATAAACTAGGTTGGTGTGCTTATAATGTTAAAAATTTTGGTCGAGCGCTCTTAGCCCTTGAAAAAGCCTATGTATGGACCACTGAAACCACCGAGAATAAGCTCTTAGGCTTACAAAAAGAATCCCGCCACGATTTGATCTCTATTTACGCGGAAGTGGGTGATGATTCTAAGGCTGTAGATTATTTCAAAAGGTTTTCTGCCGTGGGAGTTACGGATTGGCTTGAAGAACTCACTAAGCAATTTGAAAACAATGGTCAGTTCGAAAAAGCTCAAAATATTTACCGCTCACTTATTGTCATGAACCCCGGGTCTCCAGAAAATATGAGCCATATGACGGGTATAATTCAGTCGGCATTTAAACTTCAAAGGTGGGATCTCGTCATTTCTACCCTCAAAGATCTTGTTGAACACTTTGGGGCTCAGCTTTCCATTCCAAAGCCCGAGGGAAAAGTTGAATTCTTTGTTGAAAAAACTATTCGAGAAGTTGTTGGTGCCCACCAGTTTGATTTCAAGAGGTCATCTGAACCCGATGTCGTAAAGAGGGTTATTACACTTAATAGACTTTATCTCGATGAATTTAAAGATTGGCCTTCTTCAGAAGAACCTCTATATCATCATGCCCAGTATCTTTTAGAAAAAGGCCACAACTTAGAGGCCAAAGGTGCTTTCAGGCAACATTGGGTTCAATTTCAGGGCACTCTCAAAGAACCTTTAAAAGAAGAATCCCTTCGTAATCTTATTCATACATTGGGAGCCCTCGATGAGAAGAGGCAAGACAAAGCACTCAATTCAGAAGTCGTCGACATTTTTACTTTTGCTCAACAATATAGAGCTCTTTATCCCGATACAAAATATTTGCGCCCCATTGAGTTCCTCTATTCGACAACTCTTTTAAAATACGGTCGAACTGAAGAAGGAATTACAGAAAGCCAAGCCCTTGTTGATAAAAATGCAACGGATGACGTTGGAAAGGGTGCCTTTAAAAATCTGAGCAAAGCTTATTACGGACTCAAAGATTGGCAAAGGGTCTATAAATGGGCTCAAGGAATCAAGGGTCACCCCACCGAAGCTCAGACCATTCGTCAAGAATCTTTCTTTTTGTGGGCTGAAAATGCAGCCGATGACGTTCAGTCTGCAGAGATTTTCTTAAAGGCCGTCAAAGACCCAGACATGAAGCCTATTTGGCAAAAGAGTTTGTACAATGCCTTTATTCGCTACAACAAAGCTAATAAGAAATACGAAGCTATCTTAGCGGCTAACCAATTAGAAAAACTCTTTCCCCACGATGCTTCCTTAAATGAGATTGCAGGAACTCGAGCTGCCATCTATCAAGAAGCTGGGGATTATGCCAGTGCCCTTCCGTTTTTGATTACCTTTTTAAAAAATTCTGACTCGAAAACTCCTTTAGACGTAGTTCAACAAGCCCATCTTAATACAGCCCTTATTGCTGAAGCTTTAGGGCAAATGGAAATCGCGAAGAGCCATTACAAGAGTTACTTAGCTGGAACAAAAGTAGCGAAGAAAGATGTTGCTGAGCGAGGTTTAGCTCGTGTAGCACAACCTGCCGTTTCAAATTCTGGCGGTGGTGAATATTATGCCGATTGGCCAAAGCTCCTTAAAGAAAGAGATATTTTTGAGAAGAAACCTTTTATTCCCCAAGCAGATCTTGTTAACGAACTTAAGAGTGGAGCCCAACGACTCCAAAAAGTTTCACAAATGTTTTTAGAGGTAGCCA
>Ga0207119_1076_pt1 | contig 12355 bp, 9 predicted proteins | sample Alteio_BWMinHeat_43_FD_153505 | JGI IMG/M metagenome (GOLD analysis project Ga0207119, IMG submission 153505) | Enriched cells from forest soil in Barre Woods Harvard Forest LTER site, Petersham, Massachusetts, United States -... | ecosystem: Environmental > Terrestrial > Soil > Temperate forest >... | reverse complement strand
ACAACCAACAACTAGCAACTAACAACTAACTTTGCCGCATGTCTTACGAAAAAAGAGGTGTTTCCGCATCAAAAAGCGAAGTTCATGAAGCCATTCAGAAGCTTGATAAAGGTTTATTTCCCAATGCTTTCTGTAAAATATTGCCAGACTATGTTGCGAATGATGATAAGTTCGTCAACATAATGCATGCGGATACGGCAGGCACTAAAACCTCTTTGGCCTATTTGTACTGGAAAGAGACAGGTGATACTTCAGTTTGGAAAGGGGTGGTGCAGGATGCCATTGTGATGAACCTTGATGACATGGCATGTGCCGGTATTTTGGATAATATCATTTTGTCATCGACAATTGGCAGAAACAAGGGTCTTGTAAGCGGAGAGGTGGTAAGAGCGCTAATAGACGGCGCTATGGAGTTTATTGAGCGTATGGAGGCTCTTGGTATTCATATCCATCATGCAGGCGGAGAGACGGCTGATGTAGGCGATATAGTAAGGACTGCCGACGTCGGATTTACTGCTTTTGCCAGGATGCCCAAAGGGGAGGTATTGAATATTGATATTAAACCCGGGGATGTTATTGTTGGATTTGCGTCTTATGGACAAAGTACATACGAATCAGAATATAACAGCGGCATAGGGAGTAATGGACTGACTTTCGCGCGACATGAGACGCTCTCATATCATTATTCTGAAACCTATCCTGAAAGCTATGATCCCAACCTTGATGCAGACTATGTATACACAGGGAATGAGAGATTGACCAACCATTATGAAGGCCACTTAGTAGGCAAATTATTACTATCACCTACCCGGACTTTTGTTCCCGTAATTAAGTCGCTTTTAAATAACCACAGGCCTGAAATACATGGCATGATTCACAATACCGGAGGAGGCCAAACCAAAGTCCTGCATTTTATGGATAACCTCCATGTAATCAAAGACAATCTAATCGAAATACCACCTGTTTTTAAGATGATTCAGTCCCAAAACAATGCGGATTGGAGAGAGATGTATCAGGTATTTAATATGGGTCAGCGTCTTGAAGTATATACAGATCATGCTTCAGCAATAAAGATGATTGATATCGCAAAATCATTTAATATCCATGCGCAAATAGTTGGCTATGTGGAAAAAGGGGAAGGCAAGAAAGTGACGCTGAAGACTGGGGTAGGGGAGTTTGTGTATTGAAATATGAATTTTTGACATTTATTTTATCATTTCCAATAAGGCAATCACCTTCTCTCTAATCAAATCCCTCACTTTATTAAATTCTTCAGGTTCCATATTCCTAGGATCGGGAATATTCCAATCTTCTCTATGCTTGGCCTTTACCCAAGGGCAGGCATCACCGCAGCCCATAGTTACTACATAGTCATACTCAATATCCGGAATATCATCAAGGCTTTTTGAATCATGGGTTGTCAAGTCATAACCAAGTTTTTTCATGCTCGCAATAGCTTTCGGATTAATGACACCTGATGGTTTTGAACCGGCACTAAAGGTATCAATGTTTTTACCCCCCAACATATTTGCAAAAGCCTGAGCCATTTGGCTGCGATTTGAGTTTTCGATACAGACGAAAAGGATGTTTTTCATATTTTAATTTGAATATATTGCATTTCAATTAGAGTTGCCTCGGAATACCCTGTCCCTAAAGGGGAGGATCGATGTTTTTTTGAGATGGAAAGACTATTTTTTGCTTTTTATTAATATATTTTATGACAAATCTTGCACAAAAAAAGTAAGCTGCGTCCCCTTTAGGGACAGGGCTGATGGACTAATTGCTTTTCAAATATTTATTAGTTAGAACTGCCAAAACGGATCCAATAAATGGCGCTGTAACATAAACCCAAATGCTATGCAAATCACCTGAAACAATGGCAGGTGCAAGGCTTCTTGCGGGGTTCATCGATGCACCGCATATAGGACCGGCAAAAGCCGCTTCAAGCCCTACAATACTTCCTATCGCAATACCTGCCATTATACCGGTTTCCTTTGATCCTGTTGCTACTCTGATAATGACAAACATCAGGAAATAAGTCAATACAATTTCGAGCCAAAAGGATTGCAGATCAGTTCCTGAAGGTAAGGTAGCGCCAAGATGCATATTTTGGGGGAATAAATATTTTAATAAACAACTAGCTAATAGTGCGCCCACCGATTGGCTTAAGATATAAGGTACAACATTCTTAACTGGAAACGAACCTGCTACTGTAAAACCGATTGTGACTGCAGGATTAAAATGCGCACCTGAAAGATCTCCAAGCGCGTATATCATTCCTAATATTATTAATCCAAATGTCATGGCGACACCGAGGTGGGTAACGGTGCCACCGCTTACTTCATTGATAATGATGGCACCCGTACCACAGAAAACTAAGGCAAAAGTTCCGATTGCTTCGGATAAGTATTTTTTCATTAAGAATTATAAATCGTTAAATTACGATGAATTAAATCAAATTTTTTTAACAACAGTTATTCAGAGGTTGATAGGCTGCAAAAAAAGAACCGAATGATAATTCAATTTCTTTCCAGGTTTTTTCGTCAATGCAATAGCATGTTTTTGCACCGCTTATTTCACCTTTAATGATTCCTGCATCTTTAAGCTCTTTTAAGTGCTGGGAAACGGTAGATTGTGATAATGGTAGTTCATCTACTATATCTCTGCAAACACAACTTTGTTGGCTTATAAGATACTGAACAATAGCAACCCGTGCCGGATGGCCCAGAGCTTTTGCAAATTCCGCAAAGCGGAGTTGTTTATCCGTAAAATTATTTGTTTTTGTTAGCCCCATATTAATTATATCGCAATGTTACGATTAATAATTAAATTTAGTTCATGAATATTAGAATTTATTATGGAAGAGAATAAAAAAATATCATAAGGAGATAATTATTAATAGATTAAAGTTGCCAACTTCTAAAAAGTTGCTAACTTTCTCACTACTCACTACTCATCGCTTCAAAACATACTTCACTGCCAGGTCCATATACTCAGATTTTCTTCTTAAATAATCCAGCTCTGGTGAATCTTCAATCCAACTTTTATACGCGTATCCTTTTTCCAGGGCGGTGCTAATGCACTTGTAAAATTTTGCTTCATCTTTTGTAATGGCATATACATAAGCCAGTTCTGCGAAGGCATCCCGCCTTTTAATTCTTTGCCCAGTCTCTTCGTAATGCGCAATTTGCTTATTAAGAATATTTTCCGCCTTTGCTTCCATATTTAAAAATGCAAAGCAATAAGCAGAAGCTGTAGAATCTGAATGCACTTTTACGCCCATTTCAAAATTCTTTTTTGCTTCTTCTTTTTGATTTAATGAGAGCAGTTGAAGCCTACCTAATAGCATATAACCTATTGCAAATGAATTATCAACAGTTAGTAATTCATTTAAAATCCTTATCGCCCCAGTGTCATTTCCAAGATACGCCATAGCGTATGCTTTTTGATATTTCGCATAACTATAGTTAGAAGAAATTTTAAGTGCAAATCCACAATCATCAATCATCCCTTTATAATCGCCTGTGTACATTTTTATTTTAGCGCTCTCTACCCAACATAGCGGGCTTTTTCCTTTAAAGAGTTCATTAGCTTTGGTAATATCAACTTTTGCGCTGTCCATTAAACCGGAATCCCTCTCTGCCAGTGCTTTGGTGTAAAATGGATTTCCATATAAATTATTAATTTCTATAGCTTTATTACAATCTTTTATACTCTCCTTTAATAATCCGATGTGAAATTCAATATCACCTTTCTCCGCATAATAGCGCGTGTTGCCCGGGCTTAATTTTATTATAATTTCAAGGTCTTCAAGAGCTTGTTTGTAAAACTGTAATTCATTTTCTTCTTTGGCTCGCAAAAAATAAGCTTTCTCATAATCGGGTTTAAGTTTAACGGCATTGCTACAATCAGACATCGCCCCTCTAAAATCCCGCATCAAATCTTTACTTAAGGCTCTGCTATAATAAAATTTCTCTTTATTGGGATCCATATTAATGGCAACATTAAATGCCAGGATGGCGCCGGAATAATCTTTCAACTCATGCTTTGCCATACCCAAATCATATTGTGCATTTACATTATTCGGCGCTTTTTTTAACCCGGCTTCAAGATTTTCGAGCGCTTCTTTAAATTTCTTTTGATGGAAATAAACTGTACCCAGGCTCATAAGTATTGCCGGATCACCGGGTTTGAGCTCAAGTGCCTTTTTAAAATCTTTTAAGGCCATATCAAATTCAGCCTTGTCCTGGTAACATAAGCCCCTGTTTACATAGGCTTTAGTAAAGGTGGGATCTTCAGCTATTTTTTTGGTATAATCCTTAATGGCAAGATCAAGATTTGCCTTGTCTTGCTCGATGCAACCCATTTTAAAATAGTCTTGTGCCGATGCAACTTTTGAAGAAATGATAAGAAAGAATATAATCGTTAATAGCTTATTGCTAAATGATTGTAAATATTTATGAGATAATAAAATCTTAATATTCATTTTATTTATATATCCTTAAAACTATAGAATGATCTTTAAAATTCCTGATGTGCCCAAAGTGAGAAATTTTGTTTTTGACTCTCATTTACCCCAGGATTTTTTATGATATGATAAATTGGATAATAACTGTCATTACCTTCAATAATACTAGTAAGCAACAATTCTTTATTCCTGATAAATGATAACTGAACCGGGGTTCCTCTGAACAGTCTGAGCATTTCATCAAGATTTTTTTCGATATGTATTCCGTTTACAGCAACTATTTCATCATTAGGACTTAAACGTGCTGCATCAGCCGGACTTCCCGGTGCTACATTACAAATTTGAGATTTATTCAATAATTCAGGTTCCAAAAGTCTAAGGCCCATTTTTTCTTCATAATAGAATTTATTAGGACTTGTTTCCAATAAACAACCGATATATTCAAAGGCATCATTTAGTGCAATTTCCACCGCTTCTAAACCCCAAACGTATTTTTCAAAGAAACTGGTATAATCCTTCCCTGCGAAGTTTGAAATTATATCCAGGTAATCTTTTTCTGTATATCCTTTTCCTTTTTTTGCAAAATCATGATACAATGTATTCATGACACTATCAAGACTATGCATATTATTGGTATCTCGACGAATATTTATATCGAGTGCCCAGGCAACAGCAGTCCCTTTAAGATAAAAGGATATTTTTCTATCAGGAGCACCCGGTTTGTATCCGTCTACCCAGCTATCCATTGATGCTTCTGCTAGTGTCTGATAAAACCGGCCGTAATTGTGGAGATGTTTTTCAATAATTTTAGCGGTTTCAATGGCAAAAAGATCCCAATGATATATACCGGATCTTAATAACATCAAATCTCCATAATAATTTGTTACACCCTCACTTACATAGTTCAATACTGTATAGTTTTCCTTGCTGTAATCATACGGCATCATTTCTATTGGACGAATTGACTTCACATTCCAACTATGAAAAAGCTCATGAGAACTGATACCGGTGAACTCGGTATAAACTTCAGGATGCATTAAACGATAAGCAGGTCCGAGGCAAATAACCGTTGAATCCAAATGCTCAACACCGTGATAAAATTTAAAATCAGGTAGTTGAAAAAGAAAGTGGTAGGTCTGCACAGTCATTTCCCCAAACATCTCGATTTGTTTAGCTGTGAAGGCCTCAAAGTCACTTAGGATTCGATTCCAATCCGGGTTCACATTTCCCAACATCCAGATATGAAAATTACTATTTCCAACTGTATATTTTTCATGTTGAATAATGGCAGCAGCCATAAAAGGCGAATCAGCCAGAGTATGAAAATCTTTTGCAATCGCTTTTCGATCAGCATCAAATGGAATAGCACATACCACCTGGAAATGTTCAGGCAGATTAACGAGTGTCAATTCGCAAGGCTCATTGATGCGTTCCTCCATGTTTATCAGGCAGTTTACTGGATTCACATAAAGTTGTTTCTCATCAAAATAAGAATCTCCGGCTGTTAATTGGTTAGCAAAATAATTATAGCAAACAGTAACTTCAGGAGCGCCATTTGTTTCTATAACCCATTTATCTTTAGATACTTTGTGGCTTTTTAATCTTTTCTCATTTTCATCAAATACCTGCCAGTACTGTATGTTTTGGGCGTAGTTTGCCAATTCATATCTCCCGGGCCGCCATGCTGGAAGTTGTACCTCAATTTCGGATTGACTCCTGGTTTCAATTTTTACAATTATATCTATATAATGTTTATGCGGACTGCTTCCTATTATGCTGTAGCGAATCATATTTGGGTTATGAGATTTGAGTAATGTGTATTGAGTAAGGGCAAAAATAAGTATTTATAGCAATACGAATTATGACCATTATACATCATCGGTTATTAATTAAGACTTTTGGCTAATTTTGAGCAAAAATATGGCCAATAATAACCTTCTTATAATCGACGATGAAAACAACCTGAGGCAGGTTATGAGTCGTATCCTTGAGCTTGAAGGTTATACAGTATGGCAGGCACCTGATATAAGGCATGGTTTAAGAGTGCTTGACAAAGAAGATATAGCCCTGGTGATTTCCGATGTTAGACTCCCTGATGGTAATGGAATAGAGTTATTAGAAAAAATAAAAACAAAATATCCATATACCGAAGTAGTAGTTATTACGGCTTATGGTACAATATCAGATGGGGTAAAGGCCATAAAAGCGGGGGCATTTGACTATATCACAAAAGGGGATGGAGATGAACAGATAATACCTGTTGTAAGCCGGGCGGTAGAAAAAGCAAATATGCAAAGACTGATTTCTGATCTTGAAGTAAAGCTTGACAAGAAATTCGGATTTGAAAATATTATTGGAGAATCACCACTTCTAAAAGCATCAAAAGAACTTGCCGCTAAGGTGGCCCCAACAGATACAACAGTTCTTTTATTGGGTGAAACCGGTACCGGAAAGGAAATTTTTGCTCAGGCTATTCACCAGGCGAGTACAAGGCATTCAAAGGCATTTGTTGCTGTTAATTGTGGCGCCATAGCCAAAGATCTTCTAGAATCAGAAATGTTTGGATATAAAGCGGGCGCATTTACAGGAGCGATAAAGGATAAAAAAGGACTTGCTGAAGAAGCAAATCATGGTACACTATTCCTGGATGAGATAGGCGAGTTATCACTTGACTTGCAGGCCAAACTTTTACGATTTTTAGAAACAAGCACTTTTTACAAAATCGGTGACCCTCATCCTTTTGAGGTTGACGTTCGGATAATAGCCGCAACAAATCGTGACTTATTGAAAGAAATAGAGAAAGGATGTTTTAGGGAAGATCTTTATTACAGATTATCAGCCTTTACCATCTCGCTTCCAACATTAAGAGATAGAAAGGAAGATATTAAAGCATTGGCATACCACTTTTTAAATTTTTACGCGGCAAAAGTGAAAAAGCAAGTGAATACTTTAGAACCTGCATTTTTAGAAGGATTACAAAAACTAGAATATAAGGGAAATACACGCGAGTTAAAAAACATTATTGAGCGAGCAGTCATTCTCACAAATTCTAAAAGCCTTGACGTAAATTTACTTCCACCACCACCAAGCAATGGCTATAATCCTTACCTATCATCTTATGACCTTGCTGCCATAGAAAAAACTCATATTCTGAAAATCCTTGACATGGCCGGCGGAAACAAAACCAAAGCGTCTGAACTTCTTGATATTGGGCTTACTACCTTATATAGAAAGTTGCACGAGTATGGTATAGAGTAGAAAAATCAGTGTAAATGGTATAATATTTTGATTTTTATATAAATAATATACCCAATTCCGAATATAGTAAGCCAAATAAAGCCAATCAGGCAGTATTCAAAAAAAGTATTTAACCAGTTTTTCTTTTTCATAAGGAAAGCGATATTCATGCCTCTTCAATCACAAATAGAATGCCTTATAATCTTTATTTGGAGGTTACTTGATGTAAAATACAATAAATCAATAGTATAAACTATTCCTTTATCCTCTAGTAGTATTTAAATATGGCGATCTATCTACACCATTTTGAAAATTACCCTTCCATTTTGGTAGGGTAATTTGCTATTTCAAATAAACTCATATCATTTTTAACCCATATAAGAATCTATTAAATAGGTTGTTATAATCTTTATTTCAAGTCTCCCTCCGTTTCGGCATGCTACTCGCTACTTGTTGTAGCAAAAGTTTAAAACACAAAATATTTGAGATAACTTAATTGGTAAAAATCAAACAAATAAGCGACTCGAATCATTTATTAAAATTAACACTAAAACAAGTTTTCACAAATATTTAAACACCTTAATATCAAGCAATATGGTAATTTTAATGACAATTTTATTAGTTCTGGCCGGGCTGATTTGCTTCTGGCTATTTTTTAAATCCATCAACTTTTTTGATAAAATTTAAAGCTATGATTATAACATTATTTATTGTTTCCATCCTCGTTTTCGGGTATCTGTGCTATGCACTTATTAAACCCGAAAAATTTTAATTCAAAATCTAAAATATAATTAGCTATGGCATTTGAAATTACAGGGATTATAATCATATTTCTTATTACAGTTTTGCTCGGTATTCCGCTTGGAAGATATTTAGGAAAGATTGTTTTAGGAGAGAAAACAATTTTTGAATTTTTGGCACCACTTGAGCGATGGATATTTAAGATATGTGGTATAGACCCAAATCGTGAAATGAATTGGAAACAACATCTTATGGCGCTGCTATCTATTAACCTGGTTTGGTTTTTATTCTCCATGCTTGTATTAATGAATATGAGCTGGCTGCCTTTGAATCCTGATCATAATCCATCAATGTCGGCAGACCTGGCATTTAATACAACAACCAGTTTTATTTCCAACACGAATATGCAGGATTATTCAGGCGAATCTGCCATGTCTTATCTCGGCCAGCTTACCCTTATGTTTTTCCAATTTGTAAGCGCTGCTGTAGGCATCGCAATATGCTTTGCCGCATTTAATGCCTTAAGGGAAAAGACTGCATCCAAAATGGGGAACTTTTATAATTATCTTCTCAAAACATGTACAAGGGTTTTATTGCCACTATCGATAATTGTGGCTATTATTCTTGCTGTCAATGGTATGCCGCAAACATTTCTTGGTAAAGATACGCAGATGAGTTTGCAGGGAGATACGATGCACATCAGCCGTGGACCTGTTGCAGCCATGATCGCGATAAAACAACTAGGCACCAATGGGGGTGGTTTTTTTGGCGCTAATTCAGCTGCCCCATTTGAGAACCCAAGTTACATAACAAATGTCGTAGAAAATGTAAGTATCTTCTTGATTCCCATAGCTATGATATTTGCTTTAGGTTACGTTCTAAAGCGCAGAAAACTCTCATGGGTAATTTTTGGAGTAATGACATTTGGAGTGCTGGTTTTTCTAATTCCAACCATTTATTTTGAGTTGCATGGTAATCCTGCCATTAGTCACATGGGTATCCAACAGGCAATGGGAAATATGGAAGGTAAGGAGGTGAGATTAGGATCTGCCGCTTCTGCTTTCTGGGGAATAACAACCACCGTAACATCCAACGGGTCAGTAAATTCAATGCACGATAGTTTTATGCCGCTTTCCGGGATGTTTGCCATGTTGGGTATGATGATAAATGCCTTTTATGGAGGTGTTGGGGTTGGTTTTCTTAACTTTTTCGTTTATATGGTGATAGCAGTTTTTATTTCAGGGCTGATGGTAGGTCGTACTCCAGAACTGCTCGGCAAAAAAATTGAGGCTAAGGAGATGAAAATTGCTACCATTATCGCGCTGCTTCATCCATTTCTTATTCTTACAGGTACAGCTTTGGCTTCGCATCTTTATGCTATAGACCCTAAGGCGTATAGTGGTTGGCTTGGGAATCCCGGTTATCATGGTTTCAGTGAAATGCTTTATCAATACACCTCAGCTTCTGCCAATAATGGTTCTGGCTTTGCGGGCTTGAGCGCTAATGTCCCATTCTGGAATATAACAACCGGTATTGTAATGCTTTTAGCACGATACCTTCCAATCATTGGCCCGCTGGCAATAGCTGGGATACTGGCCAGCAAAAAGTACATACCGGAGTCAGCAGGTACACTAAAAATAGATACGGGGACATTTGGACTAATGACTTATGCAGTCATGATTATTATTTCGGCGCTTGCATTTTTCCCGGCTCTTGCATTGGGCCCGATTGCGGAATATTTTAGCATGAATTAAAATAATCCTTTTAGGTTCTCAAAACCTTTTGGATTGAGTATGATCAGATAAAAATACAAATAAGAAAATGAAAAAAAATACAAAAATATCAATGTTTCAAAAAGATGTGATGGGCACCGCCTTAGCTCAATCTTTTGTGAAGCTGAATCCTGCCATAATGATTAAAAATCCTGTGATGTTCACTGTGGAAATTGGTACCGCTATCATGTTGGCAGTAATAATAATGATCGCAATGGGTGACCACACTCAGGGAAGTTTGGGTTATAATATTGCCATATTTATTGTGCTCTTTATCACTTTGTTATTTGCAAATTTTGCAGAAGCAATTGCGGAGGCTCGTGGTAAAGCACAAGCGGATTCTTTAAGGAAGACAAGGTCAGATACACCTGCAAATGTAGTATTGCCAAATGGATCAATAAAAGTTGTTAATTCATCTCAGCTTAAAAAAGGGGATGTTTTCGTGGTGGTGGCCGGTGAACTTATACCAACTGATGGTGAGATTATTGAAGGCCTGGCCAGTATAGATGAATCAGCCATTACCGGTGAATCAGCACCTGTAATTCGGGAAGCAGGTGGGGATAAATCCAGTGTCACTGGTGGAACTAAGGTTTTGTCTGACAAGATAAAGGTTGAAGTTACTAATATGCCGGGCGAATCATTTTTGGATAAAATGATAGCATTGGTTGAAGGCGCAAGTCGTCAAAAAACACCTAATGAAATAGCGCTAACCATATTGCTGGCTGGCTTCACCCTCGTATTTATAATAGTAGTGGTTACGCTGCACCCATTTGCCGCCTATGCAAATACGCCACTTACTATTGCAGCTCTCATATCCTTGTTTGTGTGCCTGATACCAACCACAATCGGAGGGTTGTTATCAGCTATAGGTATAGCCGGTATGGACAGGGCATTACAGGCTAATGTGATTGCTAAGTCAGGTAAGGCTGTAGAAACCGCAGGTGACATTGATACACTTTTACTAGATAAAACAGGTACAATAACTATTGGTAATAGAAAAGCAACTAATTTTTACCCTGATAAAAATATAGACCAGGCTGATTTTATAAGAAAAGCCATGATCAGTTCATTGGCTGATGAAACTCCTGAAGGCAAGTCAATTGTTGAGCTGGCAAGAAATCTTAAAGCTGAGACCGGGACTATTGATCAAAGTGGATTTAAGTTCATCAAATTCACTGCTGAAACCAGGTCGAGCGGTGTTGATCTTCCAGATGGTACACGCTTAAGGAAAGGAGCTTATGATGCTATAAAGAACAGGGTAACGAGAGCTGGCAATATTTTTCCGCCAGAATTGGACAACCAGGTAAAAGAGATAGCAGAAAAAGGCGGTACGCCACTTGTGTTAGAGGAAAACGAAAAAGCTTTAGGGGTTATTGAATTACAGGACATTATCAAAACAGGCATCCGCGATCGTTTTGAACGTCTTCGTAAAATGGGTGTTAAAACGGTCATGGTTACCGGTGACAATCCTTTAACAGCCAAATTCATTGCTGAAAAGGCAGGTGTGGATGATTTTATAGCTGAAGCAACTCCGGAAGACAAATTAAATTATATTAAAAAAGAGCAACAAAGTGGCAAACTGGTAGCCATGATGGGCGATGGTACTAATGATGCACCCGCATTAGCGCAAGCTGATGTAGGCGTAGCCATGAATAGTGGCACCCAGGCTGCCAAAGAAGCGGGCAACATGGTAGATCTTGATAACGACCCTACAAAGCTTATCGAAGTGGTTGAAATAGGAAAACAATTACTAATTACCAGGGGAACGCTTACTACCTTTTCTATTGCTAATGATGTTGCAAAATATTTCGCGATAGTTCCGGCGCTTTTTATGGTATCAATTCCGGCTTTGCAGGGGTTAAATATCATGCGTTTGGCAAGTCCTGAATCAGCAATATTATCTGCCGTAATATTTAATGCGATTATTATTCCAATGTTGATTCCTCTTGCTCTCAGAGGCGTAAAATACACCCCAATTGGGGCGAGCAAGCTTCTGCAGAGAAACCTGTTAATCTATGGCTTTGGTGGCGTTCTGGTCCCTTTTGTGGGCATCAAACTGATTGATCTGGTTGTGGGATTAGTGTTTTGACAATTAAAAAATAAATATTAAAAGATTTTAAACTATGAAAGAATATAT
>Ga0207119_1111_pt1 | contig 12410 bp, 7 predicted proteins | sample Alteio_BWMinHeat_43_FD_153505 | JGI IMG/M metagenome (GOLD analysis project Ga0207119, IMG submission 153505) | Enriched cells from forest soil in Barre Woods Harvard Forest LTER site, Petersham, Massachusetts, United States -... | ecosystem: Environmental > Terrestrial > Soil > Temperate forest >... | reverse complement strand
TGCACCAGGTTCTTGCCGTGAAGGAAGGCCAAGGCGTTCAGCGTGGGACGCAGCATCTCCCGCGCTTCGTCGGGAGTCAGGGCCCGCCGCGGAAGAATTTGCGAGAGAGTCTGTTCCGCGTGTTCCATCACGACGAAGAGGAATGAGCGACTTTCGATCTCGCAGCGGCCCACCTCGAGAAGTCGAATCAGGTGAGGATGGGAGAGGGCGGCGGCTGTCGTCCAGTGCGTAAGTTGTGTCTGCGCCAGAGTCGGAACAGCCGGGACCAGTTTGATCGCGGCACTGGTAGGGTTCTGTGCCTTATATTCGGTAAGGAACACTGCGCCATGGTCTGAGGCACTCAGAACTCGGACCAGGGGAAAGACCCCGTTGATGACTTGGCCTTCCCACTTCGTCCAGACCTCAGTCATCGTAAGTCTTGCCTCCACGCTCGCGAAGGACGACGCGCTAAGCCATTAATTCTACAGAGATTTAATCATGGCGCTTTGGCTACTTTTATACGAAAAGAGATATGGTGTCCATGTGGTTTTAGTCGCGGAGCAGAGACAGACCTTGGCTTCGCTGCCGTCGCGGCAGCGAAGCCAAGGCTGATCCCGGCTAGAACGGCGGCCGCATGGCCCACTTGCCCGAGCCCTTGTCCTTATAGAAGAACGCACTCGAAATATTGTTGTACATGGAGGCGCCGATATTCGCGGATGCGACTTGCCAGTCGAAGCTGCAGCTATAGCCCTTCGGAGTCGGATTGTCGCAGGCCTCTTTCTTGAAGAACTTGATCGAGATCGGATCGCTGTTGGTCATCCCGGGAGGGTGATTGATGGCGTACAGCGCGGCTTCCTTCATTTGCGACTCGGAAGGCTCCTCGGCCGCCGCCGCGCCGCAGGCGGAAATGGTGATTGCCAGAGCGCTCAGCAAGGCAAATTGTCGGACTTGCATGGTGATACCTCCTTTTAGTGGGCGCTGAATCCCAGCACTCGGGAAACATCGCTCAGTAGGCCGAACGCCGTGGTCTTATCCATCCCGCCGGCAAGCACGTAGCCTCGACCGCCCGTTTCCACCTCGAGGCCGTGAGCCGTACGTGAGACTTCCAGGCGGTGCACCATGCCCATCGCCTGCGCGCGCGGCACTTCAATCAGGATGCCGGGATTGCCCACTTCCTCATCGGTGAGGCCGTTTTTGATGATGAGGCGGTGGATGTCGTTCTTGTTGAAAGTCTGGCCGTTGCTCTGAATGGTATCGGGGGTGACGCGAAAGCTGCTGGGGGCTCGATGCGACGGAGGCCGCAAGTCGTGCGTCCAGCCCCACCACACAGCCGTGCCTCCGCCCCCGAGGCAGATGAGTCCGAGCAAGTGCTCCGAGGAAAAGAACGACAGTCCCAACAGAAACATCAAGCCGCCGCCCAAAATGACGAACATGAACTTCTTCTGCGGGGCTGGAACGACGTCAAAGACCGTGGCACTACCGTCCTGTCGCTTGCGGTATTCAGAGGCGCTCATTGACCACTCCTATTGTTATTGCCCACCGATTGATCCCGTCGTCTCATAAGACGGGCGTCACGCCGAAACGTCAGGCGGGCGGGGCGGCAACGGAAAGGAGTGATTTTTGGACGCTGCGCCCTGACAACCCGCGCCGAGCAGCGTCTTCTCTCTCGAGTGCTATTTCGAACGCCGGTCGGTTACGCTACCGGTGGCAGGGCGGTCAACGTCCGGCTGCCGGGAGCTGTTTGGACAAATCGGTATTCATGGAAGCTTGCCGCGATGGCGGACGGCGGATCGAAGGTGCTTTGCGGTCCCTGGATAGGGCGTACTTCGCATTGCTATACCGCGACTGTATGCGAGCAGTGCGCGATGCGGACACCGCGTGCGATTTGGTGCAGGAGACCTTCATCAAAGTTTGGCAACGCTGCGCGAGCTTCCGCGGCGAGTCGGAGCTCTTGCCATGGATTCGGTCGATCATGCGACGCATCATTCTCGACAGGCTGCGTCAACCTCAGAGAGAAGTGCCCTTGGAACATGAGATTGGACTGGTGGGCGATGCCATGGAACGGGCCCCCGAGCTCTCCGCCGAACAAATGCCGGCGGGCGAGGACGCGGTGAAACAGCGCCAGCTCGCGGAGTGTTTCGAGCGCTGCTGGGAGAAGTTCATGCAAGCCTCGCCGCAGCATGCGCTCGTGATCTCTTGGATCGCCGAGGACGGCATGACGCACGAGGAAATCGCGGCGCTCCTCGGCCGCACGCCGGGCGCGACCCGGGAGTTCATCTCACAGTGCCGCAAGCGGGCGCGTGTGCATTTGGCGGAATGGTATTCGTTGGCATTTTCGGAGGGATAGCGCGGCATGCGCGATGAGGACGACAACTGGATTGATGCATTGGCGGGGCGATCGGGCGCCGAGGCGGCGGCGAGCAACGAGGCACACGCACGGGCGATCCGAGCAGCTATTCTGTCTCGCGCAGCCGAGGAGATTCCGGTGGCGGCGGAGGATCCGATGCGCGAGGCGGCGCTGATTGTCCGCGCGCGCGCGGCGAGTGTGTTGCCGGTTGCCGGGGGACCCGCCAGCCGCCGCCGGACGGGATGGCTCGCTGCCGCAGCATTGGCCTCGATCGCGGTCGGCGTGATGCTGCAGATGAATACTCGTTCGCCGACGCCGATCACTCGCGGAGCGGCGTCTGGCATCGTGCGGATCCGCGCGCCGGATCCGTTGCACCTCAAGCAGGAGCTGATTCGGGAGCTCGAAGCGGCGGGCGTTCATGCCCGCGGTTACGAGCAGCTCGGGCGTCAAGGGATCGATGCCGACCTGCCGATGCCGGTGACCACCCAGGTCCGCGAGGTGCTCGACCGTCATGATATCGCGCTCCCGGTGGATGGCGTGCTTCAGGTGGAAATCGAGCCCGCGTCGACGCCGTGAAGAATCAAATATGGGGATGCTGGTTGATCGGCGGTGCGCTGGCGCTGGCCGCGCGCGCCAACGCATTTGACCTGCCCGCGAGCTGCGGGACTCCCTCGTCATCGGCAATCGCGAACACCCCGCTGCGGGTATTGCGCAAGAGGCTCGAGGCCGTCAACGAAAATGATCCGGACGCGGCGGTGCGCCTGATGTGCGAGACGATCCCGCGCGTTGCCCGTGAAAAAGGCGAGCATTCCGAAGAACTCGCCTGGTGGGCCGCTTCGCTCGCCACGCCGCTGATCGCTTACATGAACAAATTTCAGGAGGCGATACCGCTGCTCGTGTTCGCCGAGCCGATTCTCGAACAGCACCCGAATCGGTATGCGGCCGAGATTGCGGATATTCACGTGGCATACGCCTGGATCTATTTCCGGCAAGGGCGCCTCGCGGAATCGGGCGCGGCGTGGCAGCAGGCACTTGAAGTTCGTGAGCATGCGCCGGGACTGCATCAGATCGAGCTGCAGAAGGTGCTTGTCGGACTTGCTCTGGTTCGTCTAGGGCAGGGCGACTTTGCAGCGACCCACGTCGCCCTGGACCGTGCTACCGCCATCTTACGGGCCAACAATGCGGCAGTGAGCGAGGCTGCTGCGGCCATCGAGAACGTGCAGACCAATCTCGCAGTTCGCGAGGAGAATTATCAAGACGCCCGCACTCACGCCCAGGCGCAAATAGGCATTGAAAAGCAACTGACCGGCGGCGCCCCGCAGCTCGTGCCCGCGTATGTACTGCTGGGTACCATCTACCAAAGACTGGACGACTTCGATGCTGCAGAGGGCGCGTTGCGGGAGGCTATCCGGCTCGCCGAATCGACCCACGGTCCCCTTCAGAAGCACTACTTGACTGCGCTCAACCAAATCGCATCGCTCCTGAACGAGCGAGATCGGCCCCGCGAGGCGATGCCGTTTGCGCAGCGTGCACTGGAGGTCGGGGAGTCGACGCTGAGTCCGGATGCGCCGAAGCTCGTCGGCATACTGCGGACTCTCGCCGAAGTGGAGCGGGCCTCGGGCGAGCTGCCGCAGGCGCTGCATGTCTATCAGCGTGCGGGCGCGATAGTCGAGCGAAGCCGCGCCGACATCGAGAGGCAGGTATTGGTCGCACACTATCGCGGCCTGGGTAATCTGGAGCTCGAGCTCGGGGACCCGGAGGCGGCAAGATCGGCATTGACGTCAGGGCTGGATGCGGCCGGCGATGATCCGACGCTCCGCATCGAGCGGGGTTACGTGCTACTCGCGCTTGCCCGGACCAAAGATGCAGCGGATCCGGAGCGCCGCCAGCGGCTCGAGCAAGCGCTCACGCTTTTTCAGGCGCGGCTTCCCTCTTCACATCCGCTGAACCTGCTCGTGATCAACGAATTGTGCGCGGTGGAGATTGCGGTACACGCCCCAACGACGCCACGCTGTCGCGAGGCAAGCGACTGGATAGTCCATGCCCGTGATGTGGAACCGACGTTGCGGAGCGCGGTTTACCGCAACGAGAGCGAGCTCCACGAGCAGCGCGATGATCCCGCCGGTGCGTATGCGCAGGCACTTCAGGCCTTGGCAGCCGCGGAGGCGGTTGGAACGCCCGAACCACTGTGGCGCGCCTACTTCACTTTGGCGTCCGCGTTGCGACAGCGGCGGGAGATAGTGCTCGCCATCTTTTTCGGCAAGCAAGCGGTCAGCCAGATCGAGCGGCTTCGCGGCGACTTCGTCGGCAGTGATCGGCCGCTCGAGCGCACGTTTCTCCTCGACAAGGTGTCAGTGTATCGGGCCGTGGCGGACTGGCTGATGGAGGCCGGACGCATCGACGAGGGGCTCGAGGTAGTGCGGCTTCTCAAGGGTGAGGAGCTCTACGATTTCGAACTGCGGGGCAGTCCAGCTGCTGCGGACAGCCACGTCGACTTTACCAGCGAGGAGCGACTCCTCAAAGATCGATATCTGAGCGCGCTAAAACCGGCCGGTGCGCTCGGCGAGGAATTTGACCGCCTGTGCCGGCTGCGCGAGAGCGATCGACTTAGCTCCGCGGAGCGCACCCGGCTCGATGAGTTGCTCGACTCCGAAGCGTCGAGTGATGCAAGCCGATTGGACCGCATTCAGGCGTTCCTGGGCGCGGGCGAAGCGGCCGGGGTCTCACCCGACGTTCGGATACGCAGCATTCAGGCCGGGAGTCTCACGAGTGAGCTGCGCCGCGCCGGACCCGATGCGGCGATCGCTGTCTTCCTGTTGACGCAGAATCGGTTACGGATCCTCGTCGCCACGCACAAGGAGCAGCTTGAATACGAGCTGCCCGTGGACGCGATCGCCTTGCAGCGGGACATCGGGCATTTTCTAGCCGCCATCAGCCGTCGCGACGAGGTGACGGCGGCTTCGCGCGCGCTATATACGACGGTCGCGAGACCCATGGATCTCGCGGCGCAACGTGCGCACGCGAAACGCCTGGTGCTTTGGCTCGACGGAGCGCTGCGCTACCTGCCGTTTGCCGCGTTGAATGACGGCAGCCGCTACCTGGTCGACAAATATGCCTTGCAAATCTATTCGATCGTCGATGCGTCCGCCGCTGCAGATCGAAAGGTCGCGCAGACGCTCAGCGTCCGAGGGATGGGCGTGACTCAGGCGGTTGCGGGCTTCAATGCCTTGCCGGCCATTGCCGATGAATTGTGCGATGTGGTGCGCGGCCCGATCAGCGGGCTCACTCAGCGCGGATCCGCATGCACCAACCTCACGACGGGTAATGGCGCGCTGCCCGGCGAGGGGTTCGCCGACGGGGCGTTCACCGAGGCGCGCTTGAAGTCCGTGCTGCAGCAGAGCGCCGATTACTCGGTGTTGCATATCGGAACGCATTTCAGCCTGCGTCCGGGAAACTCCATGCGCTCGTTCCTGGTGCTGGGCGATGGCACGAGGCTCAGCCTCGACTCGATCAGCCGGCTGAGCTTTTCGGGAATCGATCTCGTCACTCTCTCGGCCTGCCAGACGGGACTCGGAGGCGCGATCAGCGACGATGGCCGGGAAATCGAAGGCCTGAGCGCCATCGTGCGCCGCGGCGGCGCTCGGCAGGTCATCGCAAGTCTCTGGCCAGTCGAAGACAAGAGCACTGCCGCTCTGATGCGTCGGATGTACGAACTACTGAACACATTCCGCGGCGACAGCGCGCGCGCTCTGCAGCAGTCGCAGCTGAGCCTTCGAACCCTGACGGTCTCCGGCCGGCGGCCCTACGAACATCCATTTTATTGGGCCGGATTCGAGACCTCCGCAAGGTAGAGTTGAAAGCGACTTTGCACGCAGGCAGCCATTTTTGATAATAAATTGACGTGCATCTTGCAATTCTAAGTTGTGATTCGGATCATCACTTCAGCAGCCGGCTTGCATGAACGGGCGCCCTCTTACGCTGGCCACTGCCGATTGCAGAGTTGTACATGGCTTCGGTAATCGAGGCTGTCGGCGTTGTCATACCGGCGCGAAACCAGGCGGACACCATTGCCCAATGTATCCTCAGCATATTTGCGGCCAACAGCCATGCGGGATGGCGAAACTCGTTGTGGATCGTCGTGGTGGCGGACGCGTGTCGGGATAAGACCGTCAAAGTAGCTCGAGGCGCTGTCGGAGCATTCGGTGAGGTACTAGAGGTTGCCGTGCAGTCCAGTGCAACGGCGCGTGGAATCGGCGCCGGCACTGTATTGGAACATTTCCACCATAAACCACGGCACTCCATTTTGTTGGCTGACACTGATGCGGACGCGTGTGTCAGCAGCGATTGGATCGACATGCAACTGCAGCGCCAAAATGCCAGCGTAGGATCGATCGCTCACTCGACCTATATCGCGGCGGAAACTGTGGCGTTTTCCAGGCGCTTCGCACGGCCGGCAGCCAACGTAGCTTAGCGGCTGTTACAAACCTTTCACGCAAGTGTCATCGCCGTGTTCGCGCGCATTGTTAACTTGCGTGCCGTAGGAAAGTTCAAGTAGCCGCGCGCGCGGCGTTGCCTATCCGAACTCGGCCACGATCGTCTCGTTCGACGTCATGCCGGTTGCCATTGTAATCCTTACAACGGAGGTCCACGGTGAACCATTCTTTTCGCAAAAGCCATCTGGCCGCGAGCATCGCGCTTGCGCTCGCAGGTCCTGCACTCGTTGCAGCGGCCGACCACAGCACACGCACGGTCGGCCCGCAAAGTGACGGGTCCTATGTCGTTTCCGACAATCAGCTGATTACGCCGGCGGGCACGCTGGTGCAACTCGGCTCGCCGGTTCGCGCCAAGGCGGTCGCCGTCAATCCCAACCATCAGAGCAAGACCGGCGCGGTCATGCTGATGGGCGCGGCCGAGCCCATCATCATATTCAGCACCGCGACCGGCGAGGTGATCCAGCGCTACGTCCCGCCGAACGACAACTCTGGGTCTTTCACGGGCATTGCGTACTCAGCCGATGGTTCCAAGCTATTGTTCAGCCAAGATTCCAACTTCGTTGCCGTCGCCAACGTCGACCGAGTGTCGGGCAAGCTCACGCCCGCCCTGGCGGTGTCGCTGCCGGCCCCGTCGAACCCGAACCTCTACTCCCCGGGCTTGGCCAATCCCGGCGGCGTTGCCGTTGCCGACGGGTCGATTGGCCTCGTCGCGCTGAACGCGGGCAACGCGCTAGGCGTATTCGACCTCGCCGACGGCAAACTGAAGTCGCAAATTCCCGTCGGCAACGCGCCGAATCACGTGCTCGTCAACGGTAAATACGCCTACGTGAGCAACGAGGGCGGCCGCCCCGCGACCTCATCCGACTTCACGAATCTGTCCAACGGCACGCCGATCGTCGTCGATTCCGTGAACGCCTCGGCGACCAACGGCACCGTGTCGGTGGTCGACATTGCGGCCGGCCGGCTGGTCGATACCATCAGAGTTGGCCTGCATCCGGCCGGCATGGCGGTGTACGGCTCGATGCTCTACGTCGCCAATTCGTACGACGACACCATTTCGGTCATCGACACCAAGCTTCAGAAAGTCGTGCGTACCATCAAGGTCGGCGTGCCGATCAAAGGCGGCGCATTCGGTGCGGGCGCGAACGACATTGTGATTGCGGAAGGGAAAGCCTACGTCACGCTCGGGCAGTCGAACGCCATCGCCGTAGTCAATCTCGAGCAGAACCGAGATGACGACTCCCGACATCGAGATCACGGGTCCGATGACGCAGTACTGGGCTACATACCGACGGCGTACTTTCCGACCAGCATCGCTTACGACAGCGCTCAGCACGAACTCATCGTCGCGGATGACAAGGGAATCGGCACACAAGGCTCGATCGGTTCCGCGCACGGCGTCTCAGGCTACAACACCCACCATGATACGGGCGTCGTCAATCTGATTCCGCTTCCGTCGGGCGAGGATCTGCGCGAGATGACGGAGCAGGTGGTGCGCAATAACCATTGGGACTCGAAGCACACGCACATCGACGCGGAAGACGTCAACCCGAACGCGAGGCCGGTTGCCATTCCCGCCCATATCGGCGAACCGTCGCTGATCAAGCATGTTTTCCTGATCATCAAAGAGAACCGCACCTACGATCAGATGCTCGGCGATTTGCCGCAGGGCAATGGGGATCCAAGCCTCGCGGTCTTCGGGACCAACGTACCGAACCAGAAGGCCTTGGTGCAGCGCTTCCCGCTGCTCGACAATGTGTACGCACCGAGCCGCCAATCGGCCGACGGCCATCCTTGGATCGTCGAGTCGGGTTCGTTCTATTCGAACGACATCGAGTCGCCCGACTGGGTTCGCAGCTATCCCGGTGGCAACAGCAATGACGCGCTGACCTATACGCCGCGGGGTTTCATATGGTCGCAGGCGCAGCAGCTGGGTCTGACGGTCAAGATGTACGGCGAGTGGAGCGGTGCCCAGACGATCGCCGGTAATTACACTTGGGCGGACTTCTACAACACCGCGCTGTTCAAGGAGACCAACGGCGTCCAGGGCGCCAATATCGTTCCGGACGATGCCGACACGGAAACATCGGCGGTTCCTTCAGCGCAGGCGATACTCGATCCGCATTACCCGTCCTTCAATACCGGTATTCCCGATCAGTACCGGGTCGACTACTACCTGCCGCAGTTCAAGACTCAGGTCGCCACCAACAGCGTACCCAACTTCACCATCATCTGGCTCCCCGACGACCATACGAGCGGCTTCACTCCGGGCTTTCCGGTTCCAGCGAGCGCGCAGGCAGACAACGATTTGGCGCTCGGCCGCATCGTCGAGGCCATCAGCAACAGTCCCGTCTGGTCGACCAGCGCGATTTTCGTCGAGGAAGACGACGCACAGGACGGCGTCGACCACATCGACGGTCACCGTCAGCCGGTGTACGTGATCAGCCCCTACGCGGCAGCACCGCAGTCGCCGGGCGTGGGCAAGGTCATTCACACGACCTACACGGCGGAGAACATCAATCGCACCATCGAGCACATCCTTGGGCTCACGCCGCTGACACAGTTCGACCTCACGGTCTCACCGATGTTTGACTGTTTCCAGAACACGCCGAACATCGCACCCTTCACCCATGTTCCGGCCAATACCGCGCTCAACCTGGATCCCAATGGACCCATCGCCGGCACGGGTAAGGCCAATACGGCGCAGAAGAAGACGCCGATGCAGAGGGCGTGGATGCTGGCTTCCAACACCATGATGAAGGGCAAGACGAACAAGGCCGATTCGGTGGACGAGAATTTCCTCAACCACGTTATTTGGTACTCCGCCACCGACTGGAAGCGTCCGTATCCGGGCGAGAGCCGGGTCGAGCGGCCGGCGTCCTTCGTCAAGGCGGCGGCGAAAAAGTCCCAAGACATCGACGACTGAAGTCTTACACTCGAGCAACCTAAGGGCCGGGCGCGCAACGCGCCCGGCCTCATTTGCAGCCGCGCTGTAAGTTTGGTATTTGCAACGCATGCCGCGACCAGCCACGCACCCTGATACGGCCGAGACTTCTGCGTTGCTCGTCCGGGCCGCCGAATTCGTCGCTGCGGGCCGATCTGCCGAGGCTATCCTGACGCTCAAGGACGCCGCGTGCGCGCAGCCATCGAATGCTGCGATTCAGCACGATCTAGGATTTCTGTGCCTGCAGGCGGCCCGGCTTCCCGAGGCAGTCGCCGCGTTTCGGGCTGCGTTGGCTGCAGATCCGTGCTTCGCCCAGGCCAGCTTGTGCCTTGGTATTGCGCTTCAGGAACAGGGCGATACGGCCGGCGCCCTGGCGGCGTATCGGCACGCGGCGTCGTTACAGCCTTCACTCATCATGGGCCACCTTTGTCTCGGTGCCCTGCTCGAGAGCCTGGGCAATCGCGAACTGGCGATCACCTCTTTTCGACAGGGTGCAGCGTCCGCACCCCAGTCTATCTTGGGCCAGCTGTCCTACGCTCGCGCGCTGCTCACCGAAGACCGTGATGCAGACGCCGAGCCGGTTCTGCACGAGCTGCTGGCGCTGCAACCCACCAACGCCATGGCCAACGACATGCTCGCGATGGTGTTCGCCAATACCGGCCGCTTCGACAAGGCCCGCGAGTGCTATCTACGAGCCATCGCCGCGGCGCCCAATCTGGCCGGCAGCTACTACGATCTCGTGCGGTGCCGCCGCATCACTGCGGAGGACGCAGATCTCCTCGCGCGCGTGCGCGCCGCACTGGCCGCACCGGGATTGACTGCCGACATCCGCTTAAAAGTCCACCTCGCACTCGGCAAAGCGCTGGACGACCTGGGAAACTTCGCTGAAGCGATGGCGCATTTCGATGCCGCAGACGGCTTGCGGAGCAGCCTTCAGACATTCGACGCCGCCGCCTTCGAAGCGCGCGTCGAGCGCCTGATCACGCACTTCACCTCTGATCTCATCGCACGCGCGGCCGGCTTTGGTTTCGCCGATCGCGCCCCGGTGTTCATTTTGGGGCTTCCCCGTTCCGGCACCACGCTGGTGGAGCAGATTCTCTCCTGCCACCCGCAGGTTCACGGCGGCGGCGAGCTGCCCTTCTGGACCGAGCGTGGAGCGATGTGGGAGCGGACAAACGCGGCCGACGCCGAATCGTCGGATTTCGCCAGGATCGGTTCTGAGTACGCGGGTTTACTTCACGCGCTGGCACCACAGGCCGCACGCGTCACGGACAAGATGCCGCTGAACGTGCTGTGGGCCGGGCTGATCCATCTGGCGCTGCCGGGAGCGACCATCATCCACTGCCGCCGCAGTCCCATCGATACCGCGCTCTCGATTCATCGAACGTATTTCAACCCCCATGTCGCTCTTCCAACGGGCGGTACGGCACTGGTCGCCATGATCCGCGCTGTCGAGCGTCTCACGGCCCACTGGCAGGCGGTTCTGCCCGCGAATCGCTTCTTCGTTGCGGACTACGAGGAACTCATCGGCGATCCGGAGCCCGTGATTCGCCGCCTCGTCATGGTCTGCGATTTGCCGTGGCATGATGGCTGCCTACGGCCCGAGCGCAATCCGCGCCTCATCAAGACACCGAGCAAGTGGCAGGCGCGTCAGCCGATCAATCGCGGCGCTCTGGAATCCTGGCGCCGCTACGAACCGTGGTTGGGGCCGCTCGCGGCTCTCATTTCGGGGCCGCACCCGCGCGGCGGTTAGGCATCCGCCGGCGATCCGCCTCGGGCGCAGTTGCACACTGATACTTGGCGCCGTACTCCGTCGCACATATACGTTTCGATGAGAACTAAAACCGCGTCAGCCACGTTTTGCGCGAGGATGACTCTGGCGTCTCCAGGCGCACATCTGGGGCACGTCAGTGTGTGCACCATCGTGACGGGTGGAGAGTGTTTGATCTCGGCCTGGAACTTGTGCAGCACTTGACTGCCCCCCTTATTCAGCTGGCTCAAGACCCAAACCTACAGCGTTCTTGCAATATGTTAAAGGTGTCGCCTAGACCGCACAGGGGTCGCCTTGAATATCCCGCCTAACAGCACCCGGCGAGAAATCCAGACCAACACGCCATTTCCCACACCTTGCGAAATACCTGGTCCGTCGTCTCTAAAATGGGATATTGAACATTGGCCCCGACATTGAAAATGCAAATGTCGAGCGGCGCGTATGCTTCGGCCTCCGCCAGGAAAGCCGTGACGGATCTTCGTCGCGCCGCCGATTTCCCCGCATCAATGCCACCAAACAGCCCGTCGCAAAATGCCTGGTCGAAAAGGCTTATTCACCGCGCACGTCACGGGTGATTTTCGTGACCATTGGTGCCGCACTCGTGGCCGCGCGCCGCATTGCGGCAGACGAGTCGAATAGAACCGGTCGGACGTGGGCAGAATTACTAGATCCATCAGTACGTTAGCAACGCGCGCACTCAATAGCACTTAACGAAACAGAGGGGCCGTTTCCTGTGGCACCGATTTGGCAACAATCGTTGAGAGCGATCGAACAGTGTCGGCAAGCGCGGTACGCACGAACCGCTAAACCCACACTACTGCCGCTGTGAGATGCGCAGGACGGCAGGAACTAGCAGTTTTCGAATAATTCGCTGTC
>Ga0207119_1109_pt1 | contig 12641 bp, 16 predicted proteins | sample Alteio_BWMinHeat_43_FD_153505 | JGI IMG/M metagenome (GOLD analysis project Ga0207119, IMG submission 153505) | Enriched cells from forest soil in Barre Woods Harvard Forest LTER site, Petersham, Massachusetts, United States -... | ecosystem: Environmental > Terrestrial > Soil > Temperate forest >... | reverse complement strand
ATTAGAGCAAACATCGTCGATGACTCAAGACGATGCCAAGAAAATGCTTATTGAAACCATGGAAAACGATGCCCGTCACGATGCTGCTAAAATTATTAAGGTGGTTGAAGACGAAGCCAAACAAGAAGCTGAAAAGCGCGCTAAGAAAATTATCGCTTTAGCCATTTCACGTTATGCTGGCGAGTATTCCTCAGAAAGAACCGTTTCAGTTGTGGCTCTTCCCAGCGACGAAATGAAAGGTCGAATCATCGGTCGTGAAGGTCGAAATATTCGAGCCATTGAAGCGGCCACGGGAATGGATCTCATTATCGACGACACCCCCGAAGCCGTAATTATTTCAGGGTTTGACCCCGTTCGTAGAGAAATTGCTCGGGCCTCCCTTGATACCTTAATTCAAGACGGTCGCATTCACCCCGCTCGCATTGAAGAAGTTGTCGATAAATGTAAATCACAGCTTTTTAAATCGATCAAAGAAGATGGCGACAAAGCCATGTTTGACCTCGGTGTTCACGGTGTGAATGCTGAAATTGTTAAACTTATTGGTTCTCTAAAATATCGAACAAGTTATACGCAAAATAACTACTCACACTCTATTGAAGTGGGCTTTTTAGCAGGGTTGATGGCGGGAGAACTTGGCGTTAACGTTAAAGCTGCCCGCAGAGCCGGTGTTCTTCACGATCTTGGTAAAGCTCTTGATCACAGCATTGAAGGAAGTCATGCTGTTATCGGTGCCGACTTTGCGAAAAAATATGGCGAAACCCAAGATATTGTTCACGCCATTCGGGCCCATCACGAAGATGAAAAACCAAATACAATTTTAGCCCAAATCGTTCAAGCGGCCGATGCGTTGTCAGGTGCAAGACCTGGCGCTCGTCGAGAGATGATGGAGAGTTATGTTAATCGTCTCGAAGATCTTGAAACAATTGGAAATAGCTTTGACGGCGTTATTAGAACTTTTGCTATTCAGGCGGGCCGTGAAATTCGCGTTATGGTCGAAAGCGAAAAGGTCACTGACGAACAAAGCATTATGCTCAGTCGTGATATTGCCCGTAAAATTGAGCGAGAACTCACATACCCTGGGCAAATTAAAGTTACAGTTGTTCGTGAAACCCGCGCGGTGGAACACGCAAGGTGACGATGACTGGTCTTTCTGCGGCAGAACAACTTAAACTCCTTAAAAAAGGAATTGTTGATCTCGTTTCTGAAAAGGAACTTCTCGCAAAGTTAGAGAAGTCGGTCAAAACAGGTAAGCCTTTAAGGGTCAAAGCCGGATTTGATCCGTCAGCGCCTGACCTTCATCTTGGTCACACCGTTCTTATAAATAAAATGCGCCAATTTCAATTGCTCGGTCACGAAGTTATTTTCTTGATCGGGGATATCACGGGAATGGTTGGCGACCCTTCAGGCAAAAATGAAACCAGAAAAGTTTTAACCCGTGAAGACGTCGTTGAAAACGGTAAAACGTACGCCCGTCAAATTTTTAAACTTCTCGATAAAAAAACCACGGTTGTTGAATACAACTCTCGATGGTTTGAAAAATTCGATGTCTTTGAAATTTTTAAACTCTGTGGACAATACACCGTGGCTCGAATGCTCGAGCGGGACGATTTTTCAAAACGCTTCAAGGGCAATAGCCCCATTAGCATTCATGAATTTTTATATCCTCTGCTCCAAGGCTACGACAGCGTGGCTTTAAAAGCCGATGTGGAGCTCGGTGGAAATGACCAGCGTTTCAATTTGCTCGTCGGTCGAGATATGCTAAAGTCTTATGGGTTAGAGCCACAAGTTGTAATGACTGTGCCGTTACTCGAAGGTCTTGATGGCGTTAATAAAATGTCAAAGAGTTTAAACAACTACATCGGCATTGAAGAATCTGCTAAAGAAATTTTTGGCAAAACCATGCGTCTTTCAGACGAAATGATGATGAAGTACTACGAACTTCTTACCGACATCACTCCCGATGAATTGTCTGCATTGAAAGCAGAAATGGCTTCGGGAAAGCGCAACCCTCGCGATGTGAAAATCGATTTAGCCTTTCAATTTGTTGAACGTTTTCACTCGAAAGCCGATGCGGAAAAAGCAAAGGCTGAATTTTTTGAAGTTTTTTCGAATAAAGGAATGCCAAGCGATATTCCTGAGTTTAAAACCACTCCGCAAAAAGATCTTTGGATTTGTAAACTTCTTCATGATGCGGGCCTTACCGCTACAACCAGTGAAGCTAAGCGATTGGTTGAGGGTGGGGGAGTGGAGTGGGATTCTAAAAAGATCCAAGACTCAAAGTTAAAAGTAAATTTAAAGGCCGGTGAGAACTTTACATTGAAGGCTGGCAAGAAGAAATTTGCAAAGGTCGTGGTTAAATGAAAATTTTTATTGTGACATTGGCCCTTTCTCTTTTGTCTGGTTCATTAAGTTGGGCTTGGGGAAAGCGCGGTCATGAAATAGTTGAGGCCGTAGCAGCCCGAATCTTAGAAGAGAAAAAGGGCAAGACCTTTCTCCGTCCCCATGAATTTGATTTGGGCTATTACGCCAATGTTCCTGATCTTATCTGGAGAAAAACGGCAGCTAAGGCTGAACCTCCGCAACATTATATGGATTGGACAAAAGACTACGCCGAAGTTTTTGGAACCCCTAAAAGTTTACCCTTAGAGTTCAAAGATTTTAAAGCCAAGCTCGGTGACAAATTTAAATTAAACTGGGGCGTTGTTCCCTATCGCATTCATGGGCTTATTAAACGATGTAACTCCTTAGCTTCAAATTTAGACAAAGACAAACAAGGGCCATTGCTTGTCTGTCTTGGAGTTCTTGGGCATTATACGGGTGATCTTTCAATGCCTCTCCATGTGGCAGAGAACCATGATGGTCAACTGACGGGGCAAAAAGGGGTTCATGTTTATTTTGAATCAGACCTTGTTGATCAACTAGATCCTGAAATTAAGGTCGAAGTCATGAATAAGGCCCTTAAGGTTTATGAAAGGTCTGAAATGCTCAAGCTTAAAGGCGAAGAGGCTGTACGTTGGATGATTTCTGATAGTTACGGGCAAATTGCTGAACTTCTAAAAACCGACAAAGAAACCAGTCGCCAAAATTTACTTAAGGCAGCAAATAAATTTAAACCGTTGATTATTTCTCGTTTAGTTCAAGGGGCCATTCTCACAGCACATGTGTGGAGTGAAATTTTAGATCAAGTTAAAAGTTTTGATGAAGATCACTTTGTTTTTTTCGATGGCACCCCCGACTACATTGAGCCCGGGAGTGAATTATGAAAGTTAAGTTCTTACCCTCTGAAAAAGAGCTTGAAATAGAGCCCAATCAAAGTGTTCTCGATCTTGCTAAGAAGAATGGCATTTTTATTAAATCTATTTGTGGGGGGCTTCCCAGCTGCTCTGAATGTCGGGTGAAAGTTGTTGCTGGGGAAAATAATATTCTTCCACCTAGCTTTAAGGAAAAATCTTTGATCGGCTCAGCCTACTTTATTGATCACTCAAGATTGAGTTGCCAAATTAAATGTATGGGTGACATCACAGTAGATCTTGCCGAACAAGTGATTAAAGAACACGCCCAGCCTGCCAGTAAGAAACCTCGAATGCCCATGCGCTACAAAAACCGAGAACAACAAGGCGGAGCCCCTGGTGAGCCTAAGAAGTTTTCATCTACGGCTCGCAACCAATTTAAGCCGCCATCGACTGAGAAAAAAGATACGGAAGAGAATTAGTAAAATGGCAGATAGCTTTGTGAAAAAATCAAAAATATCGAAGAGAGAATTCTTAAATAAAGAGTTCCATGTTTCTAACCAAACTAAAACGATTAAAAAATTAAATAATCTTTTCGGAAACCGTGAGGTTGCTAAAGAACAAATAGAAACAGCCAATCTCTTTCTTCAAGGTCGAAAAAGAAAATAATAACGCGTTGCTAACGAAAAAAGAACCTGGTACCTTTTTAGTATGATCAAAACTGGTGATGTGGCACCTGATTTCAAACTTAAAGATGAAAAGGGAGCGCTGCAAAGTCTTTATGATAAATTGTCAAAGGCTTCGCCCCTCCTTCTTGTTTTTTACAAAAATAATTGTCCCACTTGCCAATACACTTTTCCCCATTTGGCGTACGCGACAAAAAGTCTTGGGCCAGAAAACTTCTTAGCGATCGCCCAAGATTCGGTAAGCGATGCCATCATTTTTAAAAATAAATATGGTTTTAATTTTGAGGTGTGGAGTGACGTCCATCCATACCCTGTTTCTGTTCAATACGGATTAGAATTTGTTCCTACTTTTTTCATCATTGAAAAAGACAGAAAAATTTCACTCATCGCAGAGGGTTTTGATAAAAAGGCTATCGAAGATTTCTCAAACAGAATTGCAGCCACAAAGAATTTGCCAAACTATCATGCCTTTGACCCAGCTATTCAAGTTCCGTTATTAAAACCTGGGTGAGGCTCACGTAAGGCTTAGTTAAGGCAGGTCTGCCTTAAAAAAATTTGGAGACACAGATCATGTATAGAAAAACTTTGAAGCTAAATTCAATGCCATGGGCAAATGTAAAGAAAAGAATAATGAAATGCATTGCCATCTTGATAACTGTGAGTGCGATTAAAAAATTATGAAGTGCCCCTGTGAGAGTAATCAAAATTATAAACAGTGTTGTGAACCCTATATTAAAGGCTCCAAAAATCCTTTAACGGCAGAAGCTCTTATGCGTTCTAGATATACTGCCTATTCTGAGGGAAATATAAAATACATTAGAGAAACTTTGGCTCCAGAGACTCGAAAAGATTTCGATGAAGAGTCAGCAAAGGCCTGGGCCACTGGCTCTGAGTGGTTGGGTTTAAAAATACTTTCTTCTAAAAAAGGAAGAGAAAATGATTCTAAGGGCACAGTAGAATTTAATGTAAAATATCGGGCCGAAGGAAAAGTTGTAGAGCACCATGAAGTTTCTCAATTCAGAAAAGAGGGAGATTGTTGGTATTTTGTCGACGGAGAGGCCCACACCCATGAAGAAGGCCATGGCCACTCAGAATCCCACTCTCCCATCGTGAGAGAAGGCCCCAAGGTCGGCCGCAACGACCCCTGCTCCTGCGGCAGCGGCAAGAAATTTAAAAAATGTTGCGGAGCTGCTTCTTAACCAATCTTTACATGTCACGTGACATGTAAATCTTAGCCTTTATGAAAATCGCAAGCTCAGAAAACTAGTGATTTAGATCAGCGATATTTTTCACATTGGCTGGGTTCAACAGATTTCACTGTCCATTTTTTTGAATTTTTCAGAAATGATATCTTTCGTTCTGAGTAACCGGGACAATCTCCATCAATTTCTAAACCCACAGCGATGTATTCTGGCTTGGTCTGATGGTTTTGTGGTCCAAAGCCGTCGATTCCCACAATTGAAACCCGTGAAAAACACTTTCCTGGGTCTCTCAGACTGGTTGTTAGCTCACCGAGAGTTTGTGCTAAGGAGAGAGAATCCTTTACTGTAGTCGGTTCAATTCGAATATCGACACGATCGCATTTTGGCGAGCCAAATAACGGACTAGATGCAATTATGATAACAATTGCCACTGCTAAGTTTCGTAACATTAGTTCCCCTTTTTCGGATTGTAAATATTATGATGTTCGATGCAATGGCTCGTGTCAAGCTTGACCAAATGCTTTTAATCTAGTCCTCGATCCGCAGAGCAGAGGGTTATGACCATGTTGATCATTATATGCGCATGATCGAAGCGCCCCAGGTGAAACCGGAGCCGAAGGCGACCATGGCGACGAGATCGCCACGCTTGAGAAGGTCCGCTTTTTTGGCCTCTTCCATTCCGATGGGCAAAGTGGCAGCTGTTGTATTTCCATATTTGTGAATGGTGTTCAAAGTATTTTTTTGAGGAATTCCTAATTGTTCAAGAACCATGGAATTAATTCTTAAGTTCGCTTGGTGAGCGATAACAAAATTAATTTCATTGGGCTTAATATTGACCGCAGCGGAGGCCTCCATCATGACTTCGGTCATCCGGGTTACAGCATTTTTGAAAACAAATTTTCCATCCATTTTTGGAAAGAAAGAGTCATCTAAATTGTTTTGCCCCTTTTTCACTCGAGGGTAATCACTACTTGAAGGCCGATGACACCAAAGTTTTTGGGCGTATTCTCCCTCACTATGAAGCTTGGTCACCAGAATTCCGCTTTCATCAGTTGAAGGTTCAACTACAGCAGCACCGGCTCCGTCGCCAAAGAGAACGCTGATATCTCTTCCCTCGGGCGATTGATCAAGGCCTGAACTATGAATTTCACTTCCTACGATAAGAACACACTTGTATTGACCTGTTCTGACCCAGCCATCAGCAATGGAAAGGCTATAGAGAAAACCTGAACATTGGTTGCGCACATCAAGAGCAGGGATAGTTTTTTTGAGCTTGAGTTCACTTTGAAGCAAAACCCCGCATCCCGGAAAAAAATAATCGCTACTTAAAGTCGCGAAAATAATAGCGTCGATATCGTCGAGTGTTTTGCCAGCGTCTTTAATTGCAGCTTTTGCTGCTTCAGCCCCAAGGGATGTTGTTGTCATTCCCGGCTCAGCCCAGCGGCGCTCTTGAATTCCGGTTCTCTGTTGAATCCATTCGTCGCTAGTGTTCATCACAGTTTCAAGATCTTTATTTTTAATAACTTTAGGTGGGACGTATTTACCGACACCGGTAATTTTAGCGCGCATCATTAAATTCCTCATGCCATGCCATTTGAATGGCTTCTAAAATTCCTTCACTGGATTTTTTTGGATCATCTTTAAAATCGGGAAGTTCTGTAATGTAGCGATGGAGATCGGTGAAGCGAACGGTGAGTGGGTCTATTTGTGGAAATTTTTCGTGAAGTTCAATTGCGATATCTTCTGAATCTTGCCATTTCAAACCCATTCACACCCTCCTCAAGGTGACACTCGACTTTCCACCTCCCTATGCGTCTAACGCAATAGGAGGTTAGAAGTAGGATGTCACTTTTTTTTCAGAACGTCTTCAATATTTTTATTTTCAAGTCTAGATTGTAACGCCCGGTTCATAACCTCAGCAGCTATGGGTTTGGCAGCCACCTCTAGATTCTCTAAAGCGTTTTTAATAGCGATATAATCGCTGCCTTTTATTTGAGTCCGTACGTTTTCAATTTCTTTTTTAATTTCGTCTACTCCAATAGAGATCTTTAAACTCAAACCTTCTTTGAGAATTTTGTCAGCACTTCTTAAAATTCCCTCAGCCTCTACCCGCGTTTCAATAAGTTGCCGGGTTTTCATATCACCTTCAGCATTTTCAAAACTTGAATGAAGCATGCTCTCAACCTGCTCATCGGTTAAACCATAAGTGGGTTTAACTTCAATGGCCGTTTCTGTATTTGTAGCTAATTCTTTTGCGCTGACTTTGAGAAGTCCATTTGAATCAACAAGAAAGGTCACTTGAATTTTGGGAAGCCCCGCAGGCATTGGAGGTAAACCTCTAAGATCAAAACGCCCCAGAGATCTGCAATCGCCAGCTAATTCTCTTTCACCTTGCAAAACATGAATCAAAACATTTTTTTGCCCGTCCACATGGGTGGTGAAAGTCTCTTGAGCCATGGTTGGAATTTTTGTGTTGCGATGAATGATTTTGCCAATGGTTCCACCGTAAGTTTCAATGCCTAAACTTAAAGGGACAACGTCCAGTAATACCATCTCTTGGTTTTCTCCAGATAAAATATCGGCCTGAACGGCAGCGCCAAGAGCAACCACTTCTTCTGGATTAACTGAAGTATTTAAATCTTTTTTAAAGAAATCTTTGAGAGTCTCTCGAACTAAAGGAACGCGAGTTGATCCACCTACCATGACGATATCGCCGATATCTTCTGGTTTTACTTGGGCGTCAATAAGAGCGGCCTCAGTAATCTTAATGGTCTTTAAAACCAAAGGTTCAATAATTTTATTAAATTCTTTGCGTGAAAAACTTAAAGAATGCTTTTTCTTATTTATTTCAACTTCTACAGTGGCACTTTCTTTTTCAGAAAGTAAGAACTTTAATTTTTCCGCCGCAGAAATTAAATTTGATTTAAATTGCAGAGTAGCTAATTTTCGCCCATCATTTGGAATTTGTTTTTCTAAAATTTCAGCTAAAGTATGATCAAAATCATCGCCCCCAAGGGCTGTGTCACCATTGGTGGCTAAAACTTCAAAAATTCCATCGTGGAGTTTTAATAAGCTAATGTCAAATGTTCCGCCTCCTAGATCGTAGACGGCGATAAGATCATTTTTTTTCTTGTCTAAACCATAGGCCAACGCGGCCGCTGTAGGTTCATTTACGATACGAATAACATCTAGGCCTGCGAGAGTTCCTGCGGCTCGAGTGGCCGAGCGTTGGCTGTCATTGAAATAGGCGGGAACAGTGATAACAGCCTTTGAGATTTTCTTGCCTAAATTTTTCTCAGCTGAGTTCTTTAAGGTTTTAAGAATCTCGCTCGACAACTCAATGGCCGAAAAAGATTTTTTACCTAGAGTGATTAAAATATTTTTGTCGGTGGAATCTGAAATATCTACGGCGCCGAGATTTAAATCTTTAAGATCAGCCTTACCTCTCCCCATAAAGCGCTTAACTGAAGAAGCGGTGTGGGAAGCATCGGTAACACGTAGAGATTTGGCTTCACTTCCGGCAGTTAATCTTTGTTCTTTTTCATTCCAGTGAATAACACTTGGAACAATGCCCGAGAGAATACGTGGTTTTCCTTTTTCGGTGACTGCAATAAGGCTATTAGTCGTTCCTAAATCGATACCCACGATGAGTTCTGACATTGTTGGTTCGTTGAAGCTTCCGATCTTCAAGAGTGAAACTTCCTCTCAAGATCTTGGGCCATACTCTTTAAATAATTTTTTTGCAAAATGGCATGAGATGCTTTTGTAAATAGAGGAAAAGCACTTTTATTTATTGGGCTTTTTAAATTATCCCATTCTTTAAAAGCATTTTCTTGAAATTGATTTTGAGATTGCACCTGGTTTTTAACTAATAAAGAAAATTCTTTGACCAGATTTTTTGTATTTTCCGACTGACTATCATCTTCAAGGGCTTCTTGAAGATTAAAATACTCTTCAGCTAACTCTGGAGGCAAAGTTTTTTTAGAATCACTCACTTTAAATTGAGCCAGACCAAAAATATATTGGGCTCGATCATCAGGATCTTTCAAAGTAGCAAAAGCTTTATTTAAAAGAGCATAAGACTCTGTGGCTCTCTTAATTTCATCTAAACCTTTGGTTTGAAATTTATCTGGATGCATTTTTCGGCTTAACTCGTAAAACTTTTTTTCTAATTCTTTAATATCGATAAAATATTTTGGAGAGATCTCAAAAAGCTGAAAATAATTCATTTAAGCGGAAAATGAACTCCCGCACCCACAACTCTTTTTAGCGTTGGGGTTAACGAAGTTAAAGCCCGTTCCTTGAAGTCCATCAGAAAAATCTAAAGTTGTACCAGCGATATAGAGATAGCTCTTTGGATCAACCAAAACTCTTACACCTTGATCTTCGAATAATTTGTCTGTCTCGGTTCGCCTGGTATCAAAACCCAATTTATAAGACATCCCAGAGCATCCGCCACCAACAACTTGAACTCTTAAAAAAGATTCTGGAGTTTCTTTTTCCATAAGTCTTTTAATTTCTGAAGCCGCTTTTTCTGTCACCTTAATCATGACCGTGAATCTCCTTGAGAGCCAGTTGGTTGCTGTTTTGCCCTAAAATCAGAGATAGCGGCGCGAATAGCATCTTCTGCTAAAACTGAACAGTGAATCTTAATTGGAGGAAGAGCGAGCTCTTCAACAATATCAGTGTTCTTAATCTTCATGGCTTCATCAACAGTTTTGCCTTTGAGCCATTCCGTTGCCAAACTTGAACTTGCAATGGCACTTCCGCAACCGAAGGTTTTAAATTTCGCATCTTCGATAACGTTTGTGTTTTTATTAATTTTAATTTGAAGCTTCATCACGTCTCCACATTCAGGAGCGCCAACGATACCCGTACCCACTGCGGGGTCTTTTTTATCAAGACTGCCGATGTTCCGTGGGTTTTCGTAGTGATCAACAACTTTTGGACTATACGACATTATATTCTCCTAAGAGCTCACCCAACTTAACTGTGGGTTGCCCAATTAACGTTCTTAATATCAACGCCTTCTTTGGCCATTTCATAGAGTGGTGACATCTCCCTTAAGCGTTGCACTGTTTTAATCACCTGCTGGGCTGTGTAGTCAATTTCTTCTTCAGTAGTAAATCGGCCAAGACCAAATCTAATGGATGTGTGAGCTAAATCTTCTCCCACTCCAATAGCTCTTAATACGTATGATGGCTCTAACGATGCAGTGGTGCACGCTGAGCCTGAGCTTACGGCGATATCTTTAATACCCATCATCAGTGATTCACCTTCAACAAAAGCAAAGCTCACATTGAGATTGTTTGGAAGGCGATCGGTAGGGTGGCCATTAAGATAAATTTCATCAAGGGCATCAAATAATTTCTTTTGTAAACGATCGCGAAGCATTTTTTGTCGTTCAGCATCTTGACCTAATTCAGCTTTTGCAAGTTCACAGGCTTTACCGAGACCAACAATACCTGGAACATTCAATGTGCCCGAACGCATTCCACGTTCATGACCGCCACCATGAATAAGTGGACTTAATTTAACCCTTGGGTTTTTTCTTCGAACAAAAATGGCTCCAACTCCTTTAGGCCCATAAATTTTATGGGCTGAAATCGAAAGGAGGTCTATTTTCATGGTTTCAACGTCGACGGGAACGCGACCTAAAGCTTGAACGGCATCGGTGTGAAAGATAATTCCCTTTTCATGGGCAAGAGCACCAATTTCAGCGATGGGGTTAATGCTTCCGATTTCGTTATTAGCAAACATAATCGAAATTAAAATTGTTTTGTCAGTAATGGCGTTAAGAACAGCGTCTACACTGACTTGACCTAATTTATCTACAGGAAGATAGGTCACGGTGAAGCCACGTTTTTCAGCTACTTTGCAGCTATCTAAAATAGCTTTGTGTTCAATATTTGTAGTGATGATGTGATTGCCTTTTTCGGCGTACATTTCTGCGACACCTAAAATGGCCATGTTGTCACTTTCAGTGGCACCACTGGTAAAAATAATTTCTTTGTCAGTAGCGCCGATAAGAGCTGCGATTTGTTTTCGAGCTATTTCAACGGCCTTTTCAGCACGCCATCCAAATTGATGATTGCGGCTGGCGGCATTGCCGAAGTCTTCCAAAAAATAAGGCTTCATGGCCTCGAAAACTCGAGGATCCATTGGAGTCGTTGCGTGATTATCGAGATAAACTGCTTTCATGAAATTTTCGTCTCCGCCTTTTCAAAAATATTAAGTTTTGTTTCTTCGAGAATATTTCTAATTTTGGTGTTCAGGGTTTTCATTCCATCTTGGAGGTTGCAACTCGAATTACGACTACATTCTTTTCCACTATGAGTTGCGCATTCAACAATGGCCACCGGGCCTTCAAGAGCATCGATGATTTGGGCAAAACTAATTTGATCTAGGGGGCTTTTTAAAACGTAGCCGCCGTTACTTCCCATGGAGCTTCCGATAAAACCTGCTTCCTTTAAATGCTGAAGGGTCTTTGCGGTGATCTCGTAGGGAATGTTAAGATCCTCCGATATTTGTCTTGCGCTCAAAGCGGTGTTCTTTCCGCCAATATATTGGAGGGCAAGTACGCCATATTCTGAGGTTTTGTTTATTCTCAACATATACGACTAATATGGTCGTATATGGGGCTTTTGTCAAGGATAATGAGACTGGAATATTTAAGTTATTTTAATAGTTTAAAGCGGATTTGCCTCACTATTGAGACTGAGTCTCGATAGCGGAAAAGGTAGCAGGTACCTAAAGTTCCGGAAAAGGTACCCGGTACCTTTTCCGGGTTAATGAATGTGTTGGGCGCGAATGATCATGCGCTGGATTTGCTCCGGGCGGCCTACGGCAATAACACGATCGCCACTAGCCAATGTGGTTTTGGCATCAGGTTTGTAGACCATGGATTTATCTTCGCGCTGAATGCTCACGAAAATAAGATCGAGGCTTTTGATCTCGTTATTTTCAAGGGCCATACCGTGATAGTCAGAGCCCACGGGAATATGAACGTCGGCCATTTCAATATCCAGGGATCCGTGATCGGTGGCTACCTCGATAAAGTCAACAAGGGCCGGGTTTAAAACCGCTTGTGCAATTCGAGTTCCTCCAATCACATAAGGAGAAATAACTTTGTTGGCTCCAGCTAACTTAAGTTTGCTTATACTGGTAATATCAGCTGCTCGAGCGACAATTGAAAGTCTCGGGTTCATCCCACGGGCTGTCATAACAATGAAAGCGTTGTCTGCATCTGTAGAAACGGCAGTCACTATTCCAATGGCTCGATCAACACCGGCCGCTCTTAAAATATCTTCGTGACTTGCATCGCCTACAAGAAAAGGAAATGGAGGTAATTCGCCCAAGCCCCGAAATTCTTCAGCCTTCATTTCAACAACAACAAAGGGCATTCCTTTTTTTGAAAACTCACCTGCGATGATTTTTCCCATGCGACCGTATCCGCAAAGGATATAGTGATCGTGCATGTTTTTTAATCCCTTTTCCATTCTTCTCCTCCCGAGAATTGCTTG
>Ga0207119_1108_pt1 | contig 12659 bp, 8 predicted proteins | sample Alteio_BWMinHeat_43_FD_153505 | JGI IMG/M metagenome (GOLD analysis project Ga0207119, IMG submission 153505) | Enriched cells from forest soil in Barre Woods Harvard Forest LTER site, Petersham, Massachusetts, United States -... | ecosystem: Environmental > Terrestrial > Soil > Temperate forest >... | reverse complement strand
TTCTCCAAAATAAGGGCCAGTCATGATGGTTCATTCTACTATTTTTCAAATGATTGGACAAAATATCACCAAAGCCTTGAAGAGACCGGGCTTAAAGGATTTAATCCATTTAATCCGGCCAAACCGGTAGGCGCACAGTTGCTTTATTTTAAAGAATATCGTCCCCGGCTTGAGGTATATCCCATCCCCGATTATATCGGCTGCATACCCTATATTGAAATTGATTATGAGATCGCAAATTATCATTTGAATAATATCAAAAATGGATTTTGTGCGAGCTTTATGATCAACTTTAATAATGGCACACCAACGCCTGAAGAGCAGGCAACTATTGAAAAACAGATCCGTAATAAATTTACTGGCACTGATAATGCCGGGAGATTTGTCCTTAATTTTTCTGATGATAAATCTGAAGCGCCTACGCTATTGCCACTGCAAGTTCCAGACATTGACAAGCAATTTGCGTTGCTAAATGAAAGTGTGCAGCAGGAAATATTTACCGGGCATAAGATAACAAGCCCGATGCTTTTTGGAATCAAAACTACCGGGCAGCTTGGTGGAAGAGATGAATTAAGAGAGGCTTCAGAATTATTTCAAAACACATATGTAAATCATAAGCAACAGCTTCTCAATAGGGTATTCAACAGCTTATTACAGGCAAATGGAATTACTACAAATCCATTAAGGATCGTACCCATAAATCCATTAAAATGGCAATTGCCGGATGCCATTATCGCTACAGCCATGACCAAAGATGAAGTGCGAGAAAACATAGGACTAAAACCACTTCAAATTAAAGGTATAAGTGATGTATTACCTCCTTTAGCCCAACCAACTGTACCCAATGAAAAATTGTAAATAATGGATTATGTTTCACCAATAGAAGACGCAAACATTGAATACGCAAGCATTGCGTCTCTACATCATCAAATTCACCAAATCACTAATTCACCAACTCACTAAATTTTTAACATGTCAGTACTATTCATCTCAGAAAAATATATTAAGGACAATTCCTATATTGATAATAATGTTGAAGATAAGTTGATTACTCCTCTTATCATCCTGGCCCAGGACAAACACATTTTACCAATTATAGGCACGAGCTTATGGAACGATCTTATATCCCAAATAACCGCATCATCTGTATCCACAGATTACCAGGATTTGTTAAATAATTACTTACAAAAAGCAACATTATGGTGGACTTTGGCTGAAGCTGTCCTACCGTTATCTTATAAATTCACAAATAAAAATGTGATGCAAAAAAGCAGCGATAACAGTCAGCCAGCTTCAATGCCAGACTTGATAAAATTAAAAGATCAGTTCACTCAAAACGCTGAATACTATTGCGAACGGGTAACACGACATTTAAGAGCAAACCCGGATAAATTTCCATTGTATTTGCAAATAACCGGAAATAGCCTCGAAACAATACGACCGGAAGGTACCGCTTACAATACCGGAATGTACCTAGGTAAACCACGTGATCCAAACAAAAAAATCCCTTTCAGCGAATTGTACCAGGGCAAGAATGGATTGTGTGCGGAGGACATTTAACAGTTACCATTTAACATTTACCAGTTATCATTTTACCTCTACAAGATTTAGGCGGAAAAATATAGGCTCGTCCAGCCAAGTCTATGCCTAACCTTTCGATAAAAACCAACAACTAACAACTATCAACCAACAACTAAATGATCACTCTCAACCAATTCACAGCTCTATTAAATACCATGAGCAATGCACACGAGCAGCTCAAAACTTTCGGTGAAGGAGATGTCTGGGAAATCGGGGCATCCTCACCCGTTCAATATCCCCTGATGTGGGTAATGCCACAACCATCTTCAACAGCTCAAAAGTTATTGAATATGAAATTCAGTCTCATATTTGCAGATATTGTATTTCATGACAAAAGTAATGAGCAGGATGTTTTAAGTGATACCCAACAGATAGCACTTGACATTCTTGCTCAATTGAATGCTCCTGATTATGCTGATGATTTTATACTGGATCCTAATGCGCAGCTTACTCCATTCACTGAAAAATTTGATAATGATGTAGCAGGGTGGAAAGTGGATATCAATATCAAAGTCAATTATCTTTCAGACCGTTGCGCAGTGCCTTCTACTCTTGTACCTTCTTCCGTAACCCCTGCCAGTGCACCTGTCATAGTCAGAAATTCTGATGGAAGTTTTACGGCTACATACCCCAGTGGCTCTTCTAATACACTGGCTGATGTTGTGATAATAGATGGGACTGGTATCCATCATAATGTACCCGCTGCCATAGATTACCAGGCGCCTGCATGCCCATCAGCCACCGTAGAAAACAGTGATACTACCTATTCTACAACTGTCTCACCTGGTGGCACTTTAGCAGTACCAGATTCACCTATCACAGATTCAGATGGGTCAACATCAAGTTTACCTGCAACCAAACCATTTGTTGCGAAAACTTTGCAACAATTAATTAACGTCACTTCTATTTCAACCATAAAAGGTGACCTTGCTACTGCCAGTAAACTTACCTCTTTCATACAGGCATTAAGTAATCTTGATTTGCAAAACCTTACCTCTGCGCAAATCCAGGGGCTGACTTCGACCCAAATAGCAAACCTCACCAGTACACAAGTTCAAACATTGACTAATACCCAGATAGGCTGTCTTTCTTCGACACAAATACAAGTATTAATTAACTCACAGCTTGCAAATTTAACCACGTCACAGTTGCAGTATATACTTGGAACTGTAATGTCAAATCAATTTCTTCAGGATAACCTGACTATTGCGCAACGCGAATCACTAAATGAAATTTATTCTTTGCAAACCGGGCAGACAACCTCTTATGCAACAGGTGATGACGGAGATCTTAAACATGGTCGACTTACTGATTTTTTCACGCTGAAGACCAACAATATTTTCGGCAACACACATCGCTTTACAGATGAAAACGGCGCTCAAACTTATTCCAGTAATTACGTCATTGATCATGCAACAGGCTTGGGTTGGTGTACTTCACTTCAAAGTACTTCAAATTGGGCAACTGCAATTGCATCTGTTTTGTCTTTAGTAGTTGGAGGTAATACATTTACTGACTTCAAGTTGCCAAACATAAATGAACTTTTATCTATTATGGTATGGTCTCAAATATGTTTGAATTATGCCCCATTTAATATAAATCCAGGTGCATCCGCTCAAATGTGGACATCTACAACAAATTATGGCGGTATTACTGCTGCAATTAGAGTATCATATCAAACTATTCCTGGGCCAACTTCTGCTCCTAAATCAGGTTCACAACCATTCTTACAATGCCGTAAACATTTTTAAAATCCTTATGAAAAGCATAATTAACTTCCTTTCAAACAATGCCGTTCAGATATCAGCAGTAAATGCAGGAATTTGGCTGAGCGCCCTGGATTGGAGCATCAAAATAGCTTTTGGCCTTCCCTCAGCTATCTATATATGTCTCAAAATTTACCACGAATATTTAAAAAAAAATCAAAATGATTAAATCACTTTTAATTGCTAACTGGAAAACTGGATGTATTGGCCTTGTATTGATAAGCGCCGGGCTATATTCCGGAATAACCGCTAAACAAAGTTGGACTGAATGTGGGCCAATTATTATTGCCGGTATAGGCCTGGTATTTTCAAAAGATGCTCAAAGAAATCCGATTGATACAATCACAAACAAGATAAATAAACCCCTAAACAATGACTGATAAATTAAAATGGGCCGGATGGATGATTTCTTTTTTTCTGTTTGGTATTCTATGTCTCCAAAAAAGCTGCACTAAAAATAAAGACTTCCAATCTGATATGATCCACGATACATTAACCATTAAAGGCGATAGCCATTTGATTAAAGTGCAGGATACAATTTTCACGCCATCAAAAACCGTTTATGTAAATGTAAAAAACTTTTTACCCATTGATACAGCTGTTATATTAAAGGACTATTTTGCAACACGAACTTATATGGATACGATTAAATCCCGGGATGTGATGGCCGTGATAAAGGATAGTATTATGGATAATAAATTGGCCGGACGCAAAGTTTTAATAGAAAATACAAGGGATAAGCAGCTTCCTGAAATCTTTTTAAAGCCAAAAAATAAATTATTATTGGGAGGATTTATTGGATTATCCCAATTGAATCTTCAACCTGTTGCAGGCTTTTCTATAAGTTTCATTACCAAAAATGATGTCATGTATAGCTATCATTTTGAGTTGATTAGCCGAACACATTTAATAGGGGTCAGTTGGAAATTGAAATTTCCAAAACTAAATGCTGTACTATAATTTTACCATTTACCTTTATAAGAACCTTTCCAATTGTTAATTAAAAAAAATAAAAATCAATTCAATCATATTTAAATTGTAGTTTGCCAACGAAAAGGAAAAGGTCTTTTAATAATATTTTCACTTTAATATTTATTTAAAATAAAGCCTCCCGTAAAAACACATGATACGAGCTGGAAGGATTATATCCTTAGCAAAAACGATTATTAAAATTGAATTGAACACTAGACAAACAAAATCCAAAAAATATAACATCCCCAAAAAATGAAAATTAAAAAATCCAAAAAAAAATTCAGACCAATAAATTTATTTTTATTGTCAATTATTAATACTTTCTTAGTTTATACAGCAAATGCGCAAACTGTTTGGACAGGAGGAAGCGGTGTTGATCTAAACTGGAGTACCTCTTCAAATTGGAGTCCTAGTGTAGTTCCAACATCATCAACAGATGTTGATATACAAAATACATATGGTAATGATCCAATTTTAGATGCAACTGGACTAAAATGTAAAAATTTGCAAATAGAAGCTGGCGGAGCCTTGAATGGAGCTTCTTCAACAGATCTAACAGTTTCCGGAAATGTTTATGACGATGGAGACATTTTTGCATACGGAACAATATTTTATATAAGTGGCGATATTTCAGTTGGCAATTTTACAGAGGGATCATCAACTGTGGTTCTAAACGGAGCCAATTCTACAAATCAAAATATAAATGGTTATTATTTCTATAATTTAATTATAAACAATACTGGAGGTGGTATTGCTTTTGGTGGTGATGCAGTTGTTACCAACGCCTTAACAATGACAAAAGGCAATATAACTACAACGGGGTATACACTTACTTTAGGTACAACCTCAGCTAATATTGGTACTCTTGCCTGGACAGCCGGTTATATGACAGGTACCGGAACTTTTCAAAGGTGGTTTAATACATCTGCTGTTAGTTTAGGAGCTGTGGCAGGGTTATTCCCAATGGGAGTATCCACTTTAAACAGAAGCTGCTGGATTGGTGGCACCCCTGGCACAGCAGGAACTATATCAGTGGCATATACACAAGCCAATACAGTTACAAGCTTTGTTTCTTCGTATTCAGAAAATAGCACGACCATGACCCATCGTAATGATGCGGCCTGGGCATTTTCTACAGCCAATTCTTTTGCAGGAACCGGTTTAAGTTTAAGGATACAAGCAAGTGGTATGCCTGGTGTTTCAGCTTATGCAGCGCTAACTATGAGTGGCGCTTCCGGAGCGGCCCCAGGTTCTTACAGCGCACCATCAGGGCCCAATTCTGATCCGCAAGTAAATAGAACAGGTTTAACTGCTTCAAATTTAAGCCAGAGCTTTTTTATTGCGGATAATGGCACAAATGCCTTACCAGTCACATTAATAGATTTTGAGGCATTTGGTCAAAATGGAATTGTAAACCTGTCATGGCAAACGGCTTCTGAAATAAACAATAATTACTTTGATGTTGAGCGTTCAAATGATGGAAACGCCTGGCAAACAATAGGGAATGTAGCAGGCCATGGCAATTCTTTTTCAGCTAATAATTATATGTTGCTCGATAATTTAACTGGTACTATTCCCGAGGGAACATTTTATTACAGGCTTAAACAAGTTGATTTTAACGGTGCATATATATTTTCAATGATCAGGCCTGTAAGCTTGAGCGGATTGACAGAAAGCATTCAAACTTTCCCAAATCCAACCAATAATATGTTGAATATGAGCTGGACTAATGCCGATAATGGGATTGTAACACTAAACGTAACTGACATAAATGGCAAGAGCGTTTATACAGAAGCCGTATCCGGCAAGGGCTTGCAACACAAACAAATAGATATGACAACATACCCGGCAGGGGAATATTTAATCCAGGTTGTTTCTGATAAAAGCTCGATAACAAAAACAGTGATTAAGAAATAGGGTAATATTCATTAACCACATTTAGATAAACTAAAGGTCAAAGTTATAAGCTAAGGTGCGATTATTATCTTAACTAATTAAATATAAAAATTAAATTGTAATTTCGAAATAAAATATGACTAATCATGGATAAAAATAATACAGAGAATATCGAAAAGCAATATGCTGAACTAGTAAAATTAGCTGAGGTTTTAAGTCCAGAATTGGAAGAACATATTAACCTTAATAATCAAACCATTCTGAGTACTCAAGAATATTATAGTTTTATAGCTTTGGAGAATGAAGTTCCATTATCTTATAATTCCAACTCGGTAACTTATTAAATTACAATTAAATGCCAACATGGGGAAATATACTGGGTGAAATTCGTTCTACCCTTGCTACCAATCCGGCTGCCCTTGATGAAATAAGGAAAAAATACATCAAGGAATTAGCAGATTATACTGGAAGAAATACAATTGTTTATTTCGCAAAATGGACGACTAATGATGTACCTGCAAATCTAATTTCTGTGAATGATGAAGATATGCAAGGATTTATGGAAGCTGCATATGGATTGCAGGGTGAAAATTTAGATCTTATACTACATACAGGAGGAGGTTCAGGAGAATCCACTGAGGCAATTGTTAATTATTTAAGACAAAAATTTTCAAATATCAGAGTAATAGTTCCTCAAGCAGCAATGTCTGCAGGTACCATGTTAGCGTGTAGCGCAGATGTAATTGTAATGGGTAAACAATCCTCATTGGGGCCAATTGATCCGCAATTTATAATTAATACTCAATTCGGGCCGCAAGCTTTCCCTGCTCATTCAATTATGGAGCAATTTAAAAGAGCACAAGATAAAATTTTGGATAATCCCAAAAAAATAGCATCCTGGATGCCAACATTACAACAATGTGGGCCTGCTCTTTTAATTAGGTGTGAAAATCAAATTCAATTTGGCGAAGAATTAATTAAAAGCTGGCTTACAAAGTATATGTTTAATGGTGATGCTGAAACTGCATCTAAAATAGCTACCCACCTTTCCGATCATGCCAATTTTAAAACTCATGGGAAACATATAAGTGTAGTGGAGGCCGAAGCTATTGGGCTGAAAGTTGCGAAACTTGAAGATGATCAAATATTGCAAGATAAAGTACTAAGTGCGTATCATGCAATTATGCATACTTTTGGAATGACTGGAGCATGTAAAATTATTGCCAATCAAAATGGCAATTCATACGTTAAACTATATAACGTAAATATAAATGTACCCCAGGTATTGAGACCACAAACTATACCTGCTCCTCCACAAGGCATTAATTAATAATTCGAAGCCCGTTTTAACCAATTAAAATATCGATCAAATTTCGTCAAATTAAGCTATCTTAATTTATCATTATGTTTTTTTGTATTTTTGTAAAATAAAGGAACCCCGGTTTTGGATGCCGGGGTCATAAGAAAATTTATTGTGGCTTAGCAAGTTTGGAAGCTGATAAGACTAATCACAATGCCTTTTCTCCCTTTTTAATGACAGCACGCAGGCTGTGGTTTACTTAGAAGTAAATTAGTTACTTCTTTTTCGGAGGTCTTGGTGTAGATCGATCATGCGTTTTGACTTTCGTTCCATCTTCCTTAACATAAGGATGGACATAAACAATCTTTTTACCATCACTGGTTTTTGCCATGTTGTAAAAATTTTAAGGGTTAAAAAAAATGCTACTACCATGCCGCAGCTTCGGCTTTTAAAATCGGTTAAGGTTCCATCTTAACCGATTTTTTATTAATAACTTTCGTAAATTAATTCAGTGATTTTATCATAAAAAAAGAGGCATATACATATTTTTCGGTTCTCCATCTTCAAATTTATCCAAAGTGCCATAAAATAATATTGGATAGTTATTTCCCATCTCAATATGTTCCCATCTATTAATTTCTCCAACTTTATAGAGCTGAGAAAGTACAACTGACGCTTTTTCCCGCACTTTTCTAACAATTACTTCATCTGAACTTAATTGCAAGGAAATCATCAAATTTGAAGCGACCCTATGAGGGGTAAGCAGTTTATTTGCATTATTCAGTATTATCCTAATCTCTTTTCTCCATTCAATATCACTTAAAGAATTTGATATATTATCTTCTTCTTCTTCTGCATTACTATTAGGCTCATTACTATCATTAGCTTCATTAGCAGATTCCTTAACAAAATTAAAGAGGTAAGGATTATTTACTTTAGTTTTTAAAATAATCTCATTAACATTTTCGACATTTGGTCTTTCCTTAAGTATATTTAAAATATTCTCTGCGAGTTCCATTCTTGCTTCCCTTTTAGCTTGTTCTTCAGCTTTAATTATCTCATTTATAATGGATTCAAAAAGAATTTCCCCGTAAAGCGCCTTTATTCTCTTTTTAGTTTCATTATTCATGATGCAAATATAATAACTATTTTAGCAAATCAATAGTTTTGTTAGAAAATTGTTGATAACTTTTTTTCCACCTATGGTATCTATTGTCTTTTTTTATGTTAAGGGGCTTTAATAAAAAATAATGTAAAGATTTTAGGAGCTGACTATCATCTAAGAGTCATTATTAGGAAGAAACCAGAATTTAGACATTATTCAAATAGTTGCAGATGCATGAATTCTGAGCGCCATTTTATGGCTACAAAAACATTTCACCCAAAAAGGGCATTAAATTATTTTATTTTATTACCAACGGCTCCTACTCCTTCACTACCTTCCTAATTACTTCATTACCTCCGCTGCTAATTTTAATGAAGTAAATACCGGTTTTTAGAGAAGAAACATCAATGGTAGATGAGTTTGCTTCAGGGTTTTGTTCTGCGACCACTTGCCCCATTATGTCAATCACCTGCAATCTATCTATAGAAAAGGCCGACTCAATATTGATCTGATTGTAAGCCGGATTTGGATATATTCTTAAGTTGGCAGATATATCTTTTTGCGGATCTATACCTCCTTTGCAAAACAAGGTAAGATCGGCTTTACTTCGTGGTATTATATAATAATCTTGCAAATATGGCTGATTAGGATCATTTTGGCTGCAAATGCCCCTAATACAAAAACTGCCATGAGGCCTTGCCGAGTTGCTATACAAGTCTGTCGTTTTAAAAATGGTAAGATTTATAGTATCAGCCCCACCACCATAAGCTTTCACATTAAATTGTCCATTAGCGCCGATTGTATCCCATTTTGTTGAATCAATAATTTTATACGTTAAAGGATACATAACAACAAGGTCAGATTCTGATGTTTCTCCAATTTTCAATACTGTGGAAGCGCCTAAATCAACTCCTCCAATTAGCTTACTTGCAGAATCCATATCCAAATGTGTCAATCCATTGGTTTGATGTATGGTTCCCCTTACTTCAAGACTATCGCCAACAGTTGGCACGTATCCATTAATTGGTGAAGGCGCAGTCAGGATTATTGCTCCGGTATTATCTTTTAAAGAAAAGAACTGAGAACTATTAGCGCTTAAGTTGCCACTTTCAACAACACCTTTTAAAAGACAATACAAGTTTATTGAATCAGCGATGCCGCTTGTTGCATTATAACCTTTTACCTGGGCAATATGATACAATTTTGCAGGTGGGGGAATAATTTTAAAGTCCGCTATACCACGCGGTATCAGCAAGTAATTTTGCAGATAGGGCTGGTTCGGATCATTTTGACTGCAGATACCTGTAACATCAAAAACACCATGGGGTTTGGCAGCATTTCTATACAAATCAGTGCTTCCAAATATAACAAGAGTAATGGTGTCCGTTAATTTATGCGCCTTTACGGTGAATCGCCCATTGCCACCCGTCGTGTCCCATTTTGTAGAATCTACTAATGTATAACCTTTAAGAGTTACCAGGTTAGATTCAGTTGTTTCATCCAGCTTTAACGTTACGATAGGGCTTAAAGCTACCCCTCCACTCAGTTTACTTATTGAATCTAAATCAAAATGCGTTAATCCATTGGTTTGATGCACCGTACCTCTCACTTCAAGACTATCACCCACATGTTGTATATATCCATTTACCTTGGATAATGCAGTAAGAGTCATGGCACCTGTTTTATCTTTTATAGCAAAAAATTGTGCTGTGTTTGCACTCAAATTTTCGCTTAACACAATTCCTTTAAGCAAACAATATGTATTGATAGAATCCGCTATTCCGGTTATTGGACCATACCCATTTACCTGGCTAATGTTATATAGTTTCACAGGCAGCAATTGCAGATCAGCGGAACTTCGAGGCATCAACAGATACCCTCCTATATAAGGCGAAGTTGTTTTAGATTGGGAGGCAATACCTGTTACATTGAATTTGCCTTTTGGCGCGGATTTGCCATACAAACTGGTTGTATTCATTATCCTGAGGGTAACAGTATCAATACCATTCGTAATATCCGCATCAAAATAGGCGCCTTTAGATGTCCATTGGGTAGGATCTATAATCCTGGCATTGTTGTATTTAACAAGATAAGCTTCCACGCTTTCACTCAGCTTAGAAATAACTTTTGGCACCAAAATCGGGGATGCATTTGTCAGCTTTGAAATCGAATCAACTGTTACTTCAGTCAATCCATTAACCTGTGTAATTACTCCTCTCACCTCTATGCTATCCCCCAATATCGGGGTGTAACTATTTAAGTTAGCAGGCCCTTCAGCAAAAATAGAACCCGTGCTATCTTTTATGGAGAAGCTAAGTGCACCGGACACGAAATCAGGGCTTTGAACAATACCTTTAAGTAAAAATTTATTCTTGCCCGTTATGGAGTCAGCAACACCCGTTATAGCATTCTGTCCACGTACCTGCCTTATTTTATACAATTGAATAACATGCTGAAAATCAAAAAAACCTCTTGGCTCTATAAGATAACCGCTCGTATAGGGAGAAGATGATTTATCCTGAGACCCAATACCGGTAACATTAAATGTGCCCTTCATCGGTCTCATTTTATAAAGATCAACTGTGCTGTTAATTCTCATTACAAAAGTATCTATGCCGTTGGTTATTTTCACATTAAAAAATGCTCCTGAAGCTACCCAACTCGTAGTATCAGGAATAAAGACATTCTTAATTTTTATAATATCTGATTCTGTTGTTTCATTAAGTTTTGCAACTATTGTTGGGGTTTTAAGAATTGTTCCTTTAGTTAACGGAATAATTGTATCGGCTGCATATTCCGTAAGACCATTAGCCTGTTTTACAGTTCCATGTATCAAAAGACTATCCCCTATACCTGGTGTATAATATTTTATTTTCGATGAAAAAATAGTGATTGCACCTGTATTATCAATCATAGAAAACTGTAATGCTGTAGCGCTAAACGTGCCGCTATGTACAACACCTTTTATAAACCCGGTTCCTTTGTTTAGAGAATCTGCTACTCCTGTTATTACATTATATCCTTTTAGGGTGATAATTTTATACAATGGTAGTGGACTGAATTTTAATATCGTTTGAAAATCTGACAAACCGCGCGGCCATAATTGGTACCCACTTGTAAAAGGGGATGTAGGATCTGATTGTCCTCCAATTCCACTAATATTGAAATTACCGGAAGGCGGAATTGACAGCTTGTATAAATCCGTATTATTATAAATGCGAACATCAATAGTATCAGTGCCGTCGGTATATTTTACCATAAAAAACTGACCCGAAGGCACCCAGGCAGATGCATCGACGATATGTGCGTTTAAAAACTTAATAGGCAGTGATTCAAGTAACTCATTTGGCTTTGTAGTTGTAATAGCTGGTTTAACGCCTACACTTCCCTTTGGCAGTTTCCTTATAGAATCCGGTATAATAACGGTTAGTCCATTGATCTGGGACATTTTTCCCCTTACTAAAACACTATCACCAATTGCCGCAGAATAATAATTAAGAAGGCTTGAACCAGAGACTGATATTGCCCCGGTATTATCAATGAGTGAAAATAAAATAGATGGGGTCGTGAAACTTGGGCTATTTACTACCCCTTTCAAGAAAATAAGATGACCATTATTTGCAGAATCGGCAATTCCTGTTAAAGTATTCTGGCCCTTCACTTGTATTATCTTATATAATGGTAGTCTTATGGTATCAAAATCGTTGGTAGATCGTGGCCATAAATAATACCCGGTGGTTGGTGAGGTACTATTTTGAAGTACGATGCCTATTAAATTGAATGGAAACTTAGGCGGATATTTACCATAAATATTGGTACTGTTACTTATCCAAACATTGTAAGTGGTTGTACCATTGGTAACCGTAGTCATAAATCCACCATTTTTTCCGGCACCCGTAGTATCCCACTTATAGCCTGAAGCAAGATTAAGATTATTTATCTTTACCAGGCTGGATTCCAGAGTATCGCTGTTAATATTTGTGACAAGCTTAGGATTTCCAGGATTTTTACCGGTACTGATAAGTCCAACAGAATCGAT
>Ga0207119_1093_pt2 | contig 12800 bp, 17 predicted proteins | sample Alteio_BWMinHeat_43_FD_153505 | JGI IMG/M metagenome (GOLD analysis project Ga0207119, IMG submission 153505) | Enriched cells from forest soil in Barre Woods Harvard Forest LTER site, Petersham, Massachusetts, United States -... | ecosystem: Environmental > Terrestrial > Soil > Temperate forest >... | reverse complement strand
ATTCTTCAACAAAGACCACTTCTTGACTTCCCCCGCTCAGAAATTCAAGGCCAACTCCTCCAGTTCCCGCAAAAAGATCCCAAACAATTTCCTTTTTTATATCGGCAGTGAGTCTTCGAATATGCTTTTTCAGATGATCAACAGTAGGCCGGGCTGAGCCATCATCGGGGGCAGTGAGTTCGACTCCTTTGTATATTCCGTCCAGAATTTTCATAACAAAGTTGACACGCCGCTAACGAAAAAGGTACCCGGTACCTAGACGTAATCGCCCTTCTTGATTTTCTCAACCAAGATTTTTTCGGGCATAATGGGGTCGCGGGGATTGACGGTGAAAAAGGCTTGCTGCTCACAACGGCGTTTATTTTTAATGAGCCAGTGTAAGATTTGAGAAAGATCTTTATTTTTTTTGTCTCTAAAAAAGGGATCATTCTTTAAAGCATCATCAGCTTTCTTTAGAGCGCGCACTTCTTGAATATCATTTTCTTTAACGGGGTAATCGTTAAGATCATACTTCTTAATATCTTCAGGTAAAACCCCTAAAAAAACGAACTTCGGGAGCAGAAAAATCTGAATTACGAATAAGACTAGCGGCAGAACCGGCTTTTAAGGTTCTAAAAATATTTTGCATGGTGTAGGCGTCAAGATCTCCGAAAAAGTAAATTGGAACTTTCAATTGATCTTGAATCAAGCGGCACCACCCGCGAACGGCATTACTGGGAACCCCTTGAGCACCCATCAAAATGGCATTATGTCTTTTGCAAAAACCATTGGCCACCAAAGTATTAGCCGTACCTTCAGATTCTACAACGAGACAATAATCAATTTTCCTTTTGGCTTTAAGTTTTAAACTCTGCGGTCGGTTCTTTGGTTGGAAGGGAGAAGTTCCAAGGGTGCTGAGATCAACTACCGCTTTATCCCCGTCTGTCAATGTTTCAGTCACAACAAGTTGTTGGGAATAAGTTTGGCCCCCCCGATCGTTGGCGTAGCAATTGAGTTCTTCTCTATAGCATTCCAGCATTTCGCAAATGAAATCGATAATAGAATCACTTTCATTTTGATCGGCAAAGTCTAAAGGTTTTAAACCTGGATTATGTTTAATTTCACCTTTGCTGATGTAATATAATTCCCGTTTTGTATTCACAGCGCCCGTCTCAATATTTCTCAAAATAATTTCGAGCATAAAAATGGCCCGAGACATTTTCTGAACCGATGAAACATTGAGTTCAGTTTTAACTTTCTTTGGGCCCGGGGTGAGGTAACCCACTTTAAAATCATAACGGCTATTATCAAGGGAACATTTCGTCGCTTCTAAAATTGGCCTGCGGGCATTTTCTAAATCTCTAAGCAAAACCTGACAAAGATCTTTTGATAATTTTGGAATATCTTGGTTGGTTGACATCTTTAGACCCTCTTCTCAGGTTTAGATTTTTTGCTCGAAGCCTTCGCAGTAGCTTTTGCTTTTTTCTCAACGGGCTTTTCTGCTTTGCCCTTCGCCGACTTTGAAGATTTTTTATCCTCTTTACCGTTGGTTTCTTTATCTTCCGTCGAGGCCTCTTTTGCCATCTTATCGACGTCGATAACATCGGCCTTCTCTCCATCGGGCATCGATTCGCCAAGCAAGGCCTGTTGTTTTGCAATAAGGGCTTCGCGGCCTTCAACAGCTTGGGCTAATTCTTTTTCAATGCTTCTACTGTCGCGACCAAGTAATTTCATTAGGCCTTCCTCAGCCTTTTTCTTACGATTGGCCGGCGCTTCTAAAATGCGACATAAACCGTCGACAAGAATGGGTCCGAATTGCTCAATGTGCCGGCGCTTTTCTTCTAAATCAGTGGCGCGGTTTTCTGCGCGAATATGGCGAGAAAGTTTTTGCCCCGCTTGAATTAGAGCCAAGCGTAGTTCATCAACAAGTTCGTCCGATGCATCAACTGTTTCTTTCGATGCATTTTTAAATTTAATAAAAGGCGAAACAAGACTGACGGCAATAACGTAAGGCCCAAGAGGAATACTGTCCTTAGGCTGAGTGAGTCCGTAAGTTCTCCAATTCACACTTTCGATGGCTTTAACAATAGCGCAAGCTGACTTGTCAAATTGTAGTGGAACACGATTAGCAAAGCGTAAAACTTGAACGGCGGATTCGGAAGCCTCTGAAGATCTCGCTTTAAATCTCGCCACGGCAATTTCTACGGAGACTGGTTTGAAATCGCAAATTGTAGGCTTTCGAGTGACAACACTAAAGAAATCGATATCACCCAAACGCAGAACACTCTTAGAGAGAGCTTCTTCACCGATAGTGAGAACAGACTTCGTACTTGGGGCCATCAATTGAACTTTTTGAAGAGCGCCATAAACTTCTTTGAATTCAGATTCGTGGGCCTTATCAACTGACGTCGTTAAAATCTTCTTCTTTAATCCGGCAGTGACGAGATCTTTCAGGGTTCCTTCATGAACCCGGGAGAAACCTTTTTTCAACCACTCGGCAATGGTCACTCGTCCAAATAAGTGAGAGTGAGCCATGAACTCCCCAAGTTTCATCGTATGAGGGTGGGGTGCGGTGGCCTCTGGAATTGTGGGAACAACTTTTGAAACACGCTCAATCGTCACTTCATCTTGATCGAGTAATTTATATTTTAGAGTCAAATGAGGATTAACGAGACTGGTTCCCGTTAAATAAGTGATAAGGCCCCCTTCGCCTGCAAGCTGAACCCTTCCATCCACAACAAATTCAACTGAGACTCCATGGGGTTTATCCCATTTTAGAGTTTCTTTATTTTTCATAACCCCTTTGTTGTGTTTAATATCGACTTCGATGGTGGCAGAAATGGCAAGGCGCATGGCTTTTGTTTTACTTATGACTTTAACCCCGGTGGCGTTAGTCATCTGAGCCCATGTGGTTGCGGCAGAAATACCAATCCCCTGTTGACCCCGGGAGCAACGACCTCTTCCAAATTTTGATGAAGCCAAATATTCGCCAAAAACCTTAACAAGATCGTCTGATTCTAAACCCGGACCATTGTCTTCAACTCTTACGCGAATGAGGTCAGAATTTTTTAGTGTCCCTGCCCCAATTTTTTCTACTTCGACACTTATCTCAGGAAGGATTCCGTCTTCATCACAAGCATCCAAAGAATTATCCATGGACTCTTTTAAAGTGGTTAGAATTGCTTTTGTCTGAGACGAAAAGCCAACTTGTTGAAGATTTTTTGAAAAATACTCTGCAGTACTGCTTGAAGTGATGTTCTTAGCCAATGACGTCGCCTCTTTTTTAAAAATGTATAACTGTTGAAAGATCGTTTGTAATTCAGTGATAGCTTCGTTGTCGTTAAAGGTCTATCTCCATATGGAGATCCCTCCTCCAACGATACTTTTGAAAAACCGTAGGTTTTTCAAAAGTTAACAAGGGAGACGAGATCTTCAAATCACCCAGATTCTCTTCTCCCGCGTTAGAAATCACTAATCTACATAGAATGTAGCGTATCAGAGAACCAGACCCCAGGGTAGCCGGGAAATTTAACGCGCAGTATTACTTTGTTCCAGATTTGACCACTGCATTTTGGTCGTAAGTAATGGTTTCTTTCTGTGGCAAGACTTTGGTGACTTTCCATTGGTCACCGGCCCGCTCTAAAAAAGCTATGGCAGAAAGTGAAGATTTCACTCCCGCTTTGCCGTCTTTAAATGAAAGAACATAGGGAACCTTAAGATTTCCCCCGTCTTCGATAGGATCTTGAAGAGTGATATCTAAGAGTTCGCTTGTTTCTCTTTCTTTTTTAAATCTTTCACTGATGAACTCAGAAAGATCATGACGAAGTTGAACCATTTCATTTTGTGGAAGTTGAATATCTGATGGGCCTTCTGGGCCAATGGGAGACTTGAAGTTAATCCAAGCGATCCATCCCATAAAGAAGAGAACTAGTGCGCCAATGCTGATGATGAATTTTCGACTCTTCTCCATACGTTCCTCTCCAAAACTTTATGGTGAAACTACTTTGCGCAGCTGAGAGTCGCCGAAACTTTCTCGCCTCTGACCTCTCCTTGAAGCGACGCAATTTGTCTACCAGTAGAAGGCTGAGTCTTATTGTGCAAAACGAGCTTTAACCTCTCGCCGCTGTAAGTACTTTGACCTTCGTTATTAGGTTGAAGATTCACAGGTATTTTGTCTACCTTAATCCTCTTCCTATTGAACTCTTGATAAATAGTAATTTGAGAAGATGGATTAAGTCCACCGCTTTCGACAATGGCCGAATAGGCCCCATCCATTGCAATCCGGACGTCACTACAGCTTTCTGTAACATGTTTTCTGTCGGCAACAAAGGCTGCCAGGCTACTGGCAGCAATGAGGAGACCCATGACAACCATGAAAGAGAAGCCTTGGCGATCTGAAACCATGTTTAATTCCTCTGGGGAGCTTCTCGGCTCTCTCTTAAAAATCTTTAAATCGATTAATAGATCGACACTTTTTTGTAACTGCCCCTAAGAGCCAATAGCCACCGGGGTAAAATTAACCATGACCTGGGCGCCCTTGGGCGGTGTCGCTGCTCCGTGAAACTGGATTGCATTTGATTGGGAATTATATGTCCATCCATTAGTAGCACTTTGAGAAATAATTTTTCCGTTCACAACTACGCTGATGGTTGAAATATTAGGAATTCTATCCAAGTAAAACTGCGTACTCAAAACCGTAATCTGATTTGAAATATTGGCTAGAGCATTTGCATAGCTCGCATCACAAATACTTCCCGTAACACCATTAGTAGCTTGGCTCAGTTGAACATAACGTTGACCAATGACAGAAACGAATCCTGAATTATTATTTGATGGATCTTGGGAGTGAGTGAGCTGGCAAGCACTATCTAAAACAGAAATTGTTGAAACGTTATAGCGACGAGATGCGCCTGTGCTCTGTGTGAGCGTATCAAGATAATTGATATACGACTGAACGGTATCCGGTGGGTTTTGATTTGCACAAGTAGAAACATGGTTTGGGCCTGAGTAAGCGGTCGTCGAGTTTCCATCCATTGTTGGGTCAACATAGCAGTGGTCAAGGGCGGCATTATTTCCCCAGCTTCCTTCTGCTCGTGTCGGACTACTAAAATCATCTTCGTCTGATAAAATAATAATGGCAAAAAATGAATTGCTTCTTAAGAAGCCTGCATTAAGTGGGCTATTGAGCGCATCGCGCATACTCGAAAATGCTCTTTCGTCACCTGATCCAGCGATACCCGTTGTGGCATTTGTAACAAAGACGTTATCGATATTGGGAGTGGTAGGAAGAATAACAAAAACTCCACTACGGTTATTTCCAACACCGTCACTGAACTGAGCCATACTGGGCATATTTAAAAAATTAGCTTCTGACTTATAAGCGTCGGTCGTCGTAACGGCCATGCGAAAGTCGCTATTCTGCGCTTGGAAGTTTGCAAAGAATGAATTGAAGTTTGAAGTTAAGTTTGCTTGTAGAGGAGCCATCGAAGAAGAGTTATCGACTACCCACAAAACGTCGATGTTCCCATTTACAGACCCGCCGTTTTGGGTAAACGATTGGCTCGTTTGTCCGATTCCGAATTGAACCCCTTTTCCACATCCTGCTGTGAGGATGAGGACCGTCAGGACTAATGTGAGCCAAACGGTGTTCCCACGCATGCACATGAGACTTTCTCCCCTTACACTTCGGTTAAATCTTTTTTGAAAGGTATCTCACCCTACGTACATGCGGAACCACTACGGCTCCCCTCTCTACCTTTCACGATATCTAAGTTGGGGCTTGGAAGCAAAAAGTTAACCTATTAATAAGATTCTCGATTTAGGTCCTAAGATATCTCAAGATCTAGACCAAGGGCCTGAATCTTAAGATTAAATTAAGGAATAAAAATGGAGTGATTTCAATAAACAGATTTTTTTCAGCTGTCTAAACTTTTAGGAATTTTTTGAAGATTTGAGATTAAAAGTTAGACAGATTTTTAGACTTAGATGGTTTTGGCCATGCAAGCCAAGTTCACAGAAATTTTTTCACCTTTGAAAAGGGCATCGAGATGACCTGGATAACCTTGGGAGGTTTGACCTTTATTTTTAAAAATAGAAAGTTTTAATTCTTCTCCAGAAGAGAAAACTTGGATGGCATCTTTTGAAGGGGTTTCATTATTGATGTTATAGGTCCCCAAAAAAATATCTTTACTATTCACACGGCGAAAGAGCTTAGCATCATGATGGAAATTTAAGCCCCCCGCTTCAATTTCGGCATCAACTCCCCCATCCATATAGAGGCGAGCATCGCGGCACACGGTAACGACTCTCATTTTGTCTGTATGGAGGGCGTAAACTGCGCCTCCAAAAAGAAAGAGCCCTACAATAAGAAAAAACTTCGCGCTCATTAGATTAGCTCTTTTTTGAGTTTTTCTTGCCATTTTTGTGCGCAATTACTTTTTTTGCCTTCGCTTTGTGATGATGTGCCACAGAATTTTTCACAGAGGCGTTCTTTGCGGCAGCTTGTCTTTGTTCTCTGTCAACACGGGCCATGTCTTTTTTGAGTTTAGCTTCTTCGGCCCGAGCCTGAGTGCGTTTGAGACTTAAGTCAGCATATTCGGAATGCAAACGATCAACTTCTTTTCTGTTATTCACAAGATCGATTTGAAGTTTTTCGATCTTACCTTGTTCTTCCTGAAGATTTTGTTTAGCAGCTTCTACTTTAGCCGTTTCACTTTGAATGGCATGGGTTGTTTTTTCATTTTGAATGCGAAGCTGTCCCGATTTTCTCTGAGCCTGTTTTAAAGCTTGTTGATTTTGCTTTGCATCTTGTTTAGCAAGGTCAAGATCAGCGCCCAAGTTCTTTTGGTCTTCAGCCTGAAAATCTGACTCCAGATTAGCTTGAGATAAATCATCTACTGTAGCAGCATCGGCAGCATGAACCGGTAAAGAATAGAGTGAGAAACCTACTAAAGCTCCCAATGCTAATTTAAAAATAGAGTTTGTTTTCATACGAGTCAGATCTCCACGTTTGCAAATTAAAAATTCAACTTCCTTCACGTGAGAAGTTAGCATTTCTAGTGCCGGGCTGAAAAAGCTCTCAAATCGTTCTCGTTGTCGAACTGATGAACAATTTTTCAAAGAGTGACGCTTTTTGGCGCCTCATATCTAATTTAAGCATGGTGGTGCTGACCATGGTTAGCATCTATAAACTTTGTGGTTTTTGATTTTTCTTTGAAGATAAACCAATAAATGTGTGACCCATAAATTGAGGCAATAAGGGCAACCACAAAAGCCGCCACAAATTTGTATTCATTTATAGGAAGCAGCATGGCGAAACCCCAACCGATCATTCCTGATCCTGCGGCAATGGCAATAGTCTTTCTTTTACGAGGTTTAGTATCGCTGGCAGCAAAAGCATAGCCCATTCCGCAGGCAACAGTAATGAGTAGAGACATTGTAAAGCTTGAAAATATTTCAACAAAGGTCATATTGACCCTCCTCTCGCTTTCAACATTTAGTAAAAGCATAGGCCGTGCCAATTTTGATGGTTTTTAACTTGGTGTTTAGGCATACTCCGCTCACTAAAAAATTTTTTAGAGGAGTGCCTCATGCTTAAGAATATTTTTTCTCTGACTGCCGTGATTCTTTTTTCTCAAATGACTCTTGCTAAAGACGTCTCAACAGAATGTGTGAGTAAAGACGGCTTCGTCAAATTTGCGCAAACTATTTCAGATAGTCTTTCAGGTCAAACGCCGCCCCAAGTGAGTAGCCAGTGGACATACAAAGACCAACCCATTGCGGATGATATGGCTACTTTTCAAGAATCAACTAAGACAGGGGTGAACAAAAGAAAATACGGCTCGTTTATTTTTGAGACTTATTCAATTAAGGCCAATATGCTCATCCAATCTGAAGGCCGAGTTTTTAGCGACTACATCACTTGCCAAACGACCTCACCCCGATTTTAATTTTATTTTGAAAGTTTGATAGAGTTTGGGTACTTTTAAGTGTGGACTTCGAAGGTACCCTTTATCAAGTAGCAGCTAAGTGGCAGCCCTTTTTTTTAAGGCTACCGTACCCTTACGCTCCCATCGATTTCGATGAATTAAAAATTAGAATTAATTGGCGCATGAGATCTCGGGCAGGGCTATGTCGGCCCGGTGAAGATATTATCGAACTTAATCCAAATCTTCTTAAAGACGAAAAAATAATGGAAGAGGTTTTTCTCCATGAACTCTGCCATCTCTCTGTTTCTAGAAGATGGCCCCGAGCTCAAGCTCATGGGGAGAAATGGAAAAAGTTGATGGTGCTCTGTGGGTTAAAACCAAAGAGATGCCATGAGCTCACCCCTTTAAAGCGACATCTTCATCGGCGGTGGGAGCTTCAATGTGCCTGCCAGGCCCATCACGTAACGACACTAATTTTAAATAGAATTAAAAGAGGCGCGCGGTACAAATGCCGCCATTGTGGGTCTTTACTAAAAGAAAAAGTTGCTATCTAGATCTAGCGTAAAATCTTTTCTCCAAACTTTTTTTTGAGCTCATCTTTTATGGCTTCAATTTTCTCTTCTTTAATTCTCTTTTGAGGTGATTCAAAGAGATCAAACTGTTCAATTTTATTTTCTTTTGCGACAAAGTTACGAACGCTCATTCCAAACAAACGTAATTTTAAATTAGGATCTTTGTTTTTTGTTAACAAATGCAGTGCCGTTTGAAAGAGAATTTTCGCCATTGATGTCGGTTGGCTCAAAGTTTCAGCTCTCACAAGAGTGCTAAAATCTCCGTAACGAATTTTAATTTGAATAGTGCGGGCGGTGAGCCCCTCATCACGAAGCCCTGTGGCTAATTCTTCAGACATTCTTCTGGTGCACTCTCTCAAAACCTCAAAATCCCCAATATCCACATCAAATGTTTCTTCAACACTCAGAGATTTTCTTTCACCGTCGGTGCTCACAGGAGAATCGCTTATTCCTTTGGCACATCTTTGAAAATAAAGAGCATGGTCGCCAAAGAGCTTCTTTAACTCTGAGGTATTGAAATCCGCTAGATCCCCACAGGTCATGATTCCTCGATACTCAAAATTGAGTGATGTCTTTGGGCCCATCCCAGGAATTTTTCGAATTGAAAGGGGCCTCAGGAGCTTTTCCTCATCGCCTGAAGGAATAACGAGAAGGCCGTCTGGCTTTGCTAAATCAGATCCAATTTTTGTGACGAGTTTATTTGTACCAATGGCTACCGTACACTTTAAACCGGTCGCTTCGGTGACTTTTGCTTTAACTTTCTCCGCACTTGCCTCCCTTGATTTATAAAGCCGTTCACACCCGGTGAAATCAAGGTAGGCTTCATCTACAGAAACTTGTTCTACAACGGGGCAAATATTTTTGAGAGAAGAAAAAACTTTTCGAGAAAGCTCCCCATAAGAAGAAAAGTCAGGGTGAACCATAATAAGCCCAGGGAAAAGTCTTAGCGCTTGGGCTGTTGGCATGGCCGAGCGAATCCCAAATTTTCGGGCTTCATAAGAGGCTGAGGTGATAACGGCACGGGGGCCTGTTCCACCGACAGCCATGGGTTTGCCTATTAGTGAAGAATTTTTTAACCTTTCAACGGAAACATAGAAGGAATCCATGTCAACATGAGCAATCCATCTCTCAATCATTTTCTATCGTATGGTGAGAAGAGTTTGAAAACCTTTAACGACGGCCACCATGCGGGCGAGATCATGAATTTTGTCTATTGAAATGTTAGCTTCACGAAGAACATTTTCGTGGGCCCTAATACAAGATTCACACCCGTTTAGAACAGACACCGCAAAAGCAAGCATCTCAAAACGCTCTTTACCTAAAACTGGTCGACCCAGCGCTGTCATGCGAAGACCTGCAGTTTTATAATCTTCATCCTTACCAACCATGTGCTTAAAGCGATAATAAATATTAAGCATGGCCATAATAGCTGCACTCTCCGCAGCCTCTTCAATCATCTCAGAAGAAAGGCCAAGGGAAGTCAATTCTTGGCGAGAATGTAAAACGAGAGGAGCACACTGCACAGATGTGGCTGTTGCTAAGAGAGCGAGGTAGGCCTCTTCTTTGGGAAGATGGCCATCGCCCAAAAGTTTTTTGAGATTAAGTTTGAGGTCGCGCGCCACGGTGGACGCACGACCCTCGAGCACAGATTCAATAAAAGCGTCTGAACTTTCAGACATAAATTAACCTAAAGTTTTTTGACCTTTTTCCCAGTTACAGGGGCAAAGTTCATCGGTTTGCAAAGCATCCAGTGTACGAATAACTTCTTTAACATTACGGCCGACACTCAAGTCATTCACACTCACCCAGCGAACGATTCCATCTGGATCAACAATGTATGTTGCGCGAAGGGGAATCTTTTCAGTGGCGTGCAAAACACCCAGGGCATCAGAAAGATCTTTTTTATTATCAGCGAGCATGGGGAAACCCAAGTTTTTCAAATCGGGATGATTATTTCGCCAAGCCAAGTGAACAAATTTACTGTCTGTGCTCACACCATAGACTTCAGCTTCACGATCGTGAAAATTTTTGAGCTCTTTATTGAACTCAGCAATTTCAGTGGGGCAAACGAAAGTGAAATCTAATGGCCAGAAAAATACAACGGCCCATTTCCCTTTGAGCGCTTTATTATCGAGCGTTTTAAATTCTTTTCCTTTTTCAAGGGACACACAAGCTTCCATAGAAAAATCAGGAAACTTTTCACCGATTCCAAGCATACGAGGCATATTTATTTCTCCTTTAAATGTCATATCAAAAGTACTGGAAGGCAAGATAGCAGATCCCTAACCCCAGATCAACAAGAGGACAATCGAACTAGACTAGTCTTATTTATGAAGTGCGGTATTGGCAGGCCCTTCGCCATTGATCTCAGAAGGATAACCGTTAAAACCTGCAGTGGTGACTCGGTTTAAGGGAAGCCCCCAAACCGAGCTTGTGACTCCAAGATTACTTTTTGTCGGATCGCCGGGATCAATTTTCCCGGGACAAGCCGTTAACGATAAAAGCCCCAGGGTGGCTATAAAGATTATTACTTTTTTCAATTTAGATTTTCCTTCTCCCGAATTTTTCTTTGGCCTTTTCGAGCATTCTTAGTTGCTGTCTTAGGACTTTTCAAGAGTTTATCTTTCGCCCTGTCCATCCCAACTGAGAATTCATTCCAACCTCGACTGAATGCTTCAGACGCGGTATGAACTCCATCATCAATCCCTAGTTTAATTTCATCCCAGGCTTTGTCAATACTGGTCTTAAGTTCGTCCCAAGCTTCTGAGCCCAAATCTTTAATAACGCCGACAAAACGCTCTTTAACAACTCGGCCGGGACCCTCACTTACCATACTTGAATTTCTCATTTTAATTTCTCCTTTGTGAGCGGTGAAAGTGCAATTGCCCTGCCACCGTGAATAGACATTGTGTGTTAAAGTGATGGCACAGAGGTTGCTCATTCTCATTTAAAGTCGTTAAAAATTTAAATTGGGAGGTCAAAATGAGACGTTTGTTGAAGAAAAAATTCCGTCTTTTTTACAAACCAAAGAAGCTTCACTGCAATATATGTGACGCTAGCTTTCATCCCCACTCACCCTTCGAAAGATACTGCTCAAGTTGTAGAAAAAATAGCGGCCTTTTCAGGGTTTCTGAATGGCTCCCTGAGCACGTCCTACAATTTTAGTGGGAGAACCCAACATCTAAACTCGGTTTAGAGCCGGCAATACTTGTCATATGGCGATATCGTGTTTCTCCTACATACAAAATAAGGAGAAACCCGATGACGACATGGAGAACATATTGCCCCGAAGAAATAATCTGACGATAAGAAAAAATTGAAGGGGCAATGAGAAGAAAAATTCCTACGAGCACATCTATTTTCATATGAAGATAGAGAGGAGAAATTTTCTTAAAGGGTGTGCCAAATTTCATAATAAGAGAGTTAAGTAATATGGTGACACCGCCTGAAGCAAAAATCACAGAGACCACATGGGGTTCTGTCATTCCAAAAAGTGCAGGTACAATAACCAAGAACACACCGATGCAATAATCTATGGAGATATGTTTTTTAACCGAAATCATAGATGTCGCTTCACCAACTTAACGGAGCCAGGGCCAAACTTGGCCCAACCTTGAGTGCCACTCATGGTGTGACAGATTTTTTCAAAACCTTCCTGGGCCGAACCATGAAGATCCACAAGCTCTCTTTTGTGACGGACCTTCGGTGGTCTACTTTTAAGATGGCTGAGTTTTAGAGCCGCTTGAATTTTAGATTCCTTTGAGTCCATTGCAGAGTGGTGCTGTGAATACATTTAGTTAATCTCCTTCACATTTGACGTGATCGATTGCCCACAAATGCAATCGCTCAGCCAAACTGAAGAATAATTAAATGATGGAGGCATGGAGAGAGGGTCAATTTAACTCAAAATACGGGGACTATCGACGTGCAGAACGATTTCGATTTTGAGATCTTGCGTAGATGATAGTGCTCGATGCAAACGCAAGCATGGCTCCGAAGAAAAAGAGTCCGGGAGCCTGTTGAGCACCCATTGAGTTAAACATGGCATAAGCGCCGATAGCTACAAATGCCCAGGGCCGAATTTCATAAAACATGGTTTCCATTTTAATCCCCTTCTTAACTGATACCAGACACTAGAGCAAAGCTGAGGCCATCCTTAAAATTGAATAAAATTAGATAGTTATATTATGTTAGTTTTATAGACAACCGCTTCTTACTCGAACAAAAAACTTCAATCAATTAGCCCTTTTGGCTCAACTTGTTGAAACTTTTGTCGTTTCTATCTGTGTCGAAATGTTGTGCACATGCGAAATGACTACTC
>Ga0207119_1105_pt1 | contig 13013 bp, 6 predicted proteins | sample Alteio_BWMinHeat_43_FD_153505 | JGI IMG/M metagenome (GOLD analysis project Ga0207119, IMG submission 153505) | Enriched cells from forest soil in Barre Woods Harvard Forest LTER site, Petersham, Massachusetts, United States -... | ecosystem: Environmental > Terrestrial > Soil > Temperate forest >... | reverse complement strand
CTACTGCTGGTGCTGGTATATATACACTTATATATACTTACGGAACAGGAACCTGCAAAGCATCATCGACCAAAATAGTAAAAGTAAATGCTTTACCAACCGTAAATGCAGGAAGCGATGAAGTAATTTGTATAAATTCTCCTGCCTATAGCTTATCAGGATACTCTCCAAAAGGAGGAACATGGTCTGGCACAGGAGTAAGTTCAACAGGGACCTTTAGCCCAGCCACTGCAGGAGCTGGAACGGTTACTTTAACTTATTCTTATGTCGATCCTACGACTAATTGCTCTAATTCCGCAATTAAAAATATAACAATAAATCCACTTCCATTTGTTGATGCGGGAAAAAATGACACTTTTTGCAATTCTACTATTTCAGTTACTCTTAGTGGATATTCTCCTTCAGGGGGTACCTGGTCAGGAAAAGGAGTAACAACAAATGGCATATTTACACCTTCAGTGGCTGGGGTAGGAATTGATACTTTAACGTACACTTATACTGATGTAAATGGATGTACTAATTCATCTCAAAAAGAAATATTAGTTACGAGCCCGACAACCATTGTGGCAGGGCCAAATGATACGGTTTGTATCGATGCATCAGACTATACTTTAAAGAATTTTAGTCCCTCAGGTGGAATCTGGAGCGGTACAGGAGTAACTGTAAATGGGGTATTTAGTCCGGCTGTTTCAGGTACAGGGTCCTTTATGCTGACTTATACTTACGGTGTTGGTACATGCAAAGCTTCAGCAACAAAAATCGTCAATGTTAATCCATTACCTGTTGTCACGGCAGGTAAAAATGAAATTATTTGTTTAAATACACCACCTTATCCTTTGTCAGGACAATCGCCAAAAGGTGGAAAATGGACAGGAAAAGGTGTAAACTCAACTGGAACATTTACCCCGTCAGTTGCTGGAGTTGGTACAGATACTTTAACTTATGTATACACCGACTCCGTAACACATTGTTCAAGTTTATCTACAAAAACGATTACCATAAATCCACTGCCAACAGTATATGCCGGTAAAAATGATTCTTTCTGCAATGCATCTACAACTATTACACTTTCAGGATATTCTCCGTCTGGCGGAACATGGTCAGGCAAAGGAGTTACAAGCAGTGGTGTTTTCACGCCTTCAGTTGCAGGAGTCGGAATTGATACTTTAACTTATTCTTTTACGGATATTAATGGGTGCACCAATACGTCTCAAAAAGAGATGATTATTTCAAATCCGGCTACGATAGTACCCGGCAATAACGATACTGTATGTATTGACGCAGGAAATTTTACCTTGAAGAATTTTAGCCCTGCAGGTGGAACCTGGAGTGGCACCGGCGTTACCATGGCCGGCATATTTAGCCCGACAATATCAGGTACTGGCACCTTCACGCTTACCTATACTTATGGCGCAGGAACCTGCAAGACAAGTGCAACCAAAATTGTAAAAGTAAATCCATTACCAACCGTGAATGCTGGCAATAATGAAGTTATATGCTTCAATACTCCTGTATATTCATTATCTGGCCAATCGCCATCTGGTGGAACATGGTCTGGTACAGGAGTTAGTGCACCCGGAAATTTTAATCCTGCGATTGCCGGAGTGGGAACAGTTACTTTAACCTATTCATATACTGATCCTAAAACACGCTGCTCAAATCTAGCCACTAAAACAATAACTATTAATCCTTTACCAGTTATAAGTTCCGGCCCAGCTGATACATTTTGTAATTCAAATATTACCGCAACACTATCCGGTAGCCCAAACGGTGGTTACTGGACGGGCAAAGGAGTAACTGCAGGTGGCGTATTTACACCATCAAAAACAGGTAGTGGCATTTTTAATTTATATTATCATTATACCATTCCATCTACCGGTTGCAGCGATTCTGCAAAACATATCGTAAACGTTATTGATCCGGCTAAAGTAATAGCGGGACCCAATGATACACTTTGCATAAGTGCCCCGAATTATACATTTTCAGGCTTTAGCCCACCGGGAGGCGTGTGGAGTGGCCCGGGAGTATCTCAAAGTGGCTCCTTTAGTCCGGCAACTTCTGGTCCTGGAACTTATACTTTAACTTATACATATGGCAAAAACACTTGCCTGGTATCAGCATCAAAAGTTGTAATAATAAATCCATTACCAAATGTGAATGCCGGTAATCCAAGAAGGTTATGTTATAGTGAACCACCATTTGCCCTTACAGGTTATTCTCCTTCAGGAGGAATATGGTCAGGAGATGGAATTACTGATAATATAAAAGGAAATTATGATGGTAAAATTGCTGGCGTTGGTTCTCATTTATTAACCTATTCTTTCACAGATCCTAAAACCAAATGCTCAAATTTTGATACGGTAAGAATTACTATTTTACCGATGCCTGACCATAGTATCAAAACTGACACATTTGAGTGTGTTGGCATTGGAGCTAATTTTTCATCACAGTCAACTAATACAGCGACTTATGCCTGGTACTTTGGCGATTCATCATTTGGAAATGGAAGCAATCTGCAACATGCCTATTACAATATAGGCAAATTTAATATCAGGTTAATATCCACCACTATAGATGGATGCTCGGATACTATTTATTCAAAAATAAGAATTTCTCAACCGCCATTTGCCAATTTTACCAGAACTCCATATTCAGGTCCAGGTCCTCTCACTGTTGGCTTTAAAAATTTGAGCAGCGGTCAAATATTAGGATACAAATGGAACTATGGCAATAATGATTCAACAACTAAGCAGGATCCAGACACTATTATTTACAAGCAAAGTGATAATGGAGATACGACATATTATATAACGTTAACTGTTAATAACGTATGCGGCATAAGTATGCATAAGGATTCAGTATTAGTATTCCCCAGACCAAAAGCAAGATTTGGGACTGACAAGGATGCTGGCTGTTCTCCATTTAAAGTATTTTTCAGCAATAAAAGTGTCGGAAAACCAACCAGTTATTTCTGGGACTTTGGTAATGGTCAAACTTCCTTCCTGAAAGACCCTCCGCCTATGATTTATACTGCCATTAAAGTAAATAAGACATATGTAATTACAGAAATAGTGAAAAATCCATATGGAAGCGATACTTTCAGACATATTATCACAGTTCATCCTGATACACTTAAATCATTCTTTAATACTGATATCACAAGTGGGTGCGCACCATTAGCTGTACAATTTACTGACTTCACCAAAGGTGTTATGTTCGTAACGTGGGATTTTGGAGACGGGAATGTATCTGATATACCAAACCCTTCACATATATTTACAAAACCAGGCATTTATACTGTGAAGGAATACGTAAATGATGGCTGTGGATTTGACACAGGATTTGTGCAAATTACCGTGCATTCAACACCAATAGTATCATGGAAAGCTATACCAACTTGTGCCAGTGACAGTATGCAATTTATCAACACTTCACCTGACGTGGCCGGTTGTTTATGGGATTTTGGAGACGGAACACAATCAATACTGGTTTCGCCAAAACATGTCTATAGTAAAGTTGGTAATTATAATGTCACATTAAGCATTCAATCAAATAAATATGGATGTAGTGCAAGTGCCAGCGATACAGTGAATGTTGACGCTTTACCAAGTGCAAATTTTACTCTTACACCCCTACAAGGGTGTCGACCTTTGGATGTTAAATTTACTTCTATTAGTTCAAATGCCTCTTACTATAAATGGGATTTTGGAGATGGAAACACATCAGTAGATCCTAACCCTGAACATTTTTATCAAGATAGCGGTGCTTATAATGTCAAATTTTCTATTGTCACTAAATATGGTTGTACCAATTATGTTAATAAACAAGTAATTGTATTTCCATATCCTGTTGCTAAATTTAATATTTCTCCTAATCCTTTATGCGGAGCTCCAAAAACAATTAACTTTTCTAACGTATCAAAAGGGGCCACGGGTTATTTCTGGAAATTTAGCAATGGCAAAACTTCTATTGATAATTCACCATCTATTCTTTTTGATAATACAGGAAATTATACTGCCACTCTACTGGCAGTTAACAGCTTTGGGTGTAAAGATAGTACTTCACAAACATTCACCATATTCCCGCAACCGGTTGCTGGTTTTGATGTTGGTTCAACCGGGTGCCAGTCAACAAACGTTCAATTCAAAAATCAAAGTTCATACATGCAAAGGTTCACCTGGGATTTTGGTGATGGTACGACAGATTCTACAAATACTAATCCATCACATTCCTATCTCAATCCGGGTAAATACATAGTAAGTCTGCACATTGCAGGAGAAGGAAACTGTGAAGATCAAATTATAAAACAAGATGTCATACAAATTCATCCAAGGCCGACAGCTGATTTCACTTTTCACGCCGATGAAAATCCAAGTACTGGCTGGGTAGATTTTAAAGCAGATACTACGCATGCTGTTTCTTTCAAATGGTATTTTGGCGACAACGATTCTTCAACTTTAGCAGACCCAAGGCATCATTATGAACTACCAGGTGATTATACAGTAAAATTGATAGTTGAAAATGGATATGGCTGTTTTGATATGGAAGAGAAATTAATAACCATAAAATTCTTTGGAAGTTTATTTGTACCTAATGCACTTAGCCCGGGTTCGGGACCCTATCAAGAACAAATATTCTTACCAAAAGGCACATCTTTAGCCACTTATAAGTTACAGATATATACTACCTGGGGAGAATTACTTTGGGAAAATACTCAACTTAATGAGGGGCACCCGTCTATTGGTTGGGATGGCACATCAAAAGGAAAAATAATGCCACAAGGGGTATATGTCTGGAAAATAACAGCCACATTTATTAATGGAGATGTATGGCTTGGCAAAGACAATAATGGTGAGCCAAAAGACATTGGAAGTGTGACGCTTATAAGGTAATGAAACTATGAGATAATGAGGCAATGTGATAATGTGATAATGCGATAATGTGATAATACAGAAAATAATAATATCCTTAGTATATAATACATTATCACCTATATACAATCTCAATAAGTAAATAATATATTTAACAAATTATAATCCTTAATTATTAAAACCTCCAAATTTGTTTTGATCTAATAAATATAATAAAATACTTAATGAGCAGCTGATATTGAGTTGCATAAATTATTTACCTCAATTGGGTCTAATAAATTAGCGCTTATATACCAATTGTTATTTATTTTATATATCCAATCATCAGAGGCATTGTCTCCCTCGTTTGCCAATAATTCCTTTATATTCTCAAATCTAGGATATTCTCCATTGGTATACAACAATGAAATGTGATAATCAACTCTAATAGGATTCATTATATAAAATCTCAAATAATTTGCACCATTTTGTGCAAATACCTTTTCTATATTTGTTTTATTGAAATCAGCCTTGATTCCTACAGGAAAATTTATATACGTTCGGAAAAATTCCGTTTTCTGTTTAAGTGAATCATAAATGGGAACATTAAAATATAAAGTATCAAATCCGAAATTATTCTCAATTTCAAAACATGAATAATTATTTTTTAAGGGATATGCCAGATTGATTACTCTACCCAAGGCCGTTGAGTTATTATTTACATAAGTGGAGAAATAGTTTTCAATTCCTTCTTTACTTCGTATTGTCTCAAAACTAAAGTGATATACGGAATAACCTAAAATGAAGATAGCTATGAATATTAATACATAAAATGGCCGATAATTTTTAAACATTCAAGGTATCAGTTCTATAATATAACTTCAAATGTACTAATTTGAAACTATATTACAACTGCGGTATATATCCGCTCCTTTTATCATTAAAACATTTATTAGCGCCTTTTCCGGATCCGCCATCAGAACCACCACCGTTGCAAAACACATTCACACGATCAAGCATAATTATCAAACTTATTTCATGAGTGCCCAGTGCTGAATAACTTACCCCATCAAACGGAAACATATAAGAATAAGTGACCTGGAAAGCATGAGATGTATTTCTAAACGGCATTTGATAGCCTACAGATAAACCTAACTGATTTGAATTTCCATTATAAAAAGGTAAATACCCATCTCTATATATTACACCATACATTAAACTGTTTTTGAAAACATAAAACCCTGTAATAATCTCTCTTTGAATTTGATAGGTTGTATTAAATATCTCTTGCCAGTTATATACCAAATATGGGAAAACAAATTCGCCCTTATCTCTCCAATGTTTACCAATCGGAATCATTGAACCAGCGTGAATGGTATAAAGAGCAGGCATCTGACTTTCCGCAATTAGCCCTTCATCAGGACGGTTAAGATGATGAACTGCAAATCCAATATTATTTAACATGGTATATCCATATCCAATATTAGTTGAAAATTTGACTGACATACCCGTGTTAATATCCAGATAACTTTTACCAATATTTTGTGGCTGCGCATTGGTTGAAATTATTTTACCTAAAAGAGGATCGAGTTGATCAGAAAACTCCAACTTACTCCAATCCAATGTTTTTTGGCCGAAATTTGCTCCTAATCCAAAAGAAAAATCTAATTTTTTCGCAATAACAGGTGTACTCCAACTGGCGGATATTCCCATTTGATTAGTTGTAAGAAACCCTTCTCCCCTATCGTCATGCAATGCAGATATTCCAAGGCCAACTTTCGAACAATCTTCCTTAAGATCAGCAGAAAAAGATGCGGTGTTTATATCACCAGGTACTCTTGTCCATTGTCGCATATCACTCATATTAATTCTCAATCCGTTGTTGGCTCCAGTTAATGCCGGATTCATATAAACAGGATTATTATAAGACTGCGAAAAAGTTGGATCTTGAGCCTTTGCTTTCAATAAATAAAGTACAAGTAAAACTACTAGTGTAAATCCTCTCTTCATGGTATTGGTTAATTAGGTAATTCAATATCAAATATACCATTTTTTTTGTTCAAATACTTGACGAAAATCATATTTTTTAAAAATATTTAAAAAATTTATGTATGCAATGTATATCAACATTTTATACTGTATATAATGCAAACAAAAACCAAGTAATGATACCTATATATTAATCTAAATTTGCATATAAAATTGCTTAATCTTATTAATTTTTTTAAAAATATTATTTGTACATTTAGTAATTTATTATATTTGGCTTTTAATTTCAATTGTAAGATGGAATCATTAAAAATAGGTTTTTTAGGGGGTTGTATTAACAATCAAAAAGGGATTGCGCTTGAAGAATTTTATTATTCGGTAATATCCAGTCTTATACCTGATATTCCGCATCAAATTTCTGCGGGTACTTATTATACTTTTGACAAAATGGCTGAAAAAGCTGAGGTTTTTTCACAAAATAATAACCTTGATGTTCTATGTCTATGGGTCAGGCAATTTCCACTTATGCCTTTGCATAAGCCTTTGATAAAATATGAAAATAAAAGTGGTGATATAAGTTGGGCTATACATCCTTCATTTCTAAGGCTTAATGCTGATTGGAACAAAGAACTAACACGTTACCATACTCAAAATGAATACATCCATAAAAATAGAAAACTCTTTGAGGGGCGGGATTTAAATTTGTTGGCCGGGAAAGTTTTGGGTCTTCATCGCTGGGCAAGAAAGTACATTAACAAACAAATTGAAACTGTACAACATCATTGTAATGAAGCCAGTATAAAATTAATAGTCATTTCACCACAACAGTGTCCTTCCTCTATAATGGGAAATGATGTTTGTAAAACTATTTCTGTAAGTATTGATCAATTTTGCAAAAAGTTTGGAATTAATTTCATAAATATTATTGATCTGGGCGAAGAATATTACGCAAGAGACAATGTGCATTTTAATGCAACATGCCATAAATTATTGGCAAACCTAATTTATGACAAGGTTTATGAAATTTTCCTTGAAAAGCTTGAAAAAGAGAAAGAAAATGCCAGAGAAATTTTAGCGTAATTAATTTTTTCAGCAAATTATTGAAATAAATTCTAAGTCGGCGATAGGCGGATTTGAACAATTTTAATCAGCTGATGTTTTTAGTACTCTCAAAATCCATAAAACTAAAAAAAACAAATGAATACTAATCGACTTTCCAAACCTCTTGCAGCAGCACTAAATGCGCAAATGACAAAAGAGGCTCATGCTTCCCAAATTTATTTATCTTATGCATCCTGGGCAGAAAGCCAGGGATTTTCAGGTATAGCAAATTTTCTTTTCAGGCATGCCCAGGAAGAGAGAAACCATATGATGAAAATATTAGAGTTTATTTTAAAAAGAGGTGCCGAGGTAAAAGTGACTGCCATTCCTGCCCCTCCTGAAAACCCTATAAGTGTCAACAATTGTTTTGAAAAGGTATATGCACATGAAATAGATAATACTGCGGCAGTTTATAAACTCGTAAAAATGAGTCTTGCCGAAGAGGATTGGGCCACTTGGAATTTTATGCAATGGTTTGTGAAAGAACAAATTGAAGAAGAAACCATGGCAATCAACTTATTAGATAAAAGCAAAATAACCGGTGGCGAAAAAGCCCATATCAATGATCTCTATTCATTAGACAGAGATCTTGAAAAAACACCTGATGATGCAAAATCTGCAGAAGATGTTACTGCTGAAAAGCCGTAATAAAAGTTTTACCTTCTTTTTTTCGCGGCATAATATATTTCATAAATCCAATTATACCAGATCTGATAAATTCTTAAACAATTTTTCAAAACTTGTGTTTGCACCTTAAGAGGCTTTTTTTCGGGATTTGCTTAATCCAATTCGGCTAAATTAAAAAAAGAACGAAGGCAACAAAGGATATTCCTTTGAATACCAATCCGATGTCATATTGCAATATCATTGATATTGTTGTTCAATCTACGTATATCATTTCCGTTAAAAACAATAAATTATGAAAGCATTAGTTTACCACGGCCCCGGCAAAATGGCATGGGAAGAAAAACCAAAACCATGCATTACTAAACCTACGGATGCCGTTGTTAAAATCCTTAAAACCACGATATGCGGCACAGACTTGCATATTATGAAAGGCGATCTTCCTGATGTAACAGATGGAAGGATTATTGGTCACGAAGGAGTTGGTATCGTAGAAGAAACCGGCACGGCTGTAAGTAGTTTCAAAAAAGACGATCATGTTATTATTTCATGTATTACATCCTGTGGCAAATGTGAATATTGCAAAAAAGGAATGTATTCGCACTGTATTGATGGCGGTTGGATTCTTGGAAACCTTATTGACGGTACACAGGCTGAATATGCAAGAATACCTTATGCAGACAACAGTTTATATCATATACCAGAAGGCGCTGACGAAGAAGCATTGGTCATGCTAAGTGATATTTTACCAACCGGTTTTGAGTGTGGTGTAGTAAATGGGCAGGTAAAACCAGGTGATACTATTGCCATTGTGGGCGCAGGCCCCATTGGTATGGCAGCTTTATTAACCTCCCAATTTTATACACCAGCGGAAGTTATAGTAATAGATACAGATGAAAACCGCCTGGCGGTAGCAAAAACTTTCGGGGCAACCCATACCATTAATAATACGGATGGAAAAGCCTCTGAAAACGTGATGAAATTAACAAACGGGAAAGGGGTCGATGTTGCAATAGAAGCTGTTGGGGCATCGGCAACATTTGAACTATGTGAGACCATAGTCGCAGCCGGCGGCCATATAGCAAATATTGGGGTTCATGGCAAAAGTGTGACTCTGCATATGGAAACTTTATGGTCTCGCAACATCACCATCACAACCCGCCTTGTGGATACTGTCACTACGCCAATGCTTTTTAAAACCGTTCAATCCAAAAAAATAGAGCCTAAAAAACTGATAACCCATCGTTTTAAACTGGCTCAGATCATTGAGGCTTATGACACATTTGGAAATGCGGCAAAAGAAAAAGCGTTAAAAGTGATATTGACGAATGAGTAATTCAAACTGGCTAAAACGGACGTATTCTATCCTAATCAAACTCTTGATTATATCCATCGGTAAACTTAAAAGAGATAAATCAAATAGCAATTATTTGACTATAAATTTATTTTAATAAAACATGAAAACTTCAAGGCAAAAGTTTATTAAATCCTTCCGATTAGTGTTTATTGCACTAATAACAAATATTACTTTTTCAGCATTGGCACAGCTACCTACTATCCAATATTTGAGGCAATATGACAAGACAGGCCTCAATATTTTTGAACCCACAAAGCATGATACTACTCCATTTACCGGTATGAAGGTGAGAATTGGTGGCGATTTTGCACTTGATTATCAGGCGCTCCGGGATCAAAACAATGCCGTGCCTGTATTTGTAAAAGGGGTAAATATCAATCAGCTTATGCCGCTTACCAATGGATTTGATCTTGCGATGGCCAATTTAAATATTGATGTCCAATTGGAAGATGGTCTCAGGCTAAACCTTGCGATGTATTTATCTACGCGTCATCATACAGATACCTGGGTAAAAGGTGGGTACATTCAAATTGACAAATTACTCATGTTTAAAAGCCCTGTGATTGATGACATCATGAAAAACTTTACGATCAAGTCGGGGGATTATGAAATGGATTATGGTGATCAACACTTTAGGAGAACAGATGGAGGCAATGGCATCTATAATCCATTTGTAGAAAATTATATAATGGACGAAATTGGAATTGAAATAGGAAGTGAAATATACTATCATCCTAAAAATGGGATCATTGCCATGGTGGGGTTAAGTGATGGAGAACTTGACCCATTGGTAATAGCCCCAACCAAAGTTGATACTGCCACAGGTATCTTAAATACCTATGCACCGGCATTTCATGCTAAACTAGGTTATGACAAACAAGTTAATAGTGATTTCAGGTTTAGAATTACCGGTTCATTTTATGAAGATAAAAGTGCAGCGGCCAATCCATTGTATTTCGGGGACAGGACAGGTTCGCACTATTTCTATGTAATGGAGAATACAGCCGCTACTTCTGATGTCAACGCATGGTCAGGCAGATACAACCCGCAGTTTAGCGAAGAGGTATCCACTTTTATGATAAATCCTTTCATTAAGTATAAAGGACTCGAATTTTTTGGCACTTATGAAATGGCCGAGGGAAGAATGATTACAGAACCTACCATGCGCAAAGCGACACAGTATGCAGCTGATCTCATTTACCGCTTCCCCCAAAAAACAGAAGATTTTTGGGTCGGGGTTCGCTACAATTCACTTACTACAACACTCCCCCTCAACCCGACAGAGGTAACCATTAATCGGGAAGTTGGTTCTATTGGATGGTTTGCGAGCAAAAATATTTTATTGAAACTTGAATATGTAAACCAGCAATATCTAAATTTTCCGTCCACTGATATTCGTTCCGGTGGAAAATTTAACGGTTTTATGTTTGAAACGGCGATCGGATTTTAATTTTCATCTTCAATTATTACTTACCTGGTTCTCAAGTACCCAAATGTTAAACTTAGGTTAAAGATTAATCATTTTCAAATATTCTTGCCTCTTTGCCAATAAAAGGCAAGAAATTTGAAGCACATTACGTGTTGCAACAATAATTTTTACAAGGGGATTACTAAAACTATTTTGAAGCCAGCCTGTATCAATATAGTTTGCACAACGAACTAATTTTGTAGAAGTTTATGATGTGGATCGTTCGGCTCGCTTTAAAGCGGCCTTATACAATTGGTGTTATGGCATTCCTTATCCTTATCATGGGAGTGCTTGCCATAAAATCGATGATCGTTGACATTTTTCCGGTTATAGACATACCAGTAGTGTCAGTGGTTTGGAACTATCCGGGCCTTTCCGCGGAAGAAATAGAAAAAAGGGTCACATTTCTAACTGAAAGAGCCATTTCAACAACTGTAAACGGTGTTGAAAAAATTGAATCACAATCACAACCGGGCATTAGCCTTCTTCATGTTTATTTTCAACAAGGCACTGATATAGGAGCTGCAATAGCACAAATGTCAGCAGTTACAAATACAGCTACCAGGAGCATGCCACCGGGAATGACTCCACCTGTCATTTTACAGTTTAATGCATCAAATGTACCTGTGGCTCAAATTACCATGTCAAGTAAAACACTTTCGGAGGATAAAATATTTGACTACGGGCTCAATTTCATAAGGGTAAAATTATTTACTATTCCAGGTTTATCTACCCCCGCCCCCTTTGGGGGTAAAAATCGTGAAATAGTAATTGATGTTGATCCAAATGCAGTGCAGGCCAAAGGCTTGTCAGTGACAGATGTTGTAAATGCAATACAATCTTCAAACATAATTATACCTGCAGGTACGGCAAGAATAGGTACAAGGGAATACAACATTGCGCTGAATGCGAGCCCTGATGCTGTAAAAGGCTTTGAGGATATGCCTGTAAAAGTTGTAAATGGACAAGTAGTACGTATTGGGGAGGTTGCAAAAGTCGCGGATGCATTTGCTGACCAGGTAAATGTGGTACGCGTTGACCGTAAACGTGCCTCCTATCTCACAATACTTCGAAAATCAAATGCCTCTACACTTATGGTGGTACAGGCAACTAAGGACATGATTCCGGCTATAAAAGAAACTGCCCCTGATGGTTTGGAATTAAAGGTTGATTTTGACCAGTCTGTATTTGTCCAAAATTCAATTGATAGCGTACTCCATGAAGGTCTAATCGCGGCAATCCTAGTGTCCTTAATGATATTATTTTTCCTTGGCAGCTGGCGTAGTGTTTTTATTGTTTGCACATCCATTCCCCTCTCCATTTTAGTATCGATCATTGCTTTAAAACTTACTGGCAATACTCTAAATATCATGACACTAGGGGGTTTATCCCTTGCCATTGGTATGCTGGTTGATGATGCAACCGTCGAAATTGAAAATATACATCGAAATCGAGCACTTGGCAGACCTGTAACAATTGCAATTTTAGTAGGCGCTCAAGAAATTGCAACTCCGGCCCTTATGGCTACCCTTGCAATTTGTATTGTGTTTTTCCCGGTTGTATTGTTAACAGGTCCTGCCAGATTCTTATTTACGCCAATGGCAGTATCCGTTGTTGCAGCAAT
>Ga0207119_1104_pt1 | contig 13152 bp, 6 predicted proteins | sample Alteio_BWMinHeat_43_FD_153505 | JGI IMG/M metagenome (GOLD analysis project Ga0207119, IMG submission 153505) | Enriched cells from forest soil in Barre Woods Harvard Forest LTER site, Petersham, Massachusetts, United States -... | ecosystem: Environmental > Terrestrial > Soil > Temperate forest >... | reverse complement strand
TGCTTGCCAAACGCGCCGGGAGGAACTGCACCCGTCCCTTATCCTTTGGGAGCACCGAGTTTCCAAAAAGTGGTATATCTCAGTGGATATTCCGTTACCGATCCATTTGGTGCAGGAAAAACATCTATTAGTATCGATCCACATACCGGCACTATTACGGCCAATCCTACTAAAGTTGGAGGATATGTAATTGCCGTCCAGGTAAAAGAATATCGCTATGACCCGGTCAGAAAAAAATCTGTTTACATGGATTTTGTAAGACGAGATCTGGAATTTATTGTTGGAAATGCTTGTGGAACTTCAATAGGAGGAGGAGGACCCAATACGCCATCTTTTATTGGGGGTACATCAAGTAATATTTCTGTTGCAGTAGGGGATTCAGTTGATTTTTATATTGGCGGCATCGCTTCAAATGGCACTGATTCCATGCATATCCGTGCAACAGGAGGTGTTTTTAGCGGGCCAAATGCAACTACCAATGCTCCTTTTGCCACTTTTACTGGAACCCCAAACTTAGATTATCCAGCCAAGGTTTACGGTCATTTTGTATGGCACCCAAGTTGTCAGCAAATTACTTATTCCTCTCCTTTTGTCATTACTTTTAGTCTCAGCGACCAGAGTTGCAACGAAATATACCAAACATACCAGATCACTGTTTTACCAAGGGCTATATTACTACCACCATTATTAAAATGCGCAGATATTACCAATTCCAGTACTATTAATTTAAGTTTTTCGAATTCTTCTTCCTCAAATGATTTTCAACAATATAAAATTTATCGGGACACAAATTACAGCGGCCATTTTGTATTTGTAGATTCTATAAGTTCGTTTACGAAAACAAGCTGGACGGACACAAAAGCGATTAAAAATAAATCGATTGTCTATAGCTATTATATTGTTACTCAAAACTCCTGTGGATTGGAGGGTTTACCCAGTGATACGGTAAGCAGTATTGTAATAACCTTAAAGAAGATTGGGGATAAGAGAGTTAATTTAACCTGGAATGCTGCTTCAAATCATGTAAATAATAATTACCAGGTTTACGAGGGTAGCCTTTCCTCTCTTTCTTTAGTTGCAAGTGTAATACCATCAAAAAGAAATTATACTTTTTCATCTTGCCAATCAGGAACATTCAGGTTTAAAATCCAAGTTACTGATTCTAATAATTGTACGTCTCATTCGGGTGACACTGTATCAATAAGTTTAGGAGATATTACTCCACCAAATATTTTAAACAAACTTGTCAATTCTACCACAGTCACAAATACCTCGATACGTTTAACTTTTAATAAGTCTGATTCCAATGACACCAGGTATTATGAAATATTCAGAAGTACAAATAATTTACCTTTTAATAAGATTGACAGTGTAAAACATATACTGGGTCAAAAGCAATATTATTATTTTGACAATAGTGTTGATGCTGTCAAAAACGCATACTGCTACTTTATTAAAGCCAGTGATTCATGTGGCAATATCAGCAAGGCGAGCGATACGATTTGCCAATCGCATCTGTCAGGTACTGCAGATCAATTGAAAGCTGATTTTCATTTGAAATTTACAAATCTCCCTGACTCATTTTTAGGGGTGCAAATTCCCCCTTTATGGACGTCGTTTATTAGTTATACTTTTCCTGGACATCCTTTTGGATTTCCTATTCTGAAAGATACAAATGTTATCGTTCCAGGTTTTTGTGGTGTTCCTATAACCTTTAGAATATTTCAGATCAATGCAATAAATAAAGATACATCCATATCAAATTCTCTTACAGTTACGCCATACGATACAACTAAACCACCTCAACCTAAGATATATTTTGCAACAGCATCAAAGAACCATACTGTATATCTTACCTGGTCAAAATCTATTCCGGAAGTAAAAGAATATATTATTTATAGAAAGCTTTCCTCAGCAGTCAAATTTACAATTATTGACACCGTTTTTAAAGACACTTTCTTTACAGATAAAAATGTTCGTCCCGACTCATTTTCATATTGTTATGAAGTTCAGGCAATAGATAGTTGCGGAGGAAATCTGAGTCCGGTGTCAACGTCTGATTGCACCATACAACTTGCCACTTCTGCTCCGGGCTGCCAGCAAAAAATATTTCTGCAATGGACATCCTATAGTGGGTGGAAGAATGGGGTGAGTAAATATGAAGTGTATCGTAAAACAGATAATGCAGTCCCGATTTTGTTGACAACTACTCTCTCTTCTTCTATAGATACGTTTACCGATTTTAAAGTTAGCAACAAGCATAGATACACTTATTTCATAAAAGCATACCAGGCAGGTGGATCATTTACTGCTTTTTCTGATTCAAGTGTGAACGCAGCCTTTAAGCCGCCTACACCTTACATTGTGCATGCTTCAAAAACAGTCACTTCCGCATCTGCCGGACAAGTGGTAGTGAGATGGAAACCGATGAACACGCCTCATATAAAATTCAGCAGGTTATTTTATAAGCCTTATGGATCCGGAAGTTTCACATTATTGCAAGATAATATATTGCCATCTGTAGATAGTTTTGTACATACCGGTTTAAATACCAATACTGCCGATGAAGAATACTATTTGGTTTCTTATGATTCTTGCGGCAATATATCTGATACTTCAACGATACATAAAACAATGGATCTTGACATTAAGGTTGGGCAATTGGTTCATTTTGTAACCTGGACGCCTTATGAGGGTTGGCCGGTAGCGGAATACTATATGCAGATGAAAATCAATGGTACATTTGTAACGGTTGATTCTGTACCAGGAAATGATACTACGAAAAGACGTTTCCCTGCTCCTTGTAATTTCCATATTTATTATCGGATACTTGCTAAAAGCTTTTCAGGGGATATAGCAATGTCTGACACTGCCGGCGCTAAGGCAATTGATACCATTCCATCCAATCCGCCAAAATTTATATACGGTACTGTTATTAATGAACAGCAAAATGCAATAGTTTTCAAAGGATCAGATTCTGTTGATACATATGGATATTATATCTTGCGGTCAGATGGGGGAGGACCATTTAATGCAGTCGGTTTTATACCTTTTTTCAGGTCCCGGCGCTACTATCCCATATTTGGATAGTGCTAATACATCATTGACAAGGCATTGCTATGTGGTAGTTACTGTTGACTCTTGCCTTAATGCATCGCCATCAGATACATTTTGCCCTATATTTTTAACAGGCAAGGCTTTGAACGAAGCTAGTTTTGTCCAATTTTCACCTTTTAAAGGATTTTCAATAGGCGAATATGATCTTCAGACCCTTGTAAATAATAAGTGGCAAAACTTATCTGTAAAGAAAAACAAAGGTGATACAAGCTATTTACAGTCTCCATTAGCTTGTTATGTGCCAAGATATTATAGAGTGGTTGGATATCAAAGTGGTGGGAATTTCATAACCTACTCTGATTCAATTATGTTGTTGCCTTTTGATACGATTTCTCCCAACGCTCCAACTGTTTATTATGCCTCCGCTATTTCTGGACTTGGTTATAAACTTACCTGGCATTGGGATAAAACAACTGATGTAAAATATTTTGAAATTTGGCGAAGTGATAGTATTAACAAACCTAAATTAATTGATACTGTGATCTATGACAGTACATTTATTGATAAGATATTGCCTGTAAATGACAAGTATAAATATTATATTATAGCTATAGATAGTTGTGACGGGAACCATCGATCTCCTCCGTCAATAATTCAGCAAACTATGAAATTGTCGATTAATGCTAAAGCCTGTAAACCAAGTATATTGCTTTCATGGTCAGCCTATAAGGGGTTTAGTCAGGGAGTAAAAACATATAATATATTTAGAAGTAGTCCTGGAAATCCTCAGTTCCTGGTTGCAACCACCGGGCCAACAATAACTTCATTTTTAGATACCAATGTTGTAGAAGGGATTCGATATTTATATCAGATAAAAGCTACCGACGGTAGTGGAAATTATATAAGCTGGAGCGATACATTCAGTGGGGTGCCATTTGTTTATACCGTTCCAAATTCAGTTCAGATAAAGCGTGCTACTGTATTAAAAACAGATATAAATGGCGCTATGCTTATTGAGTGGAATACTTTAGATCTAACAGATCCATATGCAGTCGGTTATAGATTATATGTTGCGACTATAGCAGGAGGGCCGTTCACTCTTTTGCATGACGAGGGGAATAAATTGGTTACTTCTTTTGTACAACAAAATGTAAATACACTCACTACTTCATTTTATTATTATATAGCTCCTTATAATATATGTGGCAAAGAAGGTTCTCCTTCCAATATTCATCATTCAGTGAACCTCCAGGTGACTAATACAAACTTGAATGCAAAACTTATCTGGAATAAATATTCAGGGTTTAATGTGGACCATTATGAAATTTACAAAGCAAAAGGGAATGCATCATTAGTTCGAACTTATAATGTTACTGCTACTATTACTTTATTTAATGACACAAATATATATTGCCATAATAACTATACCTACCAGGTATATGCCATTGAAAATGGCGGCAATTTAGTTTCAGTATCAGACTCAATAACAATCGCAGCTTTTGATAATACACCTCCTGCTCGTTCTGTTATTTTATCCGCATCCGTAATAACTACCGATGATAAACTGGGTCAGGTTTTAATTAATTTTAGGACTGCTTCCGATAAAAATCGAAAAGGATACATAATAAATCGATCGCAAAATGGAGGTCCTTACTCAGCAATTGATACATTTTTGTATACAGGCTCTGGTATTTACCAATATTTTGATAACAGTGTAAATACAGTAACTTACACCTACTCCTATTATTTGAATTCATTTGATAGCTGCGGAAATATTGCACAACCATCCGATACGCATACGGTGGTACATTTAGTTGCCACTCCGCTTAATAATTATAACCAACTTACCTGGAGCTCTTATGTTGGATTTCCAGAAATTGATTATGTGATTTTAAGAAGAAGAGGTAGCGCAGCCTGGCAAAAGATTGCGATTGTAAATGGGAATATTAATACCTACAATGATTCAAATGTTTATTGCCATGTGCTTTATAATTACCAGATTATGGCTGTTAATTCATTGACTAACAAAGACAGTGGCTATTCAAATTCTGATACTGCCAGGGCATATAAAACTACTCCACCTTATAATGCTCAGATAATAAATGCAACTGTGACTGTAACTTCTAATACGCTTGGGCAAATACAGTTAAACTGGAAACCATCCTACAGTCCTGACATCGAAAAATATATTATTTACAGGCGAAATGATAATACGGGATGGCTCCCTATTGCAACCACTGGAGGAAATGTTTCTACTTATACTGATGTAAATCTCAATACCCATACCTGGTCATATTATTATAAGATAATTACTGTGGATAGTTGTGGTAATTTAAGTATTGATAGTAGCAATTATCATAGAACGATAAACCTTACAGCCACTCCAGCAAGTTTGATTGTTAACCTAAAATGGAATACTTATTGGGGCTTTCCGGCTATTCGGTATGACCTATATAAGAATGGAAAATTCTTTATGAGTTTTGATAGCTTAACTACCAGTTTCCCTGATAGTTTTGTGATGTGCCCATTGCAATATAGTTATATAATGAAGGCTATTGGAAATGATACAATATCATGGTCTAACAGGGATAGCGCCGGGCCGATTGATTCTATCCCTCCTGTACCTCCTGTTTTGAAAACAGTTACGGTAAGTATCCCAAATAGTACGGTTGATATAATTTGGAAACCGACTATAAGTGGTGATGCTCTGGGTTATAAAATTTATAGAACGGAAGGTAGTGGCCCGAATCAAATGATCTATCAGAATAATGCGCGTGATTCCATATATACGGACACTATTACCTTAAAAGGTGATCCGGTTTGTTATGAGATTGTTGCTTATGACCATTGTAATAATACGAGCCAGCCAAGTAATAAAGGTTGTGTTATAAACCTCAATGGTTCAGTTTCAAGTCTTGAGAATAGTTTGTATTGGAATAAATATGAACTTTGGAAAGATAGCGTGGACTACTACAATATTTATCGTAAGGAAGATAATGGGATATGGACATTGATTTCTACAGTATCTTCTCCTAAAATAACTTATGTTGATAAGGATTTGGCAAATTATGTAAAAGACTTTTGCTATCGTGTACAAGCGGTTGAAAAACTTGGAGGGTTGAATGCACAATCATGGTCTACTGTGGTTTGCCTGAATCAACCGCCAATAGTCTGGGTTCCAAATGCTTTTACGCCTGAATATTCCTATAATTTGAATGATTATTTTGGACCAGCAGGAGATTACTTCTCACTATATGATATGAAGATATATGACAGATGGGGAGAACTAATCTATACAACCAATGCAGGCAAACCATGGGACGGTAAATTTAAAGGTGCACCAGCGGTAAGCGGTGTTTATTTATATCAAATAGATATTCATGGTTACAATGGAAACGTCTACAACTTTAAAGGAAACATCAGTATTTTAAGGTAATATTCTTTACCTTTAATTTATATTAAATGGTTTCTAAAATAAAGAAATACATCCCGCTACAGTTCAAATATCTTGGATGGTATATTTTTAAAAGCCCACAAAGACGGCTTGGTTTTTTGAGAAGCATTTCACAGGAAATTAATGCATTGTTTGCTTTTTTAAGTCATATTGGTTTTTCAAACTATAAAAATAATTTAAAGCCAATTTCAATTTGCACCGGAATTAAAGATAGAACTTCTAACTATCTTGATTTTGTTTTATCATCTATATTGGAGATGGATCATCAAGACTTGATTGAAATTTCAATATTTGATTGTGGATCCAAAGATGTAAGTTTATTAAAAGAAGAATTGGGGAAAAAATGGAGAGGGAAGATGATATTTTCTAATGAAATACATGATTTTACAAGATCGTTTTCTTTTAATCGCGCCATAGATCAATCTTCCAATGAATTGTTTTTTGTGTCGGATGCTGATATGACCTTACCTAAAGACCTGGTAGAACAATGCAATAAATATGTTACACAAAAAACGGTTTGGTTCCCCATCTGCTTTTCTTTGTACGAGAATAAACATCCTGTAATTTCTTCTGAAAATGGAGAATGGCGCATAACAGGTAAAGGGATGTTTGCTTCAACAAAAAAACAATTTGAGAAGGCCGGGAAATTTAATTTGCAATATAAAACCTGGGGTTGGGAAGACATTGATATTTGGATTAGCTACTTCAATGCAGGCATAATGCCATTGAGAAAAAGGTGCAATGGGTTGATTCATAATTGGCACCCTTCTTTAGAAGTTGAGACGGAGATACCACAACATTTGGAGAAATTTGGAATTTAAAGACTTGTAGCTAATTTGTTCCCGATTTGGTGATTCCCCAAAGCTATTTTCGCTTCTCGCAATAGATTTTCTCTATCAATTGGCTCTACCCCAACTTTTTCGCAAACAAGTCCTCCTGCAAGGTTCGCCAAAGCTGCAACTACATCAATAGGCACATTAGCCAATAAAGCTAATGCTGCAACACTGATTACCGTATCTCCTGCGCCGCTTACATCATATATATCCCTTTTGTGGGCTGGAATTAGATAACCATCGTCATTTGCACCTGATATATATACACCATTCTCAGATAGCGTAATCATTGCATTTTTAGTCTTAAGGATCTTTTTGAGTGTATTAGCAGCGCCGTCAATGGCGCTGATCGGCGCATGTATATCTATATCAAGTTTTAAACCTTCAGCCAGTTCCCTCATATTTGGCTTAAATAGTGTCACATTTTTATATTCCATGAAGTTCCTTTTCTTAGGGTCAACTGCAATCGGGATTTTTAATTGATTGGCAATAAGAACTGTATCTTCAATTAATTTTTTAGAAATTACTCCTTTGTCGTAATCTTCAAAAATGACAAGGTCTGCTGTCTCTAATAAGCTTTTAATTTTTTCAGTTATTATTGCTGATTCTTTATCTGTTATCTGGCTGTCATCTTCTTTATCAACCCTAAGCAATTGATGTTTCCCGGAAACAATCCTTGTTTTAACGGTTGTCGGCCTGGCTTTACAAAAAATAATTCCGTCGTGATTTATTTTTGAATCATCAAGCATTTTAAGGAAAATTTCTCCTTCATAATCTTCACCAAGTGCCGCACAAATAATTGGCTCTGCCCCAAGTTTTTTCAAATTAAGAGCAACATTAGCGGCCCCTCCCAGTTTGTACTCTGTATTATATACATGGACAATAGGAACGGGAGCTTCCGGAGATATTCTTTCCACATGACCCCTCCAGTACGCATCAAGCATTACATCACCAATTACCAATACTTTTTTTTCGATAAAAGAATCGAATATTCGGTTTATTTCGGTTTCTGTAAGACTTATGTGGCTTTTTTTCAATGTATTAAAAGCTTATTTATTTAACTCAATTTCCCCAGCGATTCAGCTAATCTGTCTATCGCCATATCAATATTATCCATTGACGCTGCAAAGGAAAGTCTTATATTATTTTCAGCTCCAAATCCAGCGCCGGAAACTAAAGAAACGTGAGCATTTTGTAAAAGATACAAACTCAATTCCGTTGTATTATTTATTTTCCCTCCATCATGCTGTTTACCTATATAATAACTCGCATCGGGAAAAACATAAAAAGCGCCCTGAGGCACGTTTGATATCAAGCCGGGAATGTTTTTAAGTTTGTTGACAATAAAATCGCGACGCTTTAAAAACTCGGCGCCCATTTCATAGGTAGGTGTCATGTCTGAAGTTAAAGCTTTTAAAGTCGCTCTTTGAGAAATGGAGCAAGCGCCACTGGTTACCTGGCCTTGAATCTTTTCACAGGCACTTGCAATTTCTTGCTTAGCTGCCAGGTAACCCATTCTATACCCTGTCATTGCGAAAGACTTTGAAACACCATTTATAACAATACATCGATCAAATATTTCAGGAAATGAGGCTAATGAAGCATGCTTGCCCGTGAAATTGATGTGCTCGTAAATCTCATCTGAAATGATATAAAAATTTGGATATTTTGCAAATACTTCAGCCAGGCCCTTTAGTTCTTCATGGTTATAGAAAGACCCGGTTGGATTAGAGGGGTTTGAATAAACGAAAGCCTTGGTTTTAGAAGTAATAGCTTTCTCAAGCTGAGCAGGTGTTATTTTAAAATCCTGCTCAATTCCTGCATTTACAAAAACAGAGGTGCCTTCCGCCATTTTTACCATTTCTGGGTAACTTACCCAATAGGGGCCAGGAATAATAACTTCATCCCCGATGTCCAAAATACTCATTAAAGCATTATAAATGGCTTGCTTGGCGCCAGTACTAACAATAACCTGGCTTGCCATATAACTTAATCCATTTTCTCTGAGAAATTTATCTGCGATGGCTTGCCTGAGTTCAGGGTAGCCACTTACAGGCGGGTAATGAGAATAATTTTGGTTAATAGCTTCAATGGCAGCCTGTTTAATATGCATGGGCGTATCAAAGTCGGGTTCGCCCAGGCTTAAATTTATGATGTCAAATCCCTTAGCCTTCATTTCTCGGCTCATTTTGGCCATTTTCAGGGTAGAAGATTCATTAAGGTGATCTAATCTATGTGCTAATATATCTTGCATTCTAGTTATAAAAAGTTCAAAATTAGAGGTTTTTTAGAGAAAATGGGGAAAGGTAGAATTGTATATATTTTAATCATTTTTAAAAGATGTTTGTTTCCCCTTGTGACGGGTCTGAATGAGCATAATTAAGTCAGAAATCGGCATATAGGAATTAAAACTTAATTTTTTTTGATGGATTATTGAAAATAATTAAATAAATTTCGTTTGAAATTTACCCATTAAACAAAAAATATCAATATGAAAAACTTAAGCAAAAAATATGGGTTGTGTATTGCTTTGGTGGCTTGCATATTGCCCGCATGTGTTAAAAAACCAGCTGTGGTAACGCAGCCCCAAGTAGTCACAGGCCCAACAGTAAGAGATACTGATGGCAACGTTTATCATACCATAACTATAGGTTCACAAGTATGGATGGTTGAGAACCTAAAAACCACACATTATCGCGATGGTACGCCAATTGTTAATGCATCAGACAGTTCAAGCTGGGTTAACAATACAGATGGAGCATACTGTGACTATAATAATACACTCTCTAATTCCTCCATATATGGCAGGCTTTACAATTGGTATGCTGCTACCAATAGCCATAATATCTGCCCAAAAGGCTGGCATGTGCCGAGCGAAGCCGAATGGTCAACGCTTTTTACCTATTTAGGAGGTGTAAGTGTTGCAGGCGGTAAACTAAAGGAAACTGGCACTGCTCATTGGACGAACCCAAATGCCGGGGCCACCAATGAATCTGGCTTTTCAGCTCTGCCGGGTGGTTTCCGTAGCGGGAATGGGAAATTGTTTAGCGGCAAATTCTTCAGCCTTGGGCAATACGGTGTCTGGTGGAGCCAAACTGAGCAAAATACAGGCAATGCCTGGGATTTCAACATTACCTACACTATTAGCTATATAGAAAGTAACGACAACGCCGAGTCTGATGGTTATTCTGTACGATGTGTGAAGGATTAGAATATTTCAAATTTATTATACGATTAGGTCGAAATTATAAAATTGTTGAAGCCTTACAATTTAGAGACGCAAATTATTGTCTCTCTAAAGTTCGACCTTTTCTATCGCTCCTATCCGCTGCAATAATGTAGGATGGGAATAATGGAAAAATACATAAGACGGATGTGGTTTAAGATTTGATAAATTATCAACGGATAAATTAATCAAGGCTTTAACAAACGCGGGTTTATCAGAAGTTTTTACAGCAAATTCGTCTGCTTCGTATTCGTTTTTGCGGGATAATATATTCATTAATATGCCGGTAATTAAGGAAATTGGCTCAAATAGTATACTGAAAACAATCAGATTAATATGAATGGCGAGATGATTAACGCCCAGAGCCGCAGATAATGTATCACTGAAAATGAACCTGGATAAGAGCCATACCATAAATCCCATTTGCAGCCAGCTTAAGATCATGGATAATATAATGTGCTTCTTTTTATAATGTCCTACTTCATGGGCCAAAATGCTTACAAGTTCTTCGTTTGAATGTTTTTCAATAAGAGTATCGTATAGGACTATCTTTTTGCCCTTTCCAAACCCTGTAAAATACGCATTAGCCTTTGTTGATCTCTTAGAGCCATTAATGATCATAACGTTTGTAAGGGGGAAATTGACGGAACGCGCATAGGTTTCAATTTTATCCCGAAGTTCACCTGCAGGCAACGGTGAAAGTTTATTAAAAATGGGAACAATTAAAGAAGTATAAAACATTTGTAAAAATAGTGTTATCAAAATGCCTAAGCCCCAGGCATATATCCAAAAATTTGGCCCAATACTAATTATAAGCCATAAAAACAAATAACCTAAACCGCCGCCAAGGACTATTGAGAGCAATATCCCTTTAATTTTATCCATAATATAGGTACGTACAGTCGTTTTGTTGAAACCATATTTTTCTTCAATTACATAAGTACTATATATGCCAAAAGGCAAACTAATTATAGAAGAACCAATTGAAAGAACTCCAAAATATATTAGCGCAAGAATAATCTTGTTTGTGAAATGAGGCTCAAGAATGTTATTGAGCCATGCAAATCCATTAAGCCACAGAAAAGAAATCATTACAATAAAGCTGATAACTTCAGCCCACATTCCAAGTCGATCACTCTCTTTATGATATTGTTGTGATTTCTTGTATTTTTCAGCATCATAAAATGATGATAGTTCAGACGGTAATTCTGACTTGCTATATGATTGATTGAGATATTCTAAAATTCTACTAAGTAGAAAATTAAAAATGATAACTGCATTTAAAATGTAGAATATGGTAGTTGAAGACATGAAATTTTTGATTTGTTGGAATTGACAACTTTCCAAAAGTTGACAACTCTATTTGTGATTCTTTTCTGCTATTGAATTTATTATGCGAATTTCCGAATTATTTTAAGAGTTTGATTCAATTACATAAACTATTGGCGGTTCTTAAGACTACTCAACTATAGTCACACAGCAACGTTCAGCGATCAACGAATAACGGTTAACGAAAAGTCATCAACGTTTCCCTCTCACGGACTCCCGGAATTTTTGAAAATCCTTGTCATTATTAAAAGACTTGAATTCCTTCGCCTTTAAAAAGTCAGCCAAATTATCATTATTTGAAAAATAGTTATTCTTTTTTGCCAATTTCAAATATTTCAGCATCATGTCTTTATCTTTATTGCTTGCATAAAAACCTGCTACTTTATAGTTAGCAAGACTTTCGTACCTTTTATCGATTTCTACTGCCTTGGTTTCAGATTGAATTGCATTCTCAAGATCGCCGGATTTACAGAATGCTTCGCCCATTAATATTTCTGACTCAGCGTCTTTTGGATCAAGTGTCAAAGCTTCATTAAAGTCTGAAATGGCCTTTTGATAATCACCCGCTTTGGTAAGGATTGTACCTCTATTAATATAATAAACAGGATTTTTATCATCACATTTTATGGCTGCATCCATATCCTTAATTGCCAAACTATTTTTTTCTAAAAAACTATAGGCCATACCTCTATTTCTAAGTGCAACGCATAGTGTGGAGTCAAGATGAAGAGCTCTGTCAAAATCCTTTATTGCAGTCCTGATATCAAGACTTGTGGCCTTGGCAATATCCTGGTTCTCATATATCGCTGTCCCTCTATTGTTATAGGCTATAGCAAGGGTAGAATCTATCCCTATGGCAGCGGAATAGTTTTCTATGGCGAGGCGGGGTTTACCCAGGCTTTGATAAGATACACCCCTGGTATTGTAAGCAAGTGCATATTTTGGATTTATTGAGATTGCCTTATTTAGATAAACAAGAGCTCCTTTGTAGTCCCCTTTTTCATTACACAAATAACCTAATCCAAATTCAAGTTCGGCATTGTTTTTCAAGTGGATTGCGGCGATATCATAATCTTTTTGTGCTTCTTTATATTGATGTAAATAAGCAAAGCAATTTCCCCTATAAAGATAGACGTAGGATTGGGAAGAGTTCTTATTAATTAGTTCTGTAAATGCTTCTTTAGCAACTTCATATTGACCTGATTGATACAATTTCAAGGCTTTTTTGAAATCAGGATCCCCCTCTTGTGCCC
>Ga0207119_1102_pt1 | contig 13315 bp, 1 predicted proteins | sample Alteio_BWMinHeat_43_FD_153505 | JGI IMG/M metagenome (GOLD analysis project Ga0207119, IMG submission 153505) | Enriched cells from forest soil in Barre Woods Harvard Forest LTER site, Petersham, Massachusetts, United States -... | ecosystem: Environmental > Terrestrial > Soil > Temperate forest >... | reverse complement strand
AGTCGCGGGGACTACCCTTTCTTACTTAAATATAGGCCAGCGGTGCAATGTGCCTCAATATTATAGGATAAATGCACTGGACAATACGGGGCAATATACCAGTTTATCAGATACGATACAATTGACCCCATTTGATACGATAAAACCACCTGCGCCAATTATTAAATATGCAACTGTATTGAATGGTAAACAGATTCAGTTATTCTGGAATAAATCCATCCCAAAAGTAAAATTGTATGAGTTGAGCATGAAAACCGGCAGTGGCAACTGGGCTGTGATAGACACTCTCAAAATAGATACCCAGTATACGTTCAAAAACCTGGATACGCCGGATTCCATTTACGATTTCAGGATTGTCGCTATAGACAGCTGCGCGGCGAACCGTAGCCCGAACAGCATTTTTCATTCTCCTGTACAACTGGGCGGAGATTCATTGGATGATACAGTTAGGCTAAGCTGGAAGCCTTATGAAGGGTTTAAAAAAGTAAGAAAATATTATATTTACAATTTGCAATCGGGGAACTGGAACCTTATAGATTCTGTGAACGGCAATGTTACCATTTATTATGACAAGCCACTGGCCTGCAATATCCAGCGGTATTATAAAGTGGGCGCCCTGGACAATACAGGGGAATACCTCAGCTTCTCCGATACTATAAAACTGACCCCCTTTGATACGATAAAACCACCCGCGCCAAAGCTTTATGATGTGACGGTGCTATCAGATAATTCAATAGCCCTTGCCTGGCACTGGAACCGGAGCTCCGATGTAAAATACTTTGATATCTACCGGGGTAAAAACGGGTCGGCACCACAGTATATCAACACGGTAACTTATGACAGCACTTATACCGATAATGGGGTTACGCCAAAAACCGATACCTTTAGTTATTATGTTATTGCGATAGATTCCTGCAATACTTTGAACCGTTCCAAGCCATCACGGTCCGATACGATCATGAACCTGAACCTGTTCTCTTTTGCCTGCACCCCGCAAATAGAAGTAAGCTGGGATGGCTATAAAGGGTTGCCCAACAGGGCAGACAATTACGATGTATACCGATCTTCAGGGGGAAGCCCATTCACCAGGATCATAACGCTGCCGGTGGTAGGCCCCCATTTAAAATTTACAGATAATAATGTGAATGTAGGGACGACCTATTATTACAAAATCAGGGCAGTAGACTCAAAATCAGGCTACAGCAGCTATTCCGACAGTATGGGCCTTGCCCCGAGAATTGTACCCATCCCTGACAGCACCCAATTTACTTATGCCACGGTGATCAGGACCGGGACCAACAATGGCCAGATATACATGCAGTGGAAACGCGCCAACCCACTGGACACCAATGTAAAAGGCTATCATATCTATGCGTTTGACTCGGTTCAACAGAAATACATATTGATATACAATGACAAAGACGTAAACGACACAAGCTATGTCCGCACAGATAGAAACGACATTGACAGTGGGCACCATTTTTACATTGCCGCCTACAATAGCTGCAACATTGAAGGTATTGCTTCGGTAAAGACCCACCCGGTAAGGCTTAAAGTAGTTAACAACAACCTTTCAGCGTTTGTGCACTGGAGCAAATACTGGGGAGATAAAGTATTGGAATATGACCTGTACAAATCCGATGATGGCGGCCCTGCCAACCTGGTAAAGGCCTTTGGGGCATTGGACTCCAATTACGTAGATACCAATGTATATTGTAAGCATTCTTATACTTATATGGTAAGTGGCCGGCTGGCAAACGGGAAGATCACCAACTCCGATTCCTTTACCATAGTTGCCTATGACAGCACCCCACCGCCAAAGACAAAGATCCTGTATGCGACCGTAGTAACAACATCGAAAACCAATGGAGAGATCCAGTTGAGTTTTAATGGCAATAATGATAAAAACCGATCGGGCTATAATATCTACCGGGCTACCTCGAATGGGCCATTCAGCCTCGCCTACAGCCTGCCAAATACGACCCATGGGTTGATTACCTGGAACGATACGACGAACCTGAATACCGTTGACAGCGCCTACCGGTATTATATCGGGGCCATCGACTCCTGTAACAACGAGGCCATGCCGCTGGATACCCACCAGGTTGTTCATCTCCTGGCGAAAGCACATAATTTGTACTTTAAGCTGGACTGGACTCCTTACATCGGTTGGAAAAACTGGGGCTACCAGGTGCTTAAAAGAGAAGGGACAGGCAGCTGGTCCCTGTATAAGATTGTAAGCAAAGATATACTAAGCCTCATAGACAGTGGGGTTTACTGCCACCGGGGATATAGTTATATGATCAGTGCCGTGGATGCCCAGGGCAATTATTTGAGCTATTCAAATATAAGTACCGATACAGCAATCAATACCGTTCCCCCGATAACAGAACCGATCCAGCGGGCAACGGTGAACAAGACAAGCACTACCAAAGGCAAAATCAATATATCATGGAACCCATCCCCATCGAAGAATATTGAATTTTATAACGTGTACCGTAGTGTTGACGGCAAGAACTGGAATGAAGTGAGCCACTGGAACCCGAATTTGAATTTGACCGATTCAGATTTTAACACCTATAGTCAATCCTATTATTACAAGATAGAGACCGTAGACAGCTGCGGGAATATCGGTAGTTTTTCAAGAATACACCGGACAGTCCACTTAAAAGCCAGTGCAGGCAATTCCCAGAACAACCTGGGCTGGAACGCTTACCAGGGGTGGAATGTAAAGAACTACCTGGTGTTTAAAAACGGTACCCTGGTGGCGACTTTGCCTGGCAATATCTTAAGCTACAATGATACCCTGGTCTTTTGCGATACAATGTACAAATATACTATAAAGGCAGTCTGCGATACAACGACCGATACGTTGTTTTCAGCATCCAATACCGACAGTGCAAGGGCATTTGACCATATATCACCCAAAGGCGTTTACCTGAAAACAGTATCGGTGACCAGCCCGAACAAGGGGGCAACGATTACCTGGCTTCCATCGACATCCTGGGACGTGAAGAACTATTATATCTACCGCAAATCAGCGGTAGATGGTTCTATGAAGTTCATTGACAGCACCGACCAAACTACTTATACCGATAACAGCCAGGAAATAACAAACCCCGATTGTTATTATGTATTTGCAAGGGACCACTGCGGCAACCAGAGCCCGGGGAGCAATAATGGCTGTATCATTGTCTTAAACGGCAAAAATTATGCAGGGTATAATGAAATAAACTGGAACGGGTACCAAAAATGGCCGGATGGGGTAAGCAGTTATAATGTGTACAAGAACGAAGACGGCCAGGGCTGGAATTTAATAGGGACCACCCCAACAGGCACTATAGATAATTTCCTTGATAAAACATTGGGCGACACCACGGTGAGCTTCTGCTACCAGGTGGAAGCGATAGAAACCAGCGGGCTGTATAATGCCACATCAAGATCGACAGTAGAATGCCTGCACCAGGACGCGACGGTATTTATCCCGAACTCCTTCACGCATAACCTGCTTGACGGGCTCAATGATTATTTTGGCCCGAAAGGTTTATACATCAAAAACTACCAGATGCAGATCTATAACCGCTGGGGCGAGCAGCTGTACAATACCACCAATAGCGGTCAGTGGGACGGGACCTTCAAAGGTGTAGATGTACCGGAAGGGGTTTATATTTATTATATCGTTGTTGAAGACTATAATAGGAACTTCACTAGGTTTAAAGGAAATATTACGATTTTTAAATAATAAATGGTTAGTTTTGGTAATTAAAATATAAAATATTGATTAGAAGCTAATAAATTAATTTATTTAATTTTATTGCTTAATAATAAGTTTAAATTAAAATATATGAAAGTTCAAAAAAGGCTCCCGAAATATTTTTGGTTTTTGTCAATTATAATTACTTTATTGTTTTCCAATTTTGCTATTAAAGCTCAATGTCTTAATGGTTGGGAATATTATAGGCCAGTAGTTGTAGTCAATAATACATCCACGTCTTTAACAAATTTTCAGGTAAAAATTAGTGTAAATACAGTAACCTTAATTAGTGCCGGGAAAATGAATAGTGCAGGAGATGATATCCGTTTTGTGGATAGCGGTGGATGTAGTATTATTAATTATTATATAGAAAGCGGTATTAATACTTCGTCCACAATAATCTGGTTAAAAATGCCAGTTCTTCCAAGTAATGCACACAGAACCATAAAAATGTATTATGGTAATTCTTCAGTAAGTGCAGGTAGCAATGGAGACAGTACTTTCGTAATGTTTGATGATTTTCTTGGTACAACAATTTCTTCAAACTGGAATACTTATGGTTCCTCAAACTCTTCATATTCCGTTTCAAGTGGACAATTAACTATAAATGCAGGAACAAGTTCAACCTCAACAATAGGTAGCAGAGTAATGGTTTCAGTAGCATCGTATCCTTCTCCATTAATTGTTGAAAGTAATATCACTTACACAACAGGATTTTATTCAAACATTGGAATGTTAAATTCCGGTACCTGGAACGGGTATTCAATTTATAACGGAGATGCAACTGCAGGCGCCAACCAAGGCATGCATATTGGCCAGGATGTAAGTAGTAGCGTTGATTATGCTTCTGCCATTAAAACTACTAATACAAGCCCAGGACAATTAACAGGAATCTGGCAAATGAATTGGCCTTCTTCAAACATCCAGAGCGGCTTTTGGCCAGGAGGAACTGCTAGCTCAACTTCATCAGGTCTTACGCTTGGCAGTACAGTTCAGGTTACTCTAGGTAATTTATTTACTAGTATCGGAACTGCAACTTATGATTGGATAAGAGGAAGAAAATATGCAGCATCAGAAGGGTCCACTATTATAGGAAGCGAAATGTATAATGGTATCATAAGTGTTTCGACAATTTCAGGTAGCCCATTTTGCTCTGGAGGAACAATAAACATATCCGTCCCATTCAGTTTAATTGGTAATCTCGTATTAAATACCGGAAATGTTTTCACTGCTCAGCTTTCCGATTCATCAGGCAATTTTGCAAATCCAACAAATATTGGGACCTTAAGCGGAACTAATTCAGGAACAATTAATGCCACCATACCGGCAGGAGCTTATGGTGTACATTATAAAATAAGGGTTATTAACAGCAGCAATAGTGCCTACAATAGTGCCCCAAGCACAAGTATTCTTTCCATAGCATCTCAACCAAAATCTGCATTTACAGTAAATACAGCAAATCAGTGTTTACAGGGAAATAGTTTTAATTTCATAAATACTACAAGTGGTTCAGGTTCTTTTACTTATTCCTGGGATTTTGCCGACGGAAATCATTCTGCAAATACAAGTCCTTCCCACTCTTATTCAATAGCTGGTTCATATCGCGTAAAATTAACTGTAACAAATATTGCAGGTTGTGTAGATACAACAAGTCAATTAGTGAATATATATACTTCAACTGCCGCATTTTCGGTAAATAATAAAAGTGAATGTTTTTCTGGAAATTCTTTCATCTTTACAAATAAGTCAAGTGGTAATGGTACAATAAGTTATTTATGGAAATTTGGCGATGGTAATACTTCTAATTCGCTAAATCCTGTGTATTCTTTTGGTTCAGCAGGAACTTATAATGTGAGATTATTTTCAACAAATTTGTCTGGTTGTACAGACTCTGCATCGCAAATTATAAGTGTCAATCCAAAAGTATTTGCTTCGTTTAATATTAATAATAAAAGTCAATGCCTAAATCAAGAAAATTTTACTTTTACAAATACCAGTAGTGTTTCTGCCGGAAATTTAAGCTATCAATGGAATTTTGGAGATGGAAGCATTTTTTCAACAGCGACAAATCCAACTCATAACTTTAAATTAGTTGGTAACTATATCATTAAGCTTACAACTACTTCAGATAAAGGCTGTGTGGACACTATTTCGGAAACTATAGATGTTTTAGCCATTCCATCTTCCTTATCAAAGGCTACTGGTAGCACTAGTTTTTGTGATGGAGGGCAAGTTGTTTTATCAGGAAATACAATTCCAGGTTGTACATTCCAATGGCTCAAAGATGGCAATAAAATTATTCCACCGATTACATCTTCAACTTATACTATAAATTCAAGTGGAAATTTTAAGTATGTGATTACCAATTCAGATGGGTGTACGGATACTTCTTTAGGTATAGTTGTAACTGTAAATCCATTACCAGCAAAACCTGTCATTACTCAAAGCGGAAGACTGCTTCTTACAAATGTCTATTCCGCGTATCAATGGAATTTAAGTGGTAAACCTATAAATGGGGCTACAGCTATAAGTTATTTACCTGGCATAAATGTTGGGGATTATTCTGTTACTGTTTTTGATAGCAATGGCTGTAGTAATACTTCATCTGTCTATAATTATGACGTATCTGCAATTGAAACAACAAATTTCTTAAATCGAGGAATCAATATTTATCCAAACCCTGCTCATAACTATATCAATGTTGATTTTACCAATATCAATATTGATTTTGAAAATATCCAAATTTTAGACATAGAAGGCAGAATTTTAGGAAGATATAGAGTTTCTCAAGATAAAATTATTATTGAAATTCTTCTTAGAAATGAATCTAAAGGGATATATTTTTTGAGAGTGTTTGGCAAAAATGGAATTTGGACGCAAAAATTTACTGTTGAGTAATGGAAATTCTAAACTTTTTTGATTGTCTGAATTTAAAATAGATTCAATAAATCAATTTTCAAGTGATTTTCTTTGACCGCGTAAGAATTGTGCCTATCAATTTGAAGTAATACTTTAAAATTTGAGTTCTGGCTCTCTTTTTGGATCAATGTATAAAAAAATGTAAGATATGGGGAGGTAAGAAATTAATTATTTTTTTAATTTCTTTGATGCTTCTTTTATCTATTTTTGAAAATACAACAACGCCCTCCCCCAAAGGTGAAACGTAATGGCTTCATATTCTGCTTAGTGCTATTTTTTAAGCAATTATCTTGTAATGGACAAAAAATGTCTATACTAGTGCTTTGTTTAAGTCTTTTTAGTATTTTTTCTAATAAAGTTCAAAGCCAGTGTTTATCAGCCTGGAAATACTACCAACCTATCGTAATAGTTAATAACACATCATCCAATTTAACAAATTATCAAGTCAAGGTTATAATTAATACTACTAATCTTGTTTCTGTAGGAAAAATGATAAGTACGGGAGACGATATACGTTTTGTAGATAGCGGTTCATGTTCTTATTTATTACCATATTGGATTGAAAGTGGAATGAATACATCCGCGACCATAATTTGGATTAAAATGTTCTCGCTACCAGCTAGTGCACACAGGACAATTAAGATGTACTATGGAAATTCATTAGCTGGTGCTAAAAGTAATGGAGATAGCACTTTTGTGATGTTCGATGATTTTCTCGGGTCTTCACTTTCTTCAAACTGGAATACTTATGGTTCCTCAAACTCTTCATATTCTGTTTCAAGTGGACAATTAACTATAAATGCCGGTACAAGTTCTACGTCAACAATAGGGAGCAGAGTAATGGTTTCGACAACCTCATATGCTTCTCCATTAATTGTTGAAAGTAATATTACTTATACGACAGGATTTTATACGAATATTGGAATGTTAAATTCCGGTACCTGGAACGGGTACTCTATTTATAATGGAGATGCGACTGCAGGAGCAAACAAAGGAATGCATATTGGCCAGAACTATAGCAATAGTGTGGATTATGCTTCTATCATTAAAACAACAAATACTACCCCAGGAACGCTGACAGGAATATGGCAAATGAGTTGGCCTTCATCAAATGTTCAGAGCGGCTTTTGGCCTGGAGGAACTGCCAGTTCAACTACTACAGGTCTTACACTTGGGAGTACAGTCCAGGTAACATTCGGTAATTTATTTACCAGCATTGGAACCTCAACTTATGATTGGATTAGAGGACGAAAATATGCAGCAAAAGAAGCTACTTTTTTGATAGATTCAGCGGTGCCAAATAAATTAGTGGCAGCATTTACATGGTTAACTCCATGTCAAGGTCAAAAAGTTCAATTTAGTGATTCTTCTTATTATTATCCAACGAGTTGGAAATGGGATTTTGGTGATACCTCATCATCGTCAAATACTTCTACATTACAAAATCCTACACATTTATATTCTAAATCAGGGATATATCATGTTAAGCTTATATCAAGTATAGATTCTATTCACGACAGTATCACCAAAACCATCACCATCTATTCCCAACCCACTCAGTTAAGCGCTGTCACAAAAAAAATATGCTTGGGGGATAGTGTCCAACTAACTGCATCAGGAGGTACAACTTATGCCTGGAATAATGGACAATGGCTAACTGATTCGACACTTGCAACACCATATGCTTCACCATTTTTCAATTTGACTTTTATCGGGAAAGTAACTAATCAATATGGATGCATTACGTATGATACTGTAAGTGTGAAAATGGATACTTCTTCTTCGTGTCCTAAAATGAGCAAAATATCGGGTGTAATAAATGGATATGCTGCAGTTAGCGCTATGGATACCTGTAATAATATGTTGACTATTGATGTTACAGCTTCCTCTTTGTTTAAGGTAGGTAGCAAGGCCTTGCTTATTCAGATGAAGGGAGCTATAGGAGATTCAAGTAATTCTTCATCCTTCGGATCAATAATTAATGTCGGTAATGCTGGTAATTATGAGTATGTTACTGTGGATTCATTATCAGGAACAAAGGTATATTTAAGATATAAATTATTGCGGAAATATGATGTACCAGGCCTCATGCAATTGGTTACCGTCCCGCAATATACTAATGTATTAATAACGGATACCCTGAAGCCTGCACCTTGGGATGGAAAGTCAAAAGGTGGAGTTTTGATTTTTGAGGCTTCAGGCATTGTTTATCAAAATGCTCAAATTGATGCAAGCTACAAAGGTTTTCTTGGTGGAACAATTTCGACTGGGACTACTACATGCGGAAGTACTAATTATTATTACAATAACTCTTCAAACCTTGCAGCGAATAAAGGTGAGGGTATTGAAATAAGTAAATCTAATTATGCAAGAGGAAGAGGAGCATATGTAAATGGAGGTGGTGGTGGCAATAGTGAAGGTTCAGGTGGAGGTGGGGGTGGTAATTATTCTCCAGGTGGCCCCGGTGGGGATGCCGCACAATTATACTGCAGCTCAAATTTAGTAGTCGGTGGTTTGGGTGGCTTGGGATTAAGTACTTATATAAATCAAAATAGGATATATCTTGGTGGAGGCGGTGGGGCAGGCGAAGGGAATGGGTCTAACCAGGTAAAAAATGGGGTAACAGGCGGTGGAATTATTTTGATAAAAGCAAATAAATTGATTTCTGATGGCCATATAATTAGAAATAACGGAGCTGATCAGAACTATAATGTTTCTTCGACTACTTATTACGAAGGAGCTGGTGGAGGTGGCGCAGCAGGCTCAGTACTAATAAATGCACAAACTTACCCTGGAAAGTTTCAGGTGCAGCTTAATGGGGGAAAGGGTGGTAATGTTAGTTATTATGAATGTTCCGGTCCTGGCGGTGGTGGAAGTGGCGGAGTTCTCATGGTAAATTCATCTTCATTGCCAAGTAATATAACCTACACCGTGAAGCCTGGACTCAATGGTGTTGATATTGCTTCAGGCAATAGTTGTGGAAAATACGGTTCGGATTCTGGTAGAACTGGTGGAGTTGTTACCGGAATGTCAATTATGGAAAGTAACCTATTATTTAAACGCCCATATGCCAAGTTGCTAAGCGCACCGCAAAGTTTATGCTTTGGAGATTCTGTCAAACTTTCAGTATATACAATTGGTTTAAAATCATTCTTCTGGACGCCTGGCGCTTCAGTAAAAGATTCTACAAATCCGGTTACGGCAGCGTTTCCATTAAAGACAACTACGTATAAATTTAAAGCGATTACTTTAGGCGGATGCAAAATTTCAGATTCAATACAAATTACTGTTTTTCCTACAAAACCGCCTACACCTTCGATAGTTAGGGTAACCGATTATTTTGCTTCTCCTGACGTATGGAATTCTGGTAGCCGATTGATGTTAGCGGAATCCAAAGCAAGAAATATTGCTACCTTAACTGAGTACATTTCAGTGGATGGTGGTCCATACACCAAGGCCGGCCAGAAAGCATATACCGATAATGCGTCAGATACTTTTATAAATACGGGTCTTTCTGCTAAAATACATAAATACAAATATATTGTAATAGCGAAGGACTCTTGCGGTAAAACCAGTGATACCTCAACCACAAATAGCCCTGTATTGCTTCGTGGCAATTCAGGTAACCTCAAAAGTTTTCTTCATTTTGATAATTATGCCGGTAATATTGTAACGTCATTACAAGTATGGAGACTTGGAGTTAAACCGAATTCAACTAGTTGGACCTTGCTGGCAACGTTAAAATCAACAGATACTTCTTATACGGATAGTTCAAATCTGCAATGTGGATATGTCTACTCTTACGCAATTCTGACAAATTTTAAAAGTGGGCTCTGGAGCTATTCTGATACAGTTAACTTAACTTCAGTTGATAATATTCCCCCTGCAACGGTTAATATTTTGGATGCTTCGGTAACAAGTGGTAGCAATATAGCCTTGCAGTTCAACCCTGTATCAAAGAAGACGACTCGAAAATACCTTATTTATATTAAAAAAGACCATAGCCCATTCTTACTTTCCGATTCAGTTTTAGCGAAAAGCATAAAAACATCGACTTATATTTATAACTACAAGGTAAATACACTTACTGATACTTTTAGTTTTGAAGTGTTTGCTTTAGACTCCTGTGGGAACCAGTCAAAATCCACTGAAGCTCATCGATCTATGCAACTCAGTGGTAAGGCATTGGATGATACAAGCCAGTTGTATTGGAGTCCTTATAAAGGGTTTAATATTAAAAGTTATACCATACAATCCTGGTTTAAGAAAACAGGATGGTTGGATGTCTACAAAGGTTTCAAAGCCACTGATAGTGCTTTTAAAGTGCCGGGATCCTGTAAAGACACATTTTATTATCGAATTAAGGCAATAGATAACGGATCTGATAGCGCCATAAGTTATTCTGACAGTATTGCGATTACACCATTTGATACTATTCGTCCTGCCCAGGTAGATCTGATAAGTGCATCTGTTGCAGATGGCGGACATATTAAAATGACTTTTAATAAGGTACCTGATAAAGATGTAACCGTTTACAAGATATTGCGAAGCAAAGATCGCGGGGCTTATGTATTGGCAGGAACAATAAACAGGCCTTTATTATCACCTGTAATTTTTAGCGATCCATTAAATACTTTAACAGACACTTTTAGTTATAGAGTGTATGCTCTTGACTCTTGTGGAAATCAGTCTGCTACGTCAGAAACACATCGAACTATTCAATTAAATGGCCAGCCAGCGGATTATGCAAATAAGTTGCAATGGAGTAATTATAAGGGGTTTAATGTTAAGAATTATACTATTCAGCTGAATCTTAATAATTCATGGGGTGATTATAAAACTCTAACAGGTATTGATTCAACTTATAATGATACTTTAATTCCATGCAATGTAATCAGGACCTATCGGATAAAGGCGATTGAAAATAATGGTGATAATGCGATTGCTTATTCTGATAGTATAAGTTTAACACCTTTTGATACTATAAAACCAAAATCGCCAGTAATAACTTATGTTACTGCTACATCGAATGCTTCAATTCAAATAAACTGGGTAAAATCTTCTTCGAATGACGTGTTGAACTATAATATCTACAGGCAAAATGCATTAGGTTCGTGGATTAAGATTGACTCAGTTGGCAATGTATCAACTTATACGGATAAGAAAATAAACACAAAACAATCTTATTGTTATGCAGTTCAAGCCCAGGACAGTTGTGCGGGGAATCTTAGTCCATTATCAGCGTCCCATTGTTCGATTGCATTAAATTCTAGTGTAAAAGGATGTGAAAAAGCTGTTTATTTGGTTTGGAATAAGTATTCCGGGTGGCCTGTAAGTTCATATGAAATCGTAAGGAGTGTAAATGGCGGAAGCCCTTCTGTACTTAAAGTTGTACCGGGGAGCATAACATCTTATAAAGATTCGGGTCTGGATTACCATAATGAATACTGCTATGGCATTGTAGCTGTTGATTTTAACAGCGGGAGCATTCTATCCTTATCAGACAGTGTATGTAACCATACTACTTTTGTAGACACGCCAAAAGTGCTGACTGCGACCAAAATAAGCACTTCGCTTACTAACGGAACCGTAGTAGTGAGATGGAAGAGTATAAACAAGGAACATCTGGCTTATAATCAATTGTATTATTCATCAAATGGGAGTAGTTTTTCATTGCTGAAAGATAAAATTCCACCAACCCAGGATACATTTGCGCACACGGGTATTAATACGGAGACGGCTGATCATTATTATTATCTAATAACAGTTGATTCGTGCGGGACAAGTTCAAATGTGTCGGTCACTCACAAGACGATGAACTTAACGGTGAGTGTCGGGCAGCTATTGCACATACTTAACTGGACCCCATACAAAGGTTTTGCAATCAAAAAGTACTATATTCAAAAACTGACAGGTACTTTTAAAACGATAGATTCGGTTCCGGGGAATGATACCGCCTCAAGATATTTTCCAGCCCCTTGTAATTCAGTAGAAAGGTATAGGATCATTGCAGCAGGGTTCAATCCAGGGGAAGTATCATGGTCAGACACGATGGGCCGGCAGGCAATAGATACTGAACCATCAAACCGTGCGATCATTAATAATGCGACCGTATTAAATGGAACCTCAACGAGAATAGATTTCAGGGGATCAGACTCCCTGGATACGTATGACTATGTGATTCAGCGTTCTATTGATGGGGTATGGGGCACTGCAGGCAATGTATTGTTTACCGGGGCAGGAAATGCCATGAAATATATCGACAATGCTGTGAATACCCAAAAGAACCATTTGTGTTATACGGTTATCACGCGGGATTCCTGTTTGAACGCGACAAGGACCGATACCTTCTGCGTGATCCAATTAACAGGAAAACCGGAAAATTTATCAGATAGCCTCAAATGGTATTCCTATAAGGGTTATACGCTTAAGAATTATTTTATATTAACCTATTCAGGTGCAAATAAATGGAATACCCTAGCAAAAGTAACCGGAACAGACACCCAGTACCTTCATTTGCCTTTGGCCTGCAACGTACCGGTAACTTATAAAATTGAAGGCTTTGAAAACAGTGGAATAAGGACAACATTTTCAGATTCTATCACCTTATCGCCTTTTGATACGATAAAACCGCCGGGTCCA
>Ga0207119_1066_pt3 | contig 13332 bp, 13 predicted proteins | sample Alteio_BWMinHeat_43_FD_153505 | JGI IMG/M metagenome (GOLD analysis project Ga0207119, IMG submission 153505) | Enriched cells from forest soil in Barre Woods Harvard Forest LTER site, Petersham, Massachusetts, United States -... | ecosystem: Environmental > Terrestrial > Soil > Temperate forest >... | reverse complement strand
AGCCGCGCGATCCGAGCACGTTGCCGAAGCGCGTCGACAGAAAGACCGAGCCGGGGTGGGTCGGGTGCGTCGCCATGGCGGTCACCAGCCGCTCGCCCATCAGCTTTGAGGTCCCCATCACGTTGGTCGGGTTGACCGCCTTGTCGGAGCTGGTGAAGACGAGCCGCTCCACCCCGTTCTCCACCGCCGCCTGGAGCACGTTTTGCACCCCGAGGATGTTGGTCTGCACCGCTTCGAGCGGTGAGCGCTCGCAAACGTAGACATGCTTGTATGCCGCGGCGTGGAATAGCACATCGATCTGCCGGGTCTCGCGCAGCAGGGCATTGCTGTCGCGCACATCGCACAGCAGGAACCGCGCCTTGCCGCGTCCGGCATGGCGTTCTTCCAGAAAGACCAGCTCGCTTTCGTTGTGGTCGATGCCGGTCAACTGGCTGACATCAAAGCTTCCAAGCAGCTGCTCGACCAGTTCGCGGCCGACCGTCCCGGTGGCTCCAGTCACCATCACCCGCTTGCCGCGCAAGTAGTCACGGACCGCTTGCGAGTGCGGCACACCTCCCGGAGAGCTACTCATGGATCGGTCCGAGCATGAGCACTAGATCATTATCGCAACTCATGAACCTGTCCAGCATGAATATCGAGGGCGGTTTCGACGAATTCTGAATAGGATAGTGGGCCAGGAGTCCCAGGCCAGTGGTGAAACGGTCACGGCGATTATGGGCCGACGTGCTCGCAATGACGGGTGGGGTCGGCACCAACAGCAACACAGCACTTTTCCCGGCAGGCGTCGGGTGCCTCAGGGCTCTGTGGCCGGCACGCCTCGGTGCACATTTGCCGTTTACGAAGCTTGCGACAAAGGAAGGCAGGAAGCCATTGTCAACATCTACTTCACTAGCCCGGATTATTCATGAGGCGCTCGACGCGAGCGGTCCGAGGGCTTGCTGCGGCCGCGCTTTTTGGCGGCGCCGGAGACGCAGTGATCGGGGTTTGAGGTTGCGCGGGAGAGTTTGTCTGGGGGCATACGGCCCCGTCGCTCACGGCGGTAATCTGGCGACGCGGCCGGCGAGATCGGTGAAGCTGGCCTGGTAGGGATAGGCGGTCGGCAGGGCGATCTTGATGCGGGTGACCATTTCGGTGACGCGGCCGGCAAGCTTGATCAGGCAGAGACGGATTGTGTCGAACTGGGCATCGCGCCAGAACGATGAGCGAGGTGCCAGGCCGCGCAGGCTTAGCATCAGCCAATAGGCGGCAGTGTGGATCAGCAGGCGGAACTGGTTGGCGGTGGCCTTGGTGCAGGAGGTGCGGTCGGAGGCGAGATGCAGCTTGTGCGCCTTGATCAGGTTCTCGGCCTGTCCCCTGGCGCATAGGCCTTTTCGTAGAGCGTCTTGGGCTGGCCCGGCAGATTGGTGACGATGAAGCGGCTGTCGGCGCCCTGAGGCCCGGCCTCAACGCGGGCGACGACGCGGCGCTCGACGGTCCAGCTTTTGGCCGCATAGCGGAAGTCGCCGTAGCGCCGGACCTTTTCGCCTGGCCGGCGATGCTGCCCAGCGCGGCGTCCACGGCCAGCGGGCCGACCTGGCGCAGCAGCACCGGATTGCCGGCCAGCCCGAAGATATAGCCGATGCGCTTGCGCTCGCACCACGCCATCGCCTCGGGCCGGCCGTAATGGCTGTCGCCGCGCACGACGATCTCGACCGCCGGCCAGCAGGCGTGGATATGGCCAGTGACATGGCGCAGCAACAGCGCCACCTCGGCCCCGTCCGGCGTCTTGCCGGGGCGCAGGATAATGGCGACCGGCTTACCGGTAGTCGCCTCGTAAATGTGGATCGGCAGGAAACAGCGGCTGTCGTAGTAGCGTTGAACAGCGCGAGCTGCTGGCCGCCGTGCACCCGGTCCTCGGTGTCGTCGATGTCGAGCAGGATGCGCCGGGGTACCTGGTCAAAGCTGTCGCAGAACAACTCGACCATGGCCGCCATCATGCGTTTGAGTGCCGTCGGGCCGGGCAGACCCTGCCCCGGCGAAAGCCGGAGTTCTCGAGCCGGCTGATGGTCGGTTGCGAGCACAGATCCTCACCGCTCTCGGGCAACCGCACGACCGCCATCTTGAACGCCGGATCGGACTTAAGCGCGTCGCAGTCATTGCCCCCGGCCTTCGCCAAGGGCAGGCTCTGGGATAGCCCGCCGCGATCAGCAGAGCGCGGTAGCGGATCATCTCGGCAAGCCCGTGCAGAACCCGGTCCGGATCGCGCCGGTCGTCGATACAGCCCGCCAGCCGATCGGCAATCCCCCAGATGTTGCTCGATCGCTGCCAGCAGCAATATCCCGGCGTCCGAGGTCAGCCGGCCGCCATCGAAGCCGATGTGCACTGGCTTGCCCGCCACTGCTGGCAGGCCTGGCAAAATTCCCGTACCGTCGTCCATGGCGGGCGCGAACTCCGTTGCCTTCGGTTGATCCGGTCTAGCAACCAAATCAGACACGAATCCAACGACTCATGTCGCTCCCGCCAGCCTCCTCATGCGACCCGGTGAATTTTCCCGGCTAGCCCCTGACCGATTGAAGTTGACGGCCTCAGCGACGTGGGGCTCGTCAAGGTGAAAAGTGCATTTAGTTTTCGCGAGGTTTTCTTGTTTCGTTCTCGTTTGTCATCGCCGCGTTCGGTGAGACCGACCCAGCCAAGTCGGCTCGCGTTCGAGTTTATCGTTTTCGTCCTTGCCCTAGGGTCGATCGTCGCGGCTCAGTTGCTGCTTTCGGCGGCGATTCGCGGCACCACCTATCGCGGACCCGACGGGGGTATGGTGGAAGCAGCCGTCTTCACGGCGTGGAAATTTGGCGGAATTTTCAATATCACCAACTTGAACCCGCTGCAGGGCCTCGGCTCGCAACTGTTTACGAAAAACGGGTGGATAAATCCTGCGTTCTGGCCCTTTGCCGTACTCAACAGAGAAACGGCGGGGGACATATCGTCTGCCTTCGCGCTCGCGTGCTATGCGGCCGCCTGCTATGTGATGGCGCGCTGCTTCGATCTGCCGGTCGTGGTGAGCGCGTTGGCCGCGCAGGCATGCATCATCTTGTTTTCGCCCGCCCTCTTCATCATCGATATGCCGCGCAATTTCAGTCCGACGCCGGCTGATGCAGTCACCTATGCCCCTTACATGCTCGCACTGGGGGCGCTCGCGCGGCTGAAATCGTCATCCTCGCTGCGTGAAGTCTTATGGATATCGGCCGCCATAAGCGTTTGCGTCTTGTATAGCATCTACTGCGATCCAGCCTTTACGATGATCGCTGCATCGAGCTGGGTCATGGCCTTTGTCTGCGTGACGCTGCTACCCTTGGGCTCTCGCGGTATCTTAATGCGTGGCGGCGCCCTCGCTCTCGCCTTCGGCGTGTTAACCATCAGCGGAGCCGCCGTCTATCTTTACACAATATCGGAATATAGCTCCCGCGTGCAATACGCCGCGGTCGTCGATCGCGTCCGCAGTTTGCCTCTGGTGACGCACTTCAACGCTCTGGAAAATGAATACTACTTCTATGTGGCGTTTATCGCATTGTGGATTTGCGGACTCGTAACAGCGCGCGGCCGGACAAGGGTATTGGTCGCGGCGGCCGCGCTCTCCTGGGTCTTTTATCTCGTCTATGCGGCCATCTACATCCTGATCGTCGATTCGCCTTGGCTGTCGCCGATCCCGCTCTATGTCGAGCAATGCCTGTTTGTTTTGTTCATGACCGGAGCGATCGCTGGCGCGTGGGCCACATTGCATTGTTTGGGCAGCTACGCCTGTCGCCTGTTTCCAGCAGCATACGAAAAAATCATCCGGCGACCACCACATAGCGAGGGACTCGACGAACGGGCTCGGCCGATCGGGCGTTCTTCGGGGTGGGCGGTCTTTGGGCTAATCTTTGCTGTTGGGGCTATCGCCATTATTCCTTCGCGGTTTGCTCTGCTGGCGAGGCCTGACAGCCTCGGGTATGACCTGTATTGGCCTTGGGCCAGCGAGCCCGAATTGGTCGCTTTATTGACCGATCGTGTCGGACTCAAGCTTGGCTCACCCTTTCGTGGTTCCGTCAATTTTCTCACCCCGAATCAGGACGGCACGATCGACGATCTTTGGAGTCGCGGCGTTCCGACGCTAAACGAATACAGTCAAATGGTTTCGGGGATATCTCTCTATTTTACCTATGGTTTGCTAAAGGTGGACGTCAGGGGAATGATAAATCACTTCGATTTTCGAGTTGGCCCCACGCCCACGCCAACCTACTTCGCTGCATTGCAGCTACTTGGGGTACGGTACATGGTCGACCGGGTGCCACACTTGGGTGCTGACTTCGATCCTGACTTCCCCCAGGTCTCTTTCCCGTACCACATCGCCAAGCAACCGGGAAACGATGAGCCGCCCGGTCCCTGGATGGTCTACGAACTACCGCACCCCAATCTCGGAAACTATAGCCCGACCGACGTGAAGATCGCAGGATCTGGCAATGAGATCACGGCGACTCTTTCCGCGCCGGGTTTCGATTTTGCCAAAAGCATCGTGCTCGGCGCGAACCTCGACAGGCAGCTTGTCCCGGCGCGTGACGTCCGCCTGTCGGCAATCCGCGACGGTTGGCACCTTTCGGGACACAGCGATGGCACGTCTCTAGTCATCCTTCCACAGCAATTCTCGCACTGCCTGAGCGCCGTCGATGCGACTGTTCGTCTCGTCCGCTCGGATCTCCTTCTTACTGGCGTAGTCTTTTCAGGCGATGTCGACACCGACATCGCCTTCGGTTACGGGATCTTTTCTCCATGGTGCCGCTTGACGGATCTGAGGGATATCCGTGCTCTCGACCTCAAGATCGATTTGCGGATGCCGCACCTCTCAGGCGGCCGCCTGTTTCCACCATGGCCCGAAGCTGTGAATCGGCTCAAAACCGCCGCCCGAACTCTCCGTCTAATCTCGCCATAAACGCAAGCGCACCGTATAGGCGCCGGCTTAGTGCGAGCTCGCGTTCGACAACCCTAAGATCGTCCGTAAATCGGTCATACTCGCGAATGAGCCTTCCCGGCATGGACACCTTTGCTAAGCTCCCAGGGGAGCGGAAAGGTGTCGAATGGGCCAGGGACGTCGACAGCTTACGGATGAGTTCAAGCGTGAAGCGGTGGCGCTGCTGGCGGCAGCGAGATATTCGCGCGTTTCGGGGAAGCTCTCACTAACCAAAAGGGGATCGCGATGTCGGCCAGATTCAGCCAACTCAGATGCTGCGGCGTCTGATATTAGCTAACTTCACTTCCTCCTTCATACTCGCTCCACGGTCATCCGATAAGCCATGTGCTCCGCTGCTTTCCGATAAGCATATATAGCTACGAAGCGTAAGGTGCGACAAGGACCATAAGCCCGTGGCGGGCACGCGCTGAAGCTTACCGACGAAGGCCGGCGCGCGCCAACGAGGCCCACCGGAGGGTACGCGTCGCCGTGCGCGCGGTTATCGTCAGGATCGCCAAGCGCGAGGGCGATGTTCTAACGCAGCTTGAGATCGAGGTAGCGAACCACCGGGCTGCCCTTCGGGTCTCACCTCTTATCGGCCGGTAGCCGATGGGTCGTCGGAGATCGCCGTCGCCGGCCACCTTCTCGCCCTTCTGACTCCCCCGACGCGGCCGGGCTATCCAATGGGGGGACCTTGGGCGCAACTCTACGCGCCCTTCCTCGGCGGCGACGGCGGCGCGGATCTGGACGATGAGACTTCCGTCGAGACGGCGGGTAGCCGGGCGACACCAACCCGCCCGGGGAGGGGATCGAACCTGCGCTTTGTCCAGGAGAAGAGCCAAGAGCAGCTCGACCTGCAGGCGTGTCATCGCGTCCGGGCCCGATTGGTCTCCCGCCGGACGGCTACGATCAACCAGATCCGAGCCCTCCTGGCCGAGCACCATGTTCGCAGCATCGTTGTGCCAGCGCTCGATGATGGAGAAAATCGCACTCAGTGGCCGCGAGAATCCGTGGAATGTCGGATCAAAAGCCTACTATCTCTGAATGCGCCGTCTTTCGCGTCAATCATATTCAACGATGGGCCGCTACGTGATAACTCGAAAGATGTGGTGCGGTCCGCCAGCGCAGGCTTTGACGCATGTTATTTAATTCGTCCGAATTCCTTTTTGGTTTCCTGCCGGTTGTATTTATCGTGTTTCTGCTTCTAGGTCAGTTCAAAAATAAATATTTCGCGACAGGCTGGTTGGCGATTGCTTCAATACTGTTTTATGTGTGGGATGATCCAGTCAGGCTTCTGCCGATCATAGTCGCTTCAGTTAGCGTCAATTACTCATTAGGCTGCCTTCTCGGCCGCCGACGCAGTCCGTGGGTGTTAACTATTGGAATATTCGCAAATCTAATTTTGCTCGGTTGGTACAAATACGCAGCATTTCTTCTAACCGTGCTCGTTAAGGTAACAGACACACCGATCCCTGTCCCAGCTATCGTACTACCGATTGGAATTTCATTTTTTACGTTCACCCAGATCGCTTTCCTGGTCGACTCATATCGTGGTGAAGCGCGCGAATACAATCCCCTTCATTATTGTCTCTTTGTGACGTTTTTTCCTCATCTGATTGCGGGGCCAATCATTCACCACAAGGAGATAATGCCACAATTTGCGCGGGACGACACATATCAATTTTCCTTGGGAAATTTCAATTTGGGGATTGGCTGGTTTTCTCTAGGCCTTATAAAAAAAGTACTTCTAGCGGATTCAGTTGCTCCCTATGCGTCGAATGTTTTCTCCTCCGCAGATCAGGGCAATACATTGTCGTTTGCCGACGCCTGGCTCGGTGTTCTGAGTTACACGCTCCAAATATATTTCGATTTCTCGGGATATTCTGATATGGCAATAGGCCTAGCATTGATATTTGGCATTGTCTTTCCGCTCAATTTTAATTCCCCTTACAAGGCTACGTCGTTGATCGATTTTTGGACGCGCTGGCACATGACGCTGTCTCGTTTTTTGCGTGACTACCTGTATTTTCCACTGGGAGGAAATCGGAAAGGATCGACGCGTCGTTACTTTAATCTGATGATTACAATGTTGCTGGGCGGGCTTTGGCACGGAGCGGCGTGGACATTCATAATCTGGGGCGGGTTGCACGGGCTCGGACTTATCGTCAACCATGCCTGGCGTGCTGTTTCCCGGCCGAACGGCTGGATGCTCCCGCTGCCCTTGTGCAACTTTCTGACGCTCGGCTTCGTAACCATGGCTTGGGTTCCCTTTCGAGCCGCAGATTTTGACGGGATGCTGCGGCTGTGGAAGAGCATGATCAATTTGAGGGGCCTATCCGGTTCATTCGGTGAAAGCAGCGTGTCTACCTGGCAAGTCGGTTGGATTGCCGCTCTGCTCGCCATTGCGTTACTGACCCCTAACACACAGGAACTCATTGAAGGCAGCGCGTTGCGATCGTTGCGTCCCTCTTCGCGGATAAGGTTTGTAGGATGGACAATTTTGACCGGGACCGCCTTCGGGATCGCCGTGTCGCTAATAGTTTATCGGCACCCAAGCGAATTTTTGTATTTTAAGTTTTGAAAAGCGAAAAACCGTCGTGTCCCGTATTTACCTGCTAGTGTTTGCTCTCTTCACCTTAGTGGGTCTCATAGGCGGCAGCATCGCGCAGTTTGTACAAGAGAATCTTCAGTGTCGTACCAGTGGCTATCGAATAGATGAGTTTTTAGCCTATTGTAACAGCGAACATTACGCGGATTACGATCATGGCGCACTTTTTTACGGTATTCCACTTGACGTGCGGCAAAATATTCGCCAGGCAAAGGTTTTGTTTTTAGGAAACAGCCTGACTCTGGCAGCTTTTTCCAGTGTTACGACCCGTGAATATTTCAAAGCGCTACAAGTCCCCTTCTTCATCTTAGGTTGGAGTTACGGGGAGTGGAGCCACTTCGGGTTGGCGGTCATGCAGCGCTGGGAGGTCGCGCCCAAAGTACTTGTTATTAACACCGATCCTTATTTTTCAGCGAAATTGTCGGCCCCGGCGCAGGACATACTGGCGCGACATCCAGCCAGTCTTTGGACATTTTTTCTAAAGACTTCTTTCCAACCTATCCACCGCTCAATATGTGAGGCGCTGCCCGGCGTTTGTTCTCAGTCGGGGAGGAGCATATTTCGGTCATCGGAAGACGGTGAGTGGGATTGGATACCGTCATACGTCGAAAATCGTGCGCTACCGATTGATCTAACTTCACGCCAGATACCAAGCGAGGAGGTTATGAATGAGGCGCGCGTCCTTGGGGAGCGTTTTCTCGATTCGGTAAAAATCAATCGGCACTGTGTCATATTCACGGGCATTCCAAGCTCAAATACCGATTCGCCGCCCCTTGCCGCGCGGCTTTCTCGCGAATTGGGCACCAGTTTGATCCAGCCCGATCTCGAGAATCTAATGACCGCGGAGGGCAGTCATTTTAACCGCGAAAGTGCAGAGCGCTGGTCGGAAGCATTCCTGCGGGCGATGACCCCCGTCCTGCAAGAATGCCTTCGCGATAATGCCGGAAATATTATCCGATAGTCTTGCGTCATGCTCGAGAACCGCCTTGTGCTCTCCAGCCCCAATCATTCTTTTTTTGAGGAAGAGGCATAAGATACGCCACTCGACCTCGAGATCGATTTGCGAATGCCGCACCTCGCAGGTGGCCGCCTGTTTCCGCCCTGAAGCTCTAGAGCGTCTCAAAACTGCCGCCCGAACTTTAATCTAATCTCGCAATGAACGTCGGTTGCCGCTAGACTTTCAACGAGTCTCGGTGGAGTTTTTCAGGATGCAATATTTCCAGCATGAAAGCCTGGGAAGGCGCGCCGCTCGGGCCCGGCCCCCCTAATTCGCTGGACGCGCGACCCCCCGGATTCTAGAAAAAACGTGAGCTCCCGAATGCCGTTATCCACTACCGGCCCCTCAGCCGCTCACTGTCCCGGCGAATAAATTAATGACCAACGTGCCGCTGCGACGGATTTTAGTTTCGGCCGGCAAGATTGGAATTTCCTGCGCGCTTTTGGCGGTGATCGCCGCGAAAATCAACTTCGCGGTAATCGCTGCAGAATGGCGCTCGCTGGATGCGCCGATCATTGCGACGAGTCTTTTGGCGCTGTTGGCCGAAATTTCGGTCATTGCCGGGGTTCGCCTCAAGTTGGTTCTCGATGTGATCGGCACTCGGCGACCCGTCGGTAAGCTGCTGCAGGTCGTGATGAGCGGGTTCTTTTTCGAGCAGGTGGCATTCGGCTTTCTTGGCGGCGATTCGATGCGTTTCTTGCAGATGCGCCGCTTCGACGTGTCTACGAAGCACGCGCTTGGCGCGATCGTCATCGACCGGGCGCTCGGGATGGTCAGTCTGCTTGCCCTGGCGTTGCTCGGCCTTCCCGGGTTGGTTCGCATCGTATCGTCACTGGGCCCTCAGGTTATCGAGTTCGCCGGGGCGATCGTCCTGGTTTTTGCCATTGCCGTCGCATCAGTCTTTTTCACGCGAATTTCGGAGTGGTTCGTTCGGAACGTTTACTCGGAATTGACGAATTTGTGGTCGCGCCTGCAGGCGGATCGGCAATTACGGGGCCGCGTCTGCGGCGCAATCGGGCTTGCCTTCCTAACTCAGCTTTTGAATGTCCTAGTGTTCGCGCTGATCGGGCGCGCCTTTCACCTGGATATCGCTCCCCTCGACTGGTTGTTTATCGTTCCGCCGGTCTTGTTGGTGTCGATGATCCCCTTGTCCGCCGGGGGCTGGGGCCTGCGCGAAGCGAGCCTGATCGTCATCCTTGGCGATCGGGGCATTCCAGCGGATAGCGCGGTCATTCCATCGCTGATCTTCGGTATTTTCTTGATTCTAGTGACGCTGCCCGGCGGGTTCCTGTGGCTAGCCAACCGCGGCACGGCGAGGAAGGCGGCGTTCGGTGCGGTCCGTCACCCGCTCGACGCGCGTTGACGTTACGCAATCGCGTTAGTCACTTACCCGGAAAGGCGATGAAGCCCGGCAACGGTGCTATGGGGCCGGTACGCGATGCCTTCGGCAGCGCGGTCCGAGCGATCTCGGCTAAGGATTCGATTTCGTTCATCGTTCCCTGCTTCAACGAAGCTGAGAACGTCGCGGCGACCGTCGGCTCGATCCGGGCAGCGATGAACGATTTGGATTACGAGATCATACTGGTGGACGACTGCAGTACGGACGAGACCCTCGCTCGGATGCACGAGTTGGCCCGGGACGATCCACGCATTGTCGTCCTGCACAATGAGGTCAATCTCAATTTTGGCGGTGCGTACAAGCGCGGACTCCGTGCCGCGCGGGCCGAGTACTCGATGATGCTGCCGGGCGACAACGGGTTTCCGGCTGAAAGCATCGCCGAGGTCGCACGCCATGCCGGTGCTGCCGACATCATCATCCCGACGGTGATCAATCAGGGTGCCCGGCCGTGGTATCGAATGGTAGGATCGCGCGGCTTTACAACACTGCTCAATTGGCTGTTCTGGCTCAAGGTCGGCTACTATAACGGCGCCGTGCTGCAGCGTACCGATCTGCTTCGCAAGATCGAGATCAGGACCAACAGCTTCGCCTATCAGGCGGAAGCCTTGGTCAAGCTGACCGCGGGCGGCGCAAGCTACACGCACTGCCAGGTCCGGATCAACGAGCGTGAGGTGGGACGCTCCTCGGCCCTGCGCTGGAGAAACCAGAAGGCGGTGCTGAAAACGATTTTTCACCTGATCGCGGCGGTCGGGCCGTTCCGCACGAGACCGCGTTCAACCCAGGCGGATTGGGCCGCCCGAGAAAGGCCATGAGATCCTCCGCGATCTCACTGGCGGTGCTGGTGGTTGCGCACAATAACGCACGGACGCTGGAGGCGACGGTAGGTCGAGTTTATCGGGCTCTCACCATCTCGATCGAAGATTTCTCGATCCTCATCTTCGATGACGGCAGTACGGACGATACCTTCGCCGTGGCTAATTCCCTCGTTAAGCAATATCCATTTGTCGGGGTTCGTCAAAATCCTAAGCAGATGGGGCAAGGCTACTGCGTCACCAAAGGCAGCGCCGAGCTTGATTGCGATTACGTTGCCTACGTTCCCGCCGACAATACCTGGCCGACCTCGTCATTCATCGAATTGTTCGGGAATGCCGGTCGCGCCGATGTCATTACCTCTCATGCCGATAATCTCTTTTTCGCGATGCCGCCGTTGCGGCGGTTGGTGTCGCGCGGGTATACGAGCCTAATAAACTTTATCTTCCGAACGGGATTTCGTTACTACAATGGGCTGACCGTGTACCCGGTCGAGTATATGCGCCGAGGCGTGGTGCGGTCGCGCGGGTTTGGCTTCCAGGCCGAAGCGATCTTGCGCGCAGTCTCCTCCGGGTGCTCCTTTCTCGAAATCACCCTCGCCGTCGACTCGCAAAATCTGCTGCCGGCGCGCAGCGTGACGCTACGAAACATCATCGATGCGGGGTTTACGCTCGCCCGGCTGACCTTCGATCTCGGCGTGTGGCGGAGCGGGATCAGTTGGAAGTCAGCCAGCGATGCCGGCGCGCGCTCGTCGGAGCGACGGGCGGAGCCGCGCTCCGCCGCCCCCTTGCGAATCGTCATCTTCGGCGCGAGTTCGGGGATCGGCGAACACTTGGCTCGGGCGCTGGCCGAAGACGGCCACCGCCTGTTCATCGTCGCCCGGCGCGGCGACCGGCTGGCGGCGATCGCGCAGTCGTCGGACCGGATTGAGGCATTCGCCTGCAACATCGCGAAGGAAGCGGAGGTCCGCCGGTTCGCCGAGACGCTCTCGGCTTCGGTCGATGCGGTCGACGCGGTGATCAATTGCGTCGGCACCTTTGGTGAGATCGGGCCGATCGGCTCCGCCGACAGCGCGCGCTGGTGGCAGACGATCGAGACGAATTTGCGCGGCGCCTTTCTGATCGCCCATCACATGGTGCCGTTGCTGCGCAACGGCGAGTGGCCGCGGTTGATCAATTTCTCCGGCGGCGGCGCCTTCAGCCCGGTAGCCAATTACAGCGCCTACGCTTGCTCGAAATCGGGGATCATCCGGCTGACTGAGTGTCTGGCGGACGAGCTGGCCTCGGCGAACATCCGCGTCAATGCCGTGGCGCCGGGCTTCGTGCCGACCGCGATGCACGAGGCGACGCTCGCTGCCGGCGAAGACCGCGCCGGCCGACTGCAATACCGGCGGACGCGGGCAATCCTCGATCAGCAGGGTCTGGCGATGGACCAGGTGGTCAATTGCGTCCGGACGATGCTCTCGCCTTCCTTCGACGAGCTGACCGGCAAGACGATCAGCTCAAATTTCGATCCCTGGCAAAGCCCGGGGTTTCTTGTTTCCCTGCCCGATATTGCCCGGTCCGACCTCTACACGATGCGCCGGATCAACATCGTCAACATGCCTGACGGACGGCTGCGGACGACATTGTCGCAGCCTTGGGCCGATGCCCCCTCCGATCAATAGCTAGCGATGAAGGGGGTCATTCTCGCCGCAGTGATGAGCATGGTGCTGTTCGGCGCGACCACCGCGTCGTTCCGGCTGTTCGCCCGTAATGGCGGCCTTCGCCGGATGATGTGGCTTTATCTGCTCAGCGGCGGCGGTCTGGTGCTGTTGTGGCTTGTCACCCCGGCGACCCTCGGCTTTTTGCCGGCTTGGCTGCTGACCGAACCGCGATGGCTCGACCTCGGCGTCGCCGGATTTTTGTTCAGCGCGGCGTTTTTCGGCGGCATCCTGCAGCTCTACAACCTTGCGGATCGCGGGTTCTCGCTGCGATTCCTGATCGATATCCTGGAAAGCCGCGATTCGGCGATGACCGGCGAGCAGTTGATGACTGGTTATAGTTCCGGCAAGGGCATCGGCTGGATGTATCGAAAGCGGCTCGATGGGCTGTTAAGGGCCGGTCTTGTCGAGCGCCAGGGAGGGGATATCGTCCTGACCCGCAAGGGAGAGGCGTCGGCGAACCTGTTTGTTCGGGCGCGTAGATTTCTGGGCCCGCAGGTCTAGCGATCGTGACGTCCGCCGGGTGGGTTGGGGTCTTGGGCGGCGCCGCAGGATTCTTTGCCTTCGTTCTCGGGCATGTTTTTGGATCGCGCGCCGGGGTGCCGAATGCCCGCCTCCTGGTTTTGACCTTCCCGCTTTCGTCGCTAGGCGCGGCGGCGCTGGCGGTGACGGTGGCCGTCGGGTTGGGCGAGGCGATGTCGGCGCCGCTGGTCGCGATCCTCGCGATCCTGATTAGCGCCAGCCTCTTCGTCCTTTACGCACCGGCCGTCTATGTCGTCTTGACCTCCTTATCGGTGGAGACGATGCTCTGCCTTCGGGCTCGCGGGCCCGTGCCTGAAGCGACGCTCTATGATCGATT
>Ga0207119_1101_pt1 | contig 13384 bp, 8 predicted proteins | sample Alteio_BWMinHeat_43_FD_153505 | JGI IMG/M metagenome (GOLD analysis project Ga0207119, IMG submission 153505) | Enriched cells from forest soil in Barre Woods Harvard Forest LTER site, Petersham, Massachusetts, United States -... | ecosystem: Environmental > Terrestrial > Soil > Temperate forest >... | reverse complement strand
GGGAAAGGGAAAGTTTCTAGGTACAATATTGACCTTATCCTTCTCAATTCAAACCTTTCTGCACATGTTATTCCTTCTAATGAACAGAACTATTACGAGAATTTTTATATTGATAATATGCATGGTCTAAGTTTTACAAACATCCATGCCTATAAAACAATTACGTATAAAAACATCTACCCGTATATTGATTTAGTATTGCATGCCTGCCCGAATGACATTGCCGGGCGCGGTAAAGAAAATGGCATAAAGTATGAGTTTATAGTAAACCCAGGGGGGAATGTGAATGATATCCAAGTACATTGGAATGGTATTTCCAAAATACAAATATTGAATAATGGGAGCATTAAATATTTATTTCACCGCCCTGGTCAACCATTCGAACAGGCATTTGGAGCCATGACCGAAAGTGCGCCATATACCTACTGCGACAATGTAAGGTCTGGGCTTACTCCATCACAACATTTAGATTCTAGTAAAGGAATTGAAAACCTCGCAAAAGGCGAAAGCGAGGGCTACTCCTTAAATCGAACAAAAATAGAATCCCATTTCGTATTAAAAGACAGCCATATAAGTTATAAGGTAGGTCATTACAATAAAACTAAACCCTTAACAATTGACCCATTTCTTGCGTGGGGCACTTATTATGGCAATAACAATGGTCAAGGGCAAGATATTGCTACTGATGATTCTGGACATGTATATATTACTGGAGGTACAGAGGCTGATTCCGGCATAGTCAGTTCTGGAGCTTATTTAAAAAGCAGTGTATCTCCTGGCGCCTTCATAAGTAAATTCTCGGCATCCGGTACAAAAATCTGGAGTACCTATTATGGTGATTCTGACTATGCTTATGCTGTTGGCATTTCAATTGATAATGTAGGCAATGTTATAATAACAGGCTATACCGAGAATGATGCAAATAATACACTTGCGACCTCAGGTGCCTATCAATCATTCTACGGTGGAGGCACAACAGATGCTTTTATAGCGAAATTTTCTAGAGGAGGCTACCTTGTATGGAGCACCTATTTTGGAGGCAGCAGGGATGATTATGCCAATAAAATAAAAACTGATGCAGACGCCAATATTATTATTACTGGATACACAAACAGTCTTGATTTTATGACGACAACTGGTGCATATCAGCAAAATTATGGGGGCGTTGATGATGCTTTTATTGCGAAATTCTCATCTTCAGGCAACCTTATTTGGAGTACATATTTTGGTGGAAATGGACAGGATGGCAGTTCAGGACTTGCAGTAGACAAAAATGGAAATATATTTATAACAGGTGGTACGAGGAGTGTTTCTGGCATAGCAAGCTTAGGTGCTTGGCAAAGCAGTGAAGGCGGGGGGGTGGATGCATATATCGCTAAATTTTCAAATGCTGGCGGGCTAGTCTGGAGTACTTATTATGGAGGCAGTGGTGATGAAGGAGGATCAGCATTAGTAACAGACAAATATGGCAATGTATATATTGCAGGCAGCACAAACAGTGATATCGTTATGGCCAGTTCCGGGGCTTATCAAACAAGTTTTGGCGGTGGCGATGACGATGCTTTTGTCGCAAAATTCTCAGCTGGTGGCAGCCGCTTATGGGCAACGTATTTTGGTGGTGATAATTCAGATGTTGCTTATGGTATGGCTATAGATACTTTAGGTAATATATTGATAACAGGAACAACTAATAGCACTATAAACATTGCAACATCAGGTGCTTACCAAACTAGCTATGGAGGTGGTATAGGGGATGCCTATATTGCTAAATTTTCTACTACTGGAAATCTTATTTGGGGCACATACTATGGAGGAAATGGATTTGATTTTGCATCAGCAATTGTTACAGATCCAGCCGGTCAAATATACATTACAGGTAGCACCACCAGCTCCTCTCGGATATCAACCGAACAGGCGTACCAGGAAAATATAAGTAAAAATGGAGATATTTTTATCTCAAAGTTTATTGAAAAATATCCAAATGACATAGGAATTTCAGGATTTATTAATTTTAAAGACTCAGTATGTTCAAATCAAAAAAAATCAATAATCGTTAAATTAAAAAATTATGGTTCTGATACATTCGTCTTTGCTACCATCCATTGGTCATTAAATGGTAAACTTCAGGATTCGGTTTTATGGTCTGGTAATATTTTGCCAGACAGCACACAAATGGTAAATCTTGGATTTTATACTTTTTTGCATGATAACGATACGCTAATTGCATGGACCAGTCTTAATAATGCGATAGACAGGGATCCTGCAAATGATACAGGAAAAATAATTGTCCATCTTTATAATATACATTTCCCTGGCATAAGCCAAAATATATATAGTATATGTACGGGAAGTCATATAAAGATCGGCAATAATAATGCTACAGGCTATATTTACCAATGGAGTTCAAACCCCGCTGGTTTCACCTCAACAATATCAGACCCCATTGTAAACCCAGCTTCTTTTACTACCTATCAATTAACCATCACAGATACTAAAACAGGCTGCACCAATCATGATACATCTGCGGTAACTGTAAACGTTGCCAAAGCCCCTGTAGCCAGTCCAGGATTTGATCAGACTATTTGTAAAGGTGGCATAGGACTCCTCGGCGCTGATCCACTGGCAGGACTAACTTATTCGTGGACTTCATATCCTCCGGGTTTCATCTCCACCTCACCTAAGGGTAGGGCACAACCTGATACGACTACAATATATTATTTAACTGTAACAAACTCTACGGGTTGTTCTGATTTGGGAAAGGTAATTATTACTGTAAATTCTCCTCCTAAAATCCATGCAGGATTATCTCAAAAAGAATGTTTTGGCACTTTGGTTCAATTAGGAGATTTGCCAATTGCCGGATATGTATATTCCTGGACCTCAAATCCTGTTGGCTTTAGTTCAACTTTAGGCAATCCAATAATTATTGCAGATACTACCAGAGACTATTATTTAAAAGCTACTGTTTTATCAACAGGCTGCACAGCCACTGACAGTGTTTTGATTAGTGTAGTTCCGAAGCCAAGAGTAAAAATAAAAGTAGATTCTATTGATGCATTTACAAGAACATTCATTGCTGAAAATCCAAATTATCCTGCTAACTTTTATAAATGGATTATTAAAGATTTGGATTCCACAACAGGGTATTCTTTCAATCAGACTTTTCCAAAAATAGACAATTATGAAGTGACACTTTCAGCACAAGTTCTCGGGTATTGTGCCGGAACTGATTCTGTAGATGTAACGATTAATCCACCTTTTAACCTTAATATTTTCCCGAATCCATTCGCCACTCAGACTGATATTCAATATATTCTTCCAAATCCTGCCCATATCAGAATTTCTATTGTTGACATGTTAGGAAGAGAAATCACGACATTACTGGATAAGAACCTTGATATTGGAGAATATAACACCAAATTTGATGTCTACAATCTCAATACCCGCCCAGGAATGTATATCGTTGTATTAATGAAAGATGATAAAATGATCACCCGCAAAATAGTGCAGTGGGATTCTGAATTTTATTAAACTTGGAGGGTTGAGAATTATTTTTGCCACCATCGGGCGTACACCTAGATCCGCCCATGCAAATTTTGAAACCAAAAAACCTACCTTTGCGTTAAATTAGCAATTAAGAATTAATATAAGATCATGATTACGATAAGCGAAAAGGCAAAAGAAAGGCTGGCTAAACTGAAAGTAGAGGAAGGAAAGCCGGAAAATGCATTTTTAAGGGTTGGTGTGGCCGGTGGCGGCTGTTCAGGCTTGTCTTATAAGCTTGATTTTGATACAGAAATAAAGCCCGGTGACCAGATCTTTAACGATAATGATTTCCAGATTGTGGTTGATATGAAAAGTTTTCTTTACCTGGCCGGTACCGAGCTAAATTATAGCGATGGCCTAAATGGAAAAGGTTTCGAGTTTGAGAATCCCAACGCAACAAGGACTTGTGCTTGTGGGGAGAGTTTTGCGGTGTAGTGGACAGTTGTCAGTGGACAGTAACGCGAAGCGTAATGGCTGGTATGCCAACCTTCAACTTTCACTCAAAATTACCACCAAAGCCGCTAGAATAGAAACTAACAACTAACAACGATCAACTAACAACTTCCACCTTTAACGTAGCCATTTTCTAATTCCAATTGAAATAACTGTGGCACTGAATGAGAAATTTACAGGCGATGTAATAGTGGGTTTTGAGGAATCACTATTATCAGACTTGCTGTAATTCTGCCTGAATATCATACTTTTATCTGAAACAGGATCATTATTTAATTTATCAATTCCATTGTAACTATCTTCTGTTCTTATTCCCTGTATAGGAGTAAAATAAATGGTATTAAAACTAGCTTCTGTATAAAATTCAAGTTTACGATTTACAGGATAAGCGATGCCCAACGCCGAATTATAGCCGAATGAAACTCCTCCTGAGTATTTCCAGGTTGAACGATAATTGCCAGAAGAACCACCACCGGCTGAGTCAGAAATATTTGCATTAATTGAGCTATAGACTGTGCCTAAACCAATAAGCAATCCAAACCGGGCATAAGGTTTAAATTTCTTAATATGAGTTGTAAAAATAATTGACGGATTTAATTCGTACATATTCCCATAAATGGATGATTGAAAGTCAGATGAACTATGGAGACCAGGCATATATAAACCGGGCATATATTCATTGGGATTTGATTTTAAGGAATCACCTTTTATGTAGTTCAACCCAATATCTATCCCAATATTAGTATTTAACATATATCCGACCCCTAATCCGATGCTAAATCCATGGCTCCCAGAAAACATCATCGTTTTTGCCTCACCGGCATCATTTATATCATAAGCCAGATCTCCATTTAGAGCAAAGCCATATCCGGCGTTTGCCCTTATATACAAGTGTTTTTTAATCGTATCTCTAATAAAGGGAACATTCATATTACCCACATTTAATTTAACTCCCGCACTAATTATCAATCCGCTGAAATCGAATTTAAGTTGTGGCAAAGTCGCTGGCTGGTCCATAGATGTTCCAAAAGGAAATGTCGAAGCATTATCTTTAAAAATAAATTCTTTGCCATTTACAGCTAGCGTAGAAAGTTTATCAATCCCGTTTTGAGAATAATAATTTAAAGATTCATTTTGTGGCAGGAATGAAATATCATTAAAAGCGGCTTCAATAAATAGGTTTAGATTATTGTTTTTCAGTGGAATAGTGAATCCAATAGTACTTTGAATTCCTGTTGCAAGACCATTATATAATTTATATTTGTCTTCTATTACAGGATTTGTATTTTGCTGATTATTATTATGTGTTTTGGTATCAATATCAATTTCAGGCATGCCCAGAATAAGACCAGTTCTCGAATATAAAGTTATAATTCCCAAAGAACTAGAAAAAACTACAGAAGGGATAGCTTGCCACATCTGGCCTGTAGCTTTCTCAAAATTATTTTGATAAGGAGGATACAAATTATTTTGGAAACCACTCAAATAACCAAAGCCTATTTCAAATCCAATATGGTTGTTAAGTTGATATCCCCCAGCAATCTTTCCATATATCCCATTCCCATAATATGATAGTCCGGAAGTTACATTGTCGTTGCCATCTTTGTTTACTATCCTTTGTCCATTTATCCCTTTTCCATATCCTAACGATCCCTTTACATAGAATTTTGATAATGGAGAAAAAGTCACATCCTGGGCGTGCAATTGAAAAACACTTAAATTTATTATTAAACAGAAACCAATAAAAAGATAACTACTTATTTTAATTTTCAATAATCTCTATTTTGATATTTGATCTCAAGCAATTTTGCATTTTTCGAAGGTAGTGAATAGAATGAATAATATTGAGAATTAATATTTTCATTAATTTTCAACAGAAAAAGCATTTTATTTAAGGCCAAAATGCTTTTACCTTAACACTAAATACTAATATTGCCAAATGGTTTTAAGTAATTTTCAATCTCATGATTTGATGTTAATGTTTGCTTCTGTTGCTTGCATAGCAGTAAGCATATTGATGTATGTCTACAATAGAAGTGTAATAGCTATCATTTTGCTTATAATCGGTGCATTTGGCCTTCGAATATTTATGGCTCATCTTGACCCTTATTTGTGGGACTGGGATGAACGATACCATGTGATGGTTGCTAAAAACCTGTTGCAAAATCCATTGAGGCCCTCATTGTATAGTAACCCGATTTTACCGTATGATTATACTAACTGGACAGCCAATGAAATATGGGTACATAAGCAACCTTTAGGCCTTTGGCAAATAGCGCTAAGTTTTTGGCTATTTGGTGTTAACCAGTTCACCGCCAGGATACCGATGGCAGTGGAGGGCGCTATTCTTGTTTGGTTTATTTACAGGATTGGAGTTATCACGGTTAATAAAAATGTAGGTTATTTGTCGGCCTTATTTTATGCCGTAAGCTTTTATGCGCTTGATTTTATGACGGGAGGGCAGGCAACCGATCACGTAGATTATGCACTTGTTTTTTATGTTTCTGCCTCGCTATGGGCTTTCATTGAATACCGACAACATTATAAACTGAAGTGGTTTTTGCTTATTGGTATATTTGCGGGATTGGCTGTACTTAGCAAATGGACAATTGGGTTATTAGTATTTCCGGCATGGTTTATAGTAGTTTTGTCTGATAAGGAGGAAAGAAAATTAATAGGTTCATATTTACTGATATTGAAAGCCTTTATTATCAGCGTTATTGTTTTTCTCCCATGGCAATTGTATTGTCTCATTCATTATCCGTTAGAAACTAAATATGAAATGGCCTATAATTCAAGCCATTTGCTCACAGAAGTGGATGGAAGGGGAGAAACAAAATGGTATTACCTTGAACAACTTGCACATAATTATGGCCCGCCTGTGCCCTATATCATAGGTTTTGCATTATTGTTTATGTGGAGATATATTAAGAGACGCGACTATAAAATATTTATATTCAGCACCTTGATAATAACCTATTTTTTATTTTCAATTATTGCTGCTACCAAAATGCCGGCGTATTGCTATATAGCTTGTATCCCCGTTGTGCTGGCGATGGGTAGTTTATTATGGTGTGGCCAGCAATATATTGCAAAAAGGAAATTACTTAACATTAAATGGATTATATGTTTGGGCTTAATGCTTATAGCTATTTTCTCAATTAATTTTTATGGCATTGCAAAGCGACATAGCGGCTATGATCCTAATAATGTGTACAGAATAAATAAAGTGCGCTACACAGATTATTTTCGAAAGATAAAAAATGAGATGCCAAAAGACTATGTGGTTTTTGGAACACAACCCGGCTGGGAAATTGAAATGATGTTTTATACAGGAAATACTTGTTATCCTAATATTCCAGACCTCGAAAAATACACCCAGCTTAAAGCAAGAAACATAAAAATGGCCATTGTGAAGTCAGACAAGGCTCCAGATTATATGTTAAATGATAAGGATGTGTTAAAGGTGAGCGCGTTTCCGCAATAATTTTTTCTAAACAACTCAGTAATTTACAGATGATTCCAGTGGATATTTATAAGTCACGTGATATTCTTGTACTCAAATATTTTGTGGATTTTATTTACATTTGATCTGAAATGGATAATTTCAGGAAGAAAAGTAGGAGATTATCGTAGTTTCAGATCTAAAATAAATTGAAAATAAATATTTAAAATATGAAATTGAATTTATTAATTACATTCGTCTTCGTCAGCTTTATTCTATTTATTTCGAGAGTTGATGCTCAGGATACATTTTCGATGGAAGCAGTTGATTCAACAACAGGTGAAATTGGTGATGCAGGAGCCTCGTGTCTTGGATTTACTTTGCCTTTTGCTCCACACGGTTGTCTCATAATTAGTGATAATGTTCCTGGTATAGGATGTATTCATACTCAGGCTTATTGGGATAGCATGAACCAGAAATATGCCCATCACCTTATGATTGCTGGATATACACCACAACAAATATTGGACTCACTTTATAATAATGATGTTATTTTTCATCCGGAAATTCGACAGTATGGTATAACATTATACAATGGAGGACATCCAAAAACGGGAGCTTATACGGGTACTGGATGTGATTCATTTAAGAACCATATTATCGGTAAGTATTATACAATTCAGGGTAATACACTTCTTGGGGAAAAAGTTCTTGATTCAATGGAAGCACGGTTTTTAAGGACCAAAGGTCCACTTGCAGAAAGACTAATGGCAGCCTTGCAAGGTGCAAAAATGGTTGGAGCAGATACACGCTGCAGTGTGCACAATACTTCTTCTTTATCATCTTTTTTACGAGTATCAAAACCAACTGATGATCCTGGAAAATTATATATTGATCTGCACATGTCTTATGATGAAAATGTGACAGGAAAATTAAAAGTTGACCCTATTGATTCATTGCAAACGCTTTATAATATTAATAAAGCGGGGATAAACAATTTCAATTCTTCAAATAATGAAACTGCAAAATTAATCTATGATAATAATACCTCGTTTCTCGATTTCACAGGTTTTATAGAATTGAAGGATATTATCGTTGTATTATCTGATATTCAAGGTCGTATTATTTACAAAAAAGAAGTAGCAAATTCTAAATTTCCATTATTCGATAACGAGAATATCTCGCAAGGTATTTATACATTTACAATTTTCAAAAAAGGTATGAATATTGAAAATGGGAAAGTTGTGAAATAAAGTGTGTAGCAACTTTTCCAAAAATAAGATTAATGTCTAAATTTCGATTCTTTGGTTTACAGCATTTTTCAATGCTTAATATCGTCTCGAGTAAAAATTTGGCAATTAGAATTTTCTGCAACAACTGAGTATCTAGCTTAGTTTTAGAAAATTAAAAATTAATATTTTCGTAATGTGGTTTTCTTCTATTCAATGGATTTATTCAACGTGATTTGCTGCAAATATTTGTAATTGATAAATCCATTAATTCAGAACGCATGCACACCATTTCCTATTTAAATTTAATATCGCTCCCATTATTGGGGGATGTTGACCTGAGTGGTCCTATTTTAATAATATTTTTTCTTTGCCTTTTAGCTGTTGTAGGATTTGAATTTGTAAATGGTTTCCACGATACGGCGAATGCAGTTGCGACAGTTATCTATACAAAAGCCTTGAAACCTGTTATTGCGGTGCCTTGGTCTGGATTTTGGAATTTTATCGGCGTGAATGTTGGTGGCATTGCTGTTGCAATGGGAATATTAAAATTGCTTCCTTTAAATGACATGATGGCGCTTCCTGTTCAGGTTGGAGCCTGCCTGGTATTAGCTGTTCTTATTACATCTATACTCTGGAATTTAAGCACATGGTACTTTGGTATCTTGCTCAAGTTCACACACCTTAATTGGGGCCATGATTGGTGGCAGTCTTGCATTTACAAATTTTTATACAGGAACCGTAAATTGGGATAAAGCTAAAGAAATAGGCTTGTCATTATTAATGTCACCCTTATTTGGATTTGGCGTCGCAGTCTTATTGATGTTCCTGTTAAAACGTTTTGTAAAATCGGAAAAATTATTCCATGTGCCACAAGGCGATAATGATAAGCCATCGCTTGTTGTAAGATTATTATTGATAACTACCTGTACCCTGGTCAGCTTTTTTCATGGCAGTAATGATGGACAAAAAGGCGTTGGGTTGCTCATGTTAATCCTCATTGCCTTTTTGCCTGCTAAATTTGCGATTGATAAAACCTACCCGAATGACAAAATATCTACCGACTTAAATACCACCAAACAAATTATTCAATCTTTGAAAGTGGCAAATCCCGGGAATAAAGATATTCTACTTTTTGATGACCAGACTACTAAAGCTGAAGCTGATGTCTCCTTTGCTACCAGTGATAAAGGAACATTCAAGTTCAGAAAAGATATTCATGCGGTGAATAAAGGTATTAAATCCATAGTAGCTAATAAAGAAATTAAAATATCAAATGAAGATAAAGCAACGCTTACGTCTATATCAGGGAATATATTAAAAATCACTGATTTTGCTCCGATTTGGGCTATCATCACCATTTCTTTATCATTGGGCCTTGGAACTATGATAGGCTGGAAACGCATCGTTGTAACCATCGGTGAAAAAATCGGTAAAACTTATTTAAGTTATGCTCAAGGCGCGACTGCAGAAATTGTTGCTGCCGGAACAATCGGACTAAGTAGCGGTTTGGGATTGCCTGTAAGCACAACTCATGTACTATCAAGCGGTGTAGCGGGTGCAATGATTGCATCTGGAGGCTCTAAAAATATAAATGGAGGAACGATAAAGAATATAGCTTTGGCGTGGATTTTAACATTACCTGTTTGTATATCTGTTGCATATGTCCTGTTTTTACTTTTTCACCTTTTCGTTTAAATTAGTAGAGTTAAATTACAGTATTCAAAAATTACCTGATTAAAGCAAAAAAAAAATCACTTTTGTAAAAAATAAATGAGATGAAAAAATTATTAGTGGCAACCGATTTTTCTAATTGTGCACGAAATGCAATGGAATATGCCATGGAGTTGGCAAAAATAATGCAGGTTGAAGTTTGTGCGATAAATGCGATAGGGTCAACAGAGGGGATAAACAACAACATATATGATGCGCTTTATATTGAAGATTATTATAATAACAAAAGGGAAGCATTGAAAGAATGGGCAAAAACTTTTACCAACTCTGAAGGTTTTGGAAGTATAAAGGTTTCTACTTATTGTGAAGTAGGAAGCGTTAGTTCTGTTATTTCTAAATACTTAGGTACCAATGAGGTGGAATTGTTAGTGATGGGTACAATGGGCTCTACGGGGATATCCGGGATATTTGGAAGCAATGTAAATACAATGGTTTCAAAAACAACGACCCCAACCTTGGTTATACCTTTGGAGAGTAAATTTTCAATGAAACCGGTCATTACCCTTGCTACAGATTTTTCTTCTAATCTTTCTAAAGAAGATATTGAAATACTAAATGAATTAATTTCAACTTCTCAAGCCGATAAATTAAATGTAATAAATATAATAGAAGGCAGTTCAGAATGGAAGACAAATGAGGCAGGGGAGGAGCAATTAAAGCAACTTATTACTACAACTGAAACGGAGTTTAATTATATTAATGAAAATAACACTATTGATGGTATAATGAATTTTATTGTCAGCAATAAAACAGATATTTTATGCCTGGTAAACCGCCATCACAATATGCTTTATAGAATATTTAATAGAGGAACGGTAAACCAGGTTATGAATAAAACAATCAAGGCAGTGTTAGTACTGCATGAGTAGATTCAGTTCTATTAATTTTACTTTATATATATTATTATTGCGCAATTTTATTAATTCAAATATAAAATTAAAATCGATTGGTTATAAAATTTGAATTATATTATATAGGCATCCTATAAAATAGTTATTAGTTAATTTCTTTATATAGATTCCGGGCTTTTGATATCAATTAAGTAGTATTTTTTCACTCAGAAGGTTGGTGCTATTTGCCAATATTATCTATTTGTTTTGTTAAATTTAACTTAACTATATCCAGTTACTTTAATACTAATTTTTGAATATCCAATTAATCGCTTAAATTGCCGAAGGTAATTGTCTGTTAGATGACCAGTACAAGCGAAAAAGCCAAAAAATATTTCGAAAGATTGAGCCAATCTGAGGCTCTGGAGGATATTTTTGATGATGTACTGCCTAAAACACCACCCTTTGTAAAGGATTCTTTAAATTCAATTCCCGGGCCTTTATCCTGGTCGAAAGGTTCTCAAGAAAAGCGGATTTCATTTTTGAAAGAATTAATTGGATCAGATCTTGATTATATTACCTCACAAAAGATATTTAATGAACCATCTAGTCTTCAGGGACATATTGAAAATTATATAGGTATGACCCAGGTACCTACAGGTATTATTGGGCCATTATTAATTAATGGCACAGAAGCCAAAGGCGAATTTTATGTTCCGCTTGCCACTACTGAAGGTGCATTAGTCGCATCCTATAACCGTGGAGCCGAAGCATCAAGGATGTGCGGTGGCATTACCTCTGTTTGCACAGTAGAAGGGGTGCAAAGGACTCCGGTTTTTAAGTTTAAAAACATTACCGAAGTTGGGTATTTTGTAAATTGGGTTCTTTCTCATTATAATGATTATCAGACAATAATATCTGAGCATAGCCGGCATGCACAACTCATTGACATTAAAATAAATGCCGAAGCAAATCAGACTATGCTGATTTTTGAATACCACACAGGAGACGCGGCAGGGCAAAACATGGTAACTATTTGTACTGATGCTGTTTGTAAGTATATTGTAGCAAATGCCCCTGTTAAACCAAGGCATTGGTTTATTGAAAGTAATTATTCTGGCGACAAAAAAGCAACACTCGTTTCATTTGCTTCGGTAAGAGGAAAGAAAGTAATTGCAGAAGTAGCATTATCGGAAAAAGTTGTAAAAGAAGTCTTAAGTACCACGCCATATATGATGGCTCAATATTGGCAAACATCATGTATCGCATCCATGCAAAGTGGGGCTATCGGCATACAAGGGCATTTCGCAAATGGGCTTACCGCTTTGTTTATGGCTACCGGACAAGATGTTGCATGTGTATCAGAAGCGGCGGTTGGCATTACTCGCATGGAGGTAAATGATAATGGGGATTTATATACTTCTGTTACTTTGCCAAATATGATTATTGGTACTATCGGGGGAGGTACTAGCTTGCCTACCCAAAGCGAATGCTTGAAATTGATGGGATGCTTCGGAGAAGGCAAAGCCAGGAAATTCGCCGAAATATGTGCTGCTACGGTATTATGCGGTGAAATATCAATAGCTGCTGCCCTTTCTTCAGGGCAATTTGCAAAGGCCCACAAATTGTTTGGAAGAAACAGGCAATTATAAAAAACAACAAAGCCGGCAATGCACATAATATAAATAAGGCGCTAAGAACAGAAAAAGCAAGCAACCCGTAACCCGCAAATGCTGAAGCGATAAGGCTAAGCGCTAATGTTATAAACAGTGTAATAATCCAATAAATTGCTGCTCTATTGGCGCCATATAGAGCCGAGTATGTGATCACGCCCTCTTCCTCAAGACCAGGTTTTCTGATTTTACGTCCTATCTCCAAAACTACACCATTCATATAGGATACCCCAAAGAAAAATATAAGTCCAAACGGAGCAGCTACTCCGGCTAATAACCAATCCAACCCGCTAGCATACGTATCGACAAGGGGAATGATTAACATATGAGACACCACATAAGCAACCTGGTTTTTTCGCAACCATTTGCCAATGAAAAATTCTTTTCCCATCAGCAGCATGTAAGCTATCACAACAAAGTATAAGATTAACATTTTTGGAAACATCATCGAATTAACAATCACCTGGACAATTA
>Ga0207119_1099_pt1 | contig 13540 bp, 3 predicted proteins | sample Alteio_BWMinHeat_43_FD_153505 | JGI IMG/M metagenome (GOLD analysis project Ga0207119, IMG submission 153505) | Enriched cells from forest soil in Barre Woods Harvard Forest LTER site, Petersham, Massachusetts, United States -... | ecosystem: Environmental > Terrestrial > Soil > Temperate forest >... | reverse complement strand
TGTCTCATTTCATTGACAAAGTAAATGAAATAAAAATATATATGAGCCTGGATAACAATTCGTTCCAATGCACTATCCATAATACCATTGAGAAAATGCCGAAAATGTCTGATGCATCTGAAGGCGGAATCGGTTTGAAGAATTTGCAAAGAAGATTGGAACTTCTGTATCCTAATAGGCACGAAATTACATTTCACAATAATCAATTGGAATATGTTGCTAAATTAACGCTAAAAACAAATGAAAATTAATTGTATTATAGTTGATGATGAGCCGTTAGCAAGAAAAGGTATTGCTGAATATGCTGCTGAAATAGATTTTTTAGAAGTTAAGGCAGAATGTGAAAATTCATTAGAGGCAAATAAAATATTAAACCTGCAAAAAATCGATTTGATATTCCTTGACATTCAAATGCCAAAAATGACGGGTATAGATTTTTTAAAAACACTTCGTGAACGCCCAATGATAATTTTTACAACTGCATATTCAGATTATGCTTTGCAGGGATATGAATTAGATGTCCTGGATTATCTCGTAAAACCAATATCATTTGAACGATTTCTCAAAGCCGTAAATAAAGCTAAAGAATTTCAAGAATTGAAGAGCAGTAATAACTTAGCTGCGTTAGCAAACTCAGAGTATTTTTTTGTTCGCTGCGATAACAACTTCGAGAAAATTTTTTATAATGATTTATTGTTTGCTGAAGCTTTGACTAATTATGTTGTGCTGCAAACCAAGACAAGGAAATTTGTATCCTATCTCACTTTCAAATCAGTCGAAGATTATTTACCTGCCGATACTTTTATTAAAGTCCACAAATCATTCATAGTGTCGATTTCTAAGATTGATAAAATAGTCGGAAATGAAATAAAAATTGGGGTTCTTTCTATTCCAATAAGTCGAAATTTAAAAGATGAAGTTATGGATAAGGTCGTGAATCGGAAACTTTTAAAAAGATAGATCTTTACCAAGGTTAATATGCCGTAGATAATCAATTTATTAAGTGCATATTACGATAATTTTGGCAATTAATTATTAATCTATTTCCCTCGATTTTTCTTTTTTATTTGATGATAAAAATCAAGGCAATGTCTGATTACAATCATTAAGGTAACTGACATCGATCATTACACAATATTATATTGCTTCTGAAATTTGCTGCATAATAAAAGAACCGTAAATATTAGCGGCAAAGTCGTAGAATTTACCCGTTAATAATAACTATTTATCATATTATCTAATTCTTTACCTTGCCCCTCTTTATCTTAAGAGGGGCTACCTTTTTGGTAAGCAGTAATATCCAATATAAATTTATAAATTCTTTACTCCAATATCGTTACCCACCCACTAAGGTATCCGTCATTGCCATCAATTCCCCTGTAATAAATAAGATATTTGTATGCATCTTGGATTGGAGTCCCTTTCCGGAAGTCACCACCCCATTTATCTTTCATGGCATTTGATTCGAATACTTTTGTACCCCATCTGTCGAATATTCTCATATGAAAATCCTTGATATACATCCCCTCTACAAAGAAAGAATCATTATGGGTATCATTATTTGGTGTAAATGCATTTGGAACAAATAGCCTTGAATGAGGATGTAAGGTGGCATCATTGCTTATAATTGTATTGCCTGTTCCATATGTCTGATTATTTCGCTGGGCAATAACATGATAGGTATATTCTGGCAGGCTATTAATATCGGTTATATTGTCAATAAATTCAGTGGTATTACCATTATTTGTTCGGGCCAGCCAGGTAAAGTTCCCGTTGGCATCTTTTATCTCAATATCGTAATATGCAATATCATCCGGCCAGTTTTTATAGGCGCTCCAGGTAAGATCAGGCAATACATCTGGCGTCGTATCAACTTTTAAAAGGATCGTTTTACCAATGTTACTGTATTGGCCAACGTCGCCACAACTGTCTATTATTTTTACGCGATACGTGTATGAATTGTTTTGCACATCCACTTTCTGATCAGTAATATTAAATACTGTCGAGAGAATAGACGTATCAAGGGCCTTGAAATTAACGCCGTCGTTGGATTTTTCAAGCACGAAGTTCCTTACATGCGCATTTGGACGTTGTTTCCATTCGATCAATGTGTTTTTGTTCTCAACAACAGTAGCCCTTATTACCTCTGTTGCAGGCACTTTTGGTATATGCACCGGTATGGTAGCGCTTGTATCACTCCATGATATCTGTCTATTTCCCCCATTTTCTATTGCTTCAACTTTGTAGATCATTGGCCTGTAGCATACAACTGTAGTATCAATATAATTTAATTGACTGCCAGGCACAGAATCTATAAAACCAAACATCATTGGCACACTTCCCTGTCTATAAATTTTATACTGTGCCACATCCCAGCCAATGTATGGTGTCCAGCTTAGCAATGCCTCATTTATTCCTGGGTTCGCTGTGAGATTAACAGTACAATGATCCGGACTCATTTTTGATTTATAACCACAAACATTTACGCATTGAACTTCAAAGCAATATACATTATGCAAAGTATTGAGGTTATGAGCCGTATAAATGGTATCATTTTGATTTGTTATAGAATCAATTGCAACAAAATTCCCGGAATTATCCGGCATATAAATTACATATTTCGCGAAATCAACATCCTTAAACTTACCAAAATCAACTTCTACCGAATGGTCATCAACCACTGTAGCCCGGTACAATATTGGGGCTGGAGGTGGCACTGTGTCCCCTATTATAATTGATGAACTCATTTTTAAGGAATCAGAACAGTCAATGGCATTTTTCACATACAGCGATACAGGAAATCGCCCTTTCGTTAAATAAGTGTGTGATGGATTTTGAAGGCTTGAAGTAGATCCATCACCAAATAGCCATAACCATGATACAATTGCTGATTTACTGGAAGTAAGATCAGCAAATTGAACAGTTGATCCAATACAACTTGTAGGTTGCACTTTAAAGCCTGCTATAATGCTACCACTCCTCACCGGCTTTTCAATTGACCCAATGCAGCCATAGCTGTTGGTAGTCGCAAGAACTACAGGATAATATCCATTTTTGATATAAGTATGGATAGGTGTAGGGCCCGCTCCTGCCCCACCATCTCCAAAATCCCATTTCCAGTTCATCAACGTACCTGAAACTGGATCTGACATATCCTGGAAATGAATAGGAAGCCCAGAACAGGTTGTATCAAAAATAAAATCTGATTTAGGTTGTCCATATACAAATATGGTATCCTTTGGCGGTAAGGTATAGGTACACCCTGAACTGTCACTTAAAATCAATAAAGGTAGATAATGTTTAGCAATTTTATAAACATGTGTCACAGTATCACCATTGGCAATTGTGCCATCTCCGAGGTCCCAAGAAAACTTACTGGCATTTGATGAAATAGCGGAGAAATGTACTGTAAGAGGCGTACAGCCATTAGTTACATCAAAAGCATAATCACCTTTTGGACCTTTAATCTTTACCACATGGGGTTTGATGACTGTATATTTGCATCCTAAGGCATCCGTGATAGTTAAACTTATATCAAAATTCCCTGCTACAAAATAAACTTTGCTAGGATTTTCTTGAGTACTCGCACTTCCATCGCCAAAGTCCCAGTTCCACGCATAAGTACCATAGGTTGAGAACTTTGATTGATCAGTAAATTTTACGGTAAATGCTGGACAAGAGCTTTGAGCAACGTTTATTGAAAAGTCTGCGATAGATTTATTAGTTGTAATTTTTAAATTCTGTGAGGTAGTGTCAATACAGCCTAATGAATCTTTAACTTGTAGTTTCACCGTGTAAGTACCGGGAGGAAACGAATGAGTAGGGTTCTCAATCCTTGTGGTGTCACCTTTTCCAAAATCCCAGAAGTAAGTAAAAGGCGCAATCCCCGCATCCAAATGATAAAATTGATATTGAACCGAATCGCAAGTTGCATTATCATAAGTAATAATAGTTGCATGTGGGCCAGTGGGGAAAACCTGGATGGTATCGGTCGCGTTACAATATTTCCCTTTTACTTTTAAAATAATCTTATAACCCTTGTGCTGGTCCTTCGGAAGCGTTTTATAGGTATAAGTCATTGTCCTGGAGGTTATTTTAACAATGTCCCCATTACCCATATCATACTCTTTTGATACTATAGTACTATCAGTTGTTGATGAGTCAATTAATTGAATTGTAAATGGTACGCATCCTTTCGTCTTATTTACTGAAAAACTTGCCCGTGGCCCGTAGATACTAATCTTTTGAGGAATTGTATCAATTATGGTACATTTTGCTCCATTTATACCCGTCACAGTCACTTGGTAGGTACCAGGTTTTGTATATGTATGTGCAACTATTTTTACTGAAGTATCTTTGGTATCGTCCACTTCATCAGACATCCCATCTCCATAATATATATTATAATCAGCGTAAGTATTTGACCGCAAAATAAATGAATCGGTCACAGATAAGCATGAATTTACCCCATCTATTGGCTTGATTGAAAAGATCCAGGGCTTGGGTATGTTAAGATAACCATCGCTCGATCCGCTAATGTTAAATGTATCATGGCATCCACTTGCGGAATCAAAGATTATTTCATAAGGTTTATAACTTCCGGCATTATAAACATGCTCGGAGGTCTGTTGAGATGATGAATCACCATCTCCAAAGTAATATGTTACTTTTACCGCTTCCTTTGAACTATCTGTAAAAGTAACTTTATTTTGGAGACAGTTAAATAGCCCACCCCCAACTCCACCCGGTACTGAAGGACATGGACCCAATGTGGTGACCCACTTTTTTTTGACTATCGTATCAGGACATTCATTATTAAAAGCAATAAGTGTCACATCATAAGAACCACACTTAACTTTCACATTTACAGTATTTGTGTCCATTGGAAGCCAATAAAAAGAATCGGCATGCACGGTATTACCGCTATTTGAAAGGTTTGTAAAGCTGTCCTTTGCAATCTGTGTATAGCAACCTTTATAAGGGCCTCCTGTAAAATTTGCTTGTGGCTTAAGACCGACTCTCACTAAAGCAAATGAATTGGAAGTACAGCCGTTCTTTGTCTTGATACTCATGGTGACATTCAAAAAGCCAGTATCAGTAAATGTATGAATTACACCATATCTGGCATTTGAAGTTTGGCCATCCCCAAAATCCCAATGGACACTTACAATGCTATCATTACCAGATGAAGTATTTGTAAAATTAACAGTCAAAGGGGCACAACCTTTCGAAAATGGAGGGGTGAATGATGCGAGTTCCTGCTTTACATCAATTATTCTTGTCTTAGTTAAAGTTTCCGTACACCCGGAGTTATCAGCTACAGTCATTTTTACCGAATATATCCCTTTAGTGCCGTATATATGAGATGAGATAGTATTTTGGCCAAAGCCCCCATCGCCATAATCCCATAATACATAGGAGACATCCTTATTTGTATTCTGGAACAATACATTTGTTTGATTGGCACAAGCAATAGTATCTGAAGTAAAACTTGGTGTAAAACCCGGTGAAGCCTGCACTGCTCCATTAATTATTGAGGAATCAACACACCCGGCAGGGCTGGTTACAACAAGTTTAACGGTAAATATTCCTGTGCTATATGTGTGAGTTGGAACGACAGAATTAGAGGTAGTTCCATCACCAAAATCCCAATGATAGGAATTACCATAGCCTGAAGTAGTATTGGTAAACTTTACCACTAATGGACTGCATCCTTTATAGGGAATTGGTGTAAACGACGGAGTGGGCGTCCCTATAATTATATAGTTCTTTTTTACAACGCTTGTAACGCACCCTGATCCATCCGTGCAAGTTAAGGTTACAGTGTAGGTGCCATTTGACGTATATTGTTTTCCTGGGTTCGCGCCTGAACCTGTTGTACCATCCCCAAAATCCCATACGTACGTAACAGGGGATGATGAAGTAACGGTTGAAGTAAAATTTATAGTCTGGGGTGCATTGCAACCGGCTGTTGTATTTGCTTTAAAATCCACAACCGGGGGAGCATTCACATTGATATATTGACCTAAAACAAGCGATCCGGTACATCCATTATTATCAGTTACTTTTAATGATATCGAATATTTACCACTCTTGGTAAATTGATGTTGCCCAGGATTTTTTGAAGTAGAGATATTTCCATCCCCAAAGTCCCACAACCATTTATTTATAGAAGCTGAACCTGGCGTACTGTTATCATCAAAAGTTACGGTAAGTGGTAAGCAACCGGAAGTTATATTTGATTTGATACCGGCTTTAGGATCAGCAAAAACTGTAATCGATTTGCTTATAGAATCTTTCTTTCCTGATGCATCTGTTACAATAAGGGTAATTTTATATCCACCGGGAGTTATATAAATGGCTCCGGGGCTTGCTAAAATCGAAGTATTTGAATTTCCCAATCTCCAAAACCATGTATAAGGTTTATTACCACCGGAAGTTAAATCTGAAAAGGTTTCTGAAAGTGGGCTGCACCCTGAAATATTTGAAATTGAAAAATCAGCCTTCGGCTGCGCGTATGCTACATTACTGATCGTAGTCAGAAAAATGCATGTCCAGACACATTGGAGAAGTTTGTCAATTTTTGGCATCCGAACTATTATAAAAGTATAAATATAAGGATTATTTCAATACATTCAGCTCAATAATCTTCCTTTTTAGAATGATGGAAAGTATAGCAGCAAAAATAATTGAAATGTAGGCTCCTATTTCTTTCCTTCACGTTCTTATTAGTAGACGACATAATAGAATAAAAGGTTGCCTGAAGAAAAATGAAGTTGTTCCAATTAAAAACAATCGCGTTGATTTTATTGAAAAATTGATGCAATATATGAATGAGCCTATATTATTATCTCAACAAGGTAACTGTTCCGGATTTCATTTTTTCAGAACTCAATCCTGTGTAATCAATTACCCACAAATAAACATCCATTGGGCAGGCCATTTTTCTAAAAGTCCCATCCCACCCAGTATTAATATCATTACTTTCAAAAATAAGCTCCCCCCATCTATTATAAATTGACATTTTAAATTGACCGATATGAGTACCTTCAGCCTTAAAAATATCATTTTTCCCGTTTCCATCTGGCGTAAAACTGTTGGGAACGAATAAGGTGGCATCTTCACAATGCATGGTAAGCATTATAGTATCAGTCTTTTCACAACCGATGCCATTCGATACAAATACCGCATATTTACCTTCTGCATTCACCGTTATTTCCCGGGTAGTTTCACCATCCGGGAACCATTTATAAGATAATCCCGGGCCGGCATCCAAGGTTTTAGTAAATTTTCTGCAAGCGCTTGTGTCCTTGCCAAGATTGGGGTTAGGAATCGGCTCTACGGTTACTATTTTATTTATAGTCGTATCACAATGTCCGTTACTAATTTGCAACGAATAAGTACCTGACTTCTTTACAGTAATAAAATTCAAAGTATCTCCGGTTGACCATCGATAACGGGTTCCGGTCAAATAGCCGACAGAAAGAATCCCACTATCTCCGATACAAAAAGAAGTATCTGTACCCCCGGCATTTACAAGCGGAAAAGGCTGTATTGTAACATTTATATTGCCATATAGAGTACAGGCTCCTAACTTAATAATTGCCATGTATTTACCTCCTTTTCTTACAGTTATAGCTTGGTCTGTGTCGCCATTATTCCATAAGTATCTCCCCTCATATGGTATTTTAATTTTAAGTTGAGTACCACTGCAGATTGTTGTATCTCGGCCAAGTTTTATACTATCAGTTGCCGTACCATTTATGCTAATTGTATCTGTTGCTGTACATCCCCTATTTGTCTGAGCAAGCAATGAATATTTCCCGGGCTTTGTAATAATAATATCTTGCGTGGTGTATTTAGTTTTGCCATCGGTCCAGGTATAACTATAATACCCTGGTGGCCCAAAAAGCGTTTCGGTGTTACCTTTGCAGAAGCCGAAATCATTGCCAATAACAAGTTTTTGATCTATTTTAACTCTTACACTATCATAAAGGGTGCAGCCTTCCGCTACCACAGTCAAATAAAATGTAGTATCTCTAGAAATACTTGCCGTTGGATTTGAGATATAGGCATTATCAAGCAGAGAAGCCGGAGTCCAGTAAAATAATGCATTTGAGTAGTTACATAAGGCAGTTAATTGTACTGGCGAAGTACAATTAGTTGTAACACTATGAATTACCTTCAGAGTTATCGGATCTTTAAAAACATAAACCGGTAGCGATAAGCTATCAGCAGCGCCATGAACCGTATCCCTTACCGAAAGTGTTACCAAAAATGTGTCAATACTTTTTGAAGAATTAAAGGTTATTATCGGGGACTTGAGCGAGCTTGTCTTCCCGTTTCCAAAATTCCAGTGATATATAATATCACTTCCGGCAGAAGAAAGGTTTATGAAGTTTATGGGAGTACCGTTGCAGCCCCCTGTAGTATAAAAATTTGCTAGCGGTTGGAAAAGACTTGCAGGTTTGCAAACAGGATAAGCCGGATTGGCACCTCCTGCTAATAGCAATATTTGTCCAGAAGCAGAAGCAGGTTCTGAAACTTGAATATAATAATCACCTTTCCCCATACAGTCAAGTGTAAAAGACGCATTGGCATCTGATACACAGGGCCCTGGTGTCATGGCATCGCAATTACCATATAAAACGCGGTAACTTATTTCGTTAGTTGGCGAATTAGTCCTATTTATAATCCTGAAAGTAAGATCTGCCTTATTACTCTGAGTTTGAGTTACTTTAAACCAGGTTGTCTTATATGGTTTTACACCATTAAGGCATCCCATATTTGAACCATCCTCCCCAAAACTTTCACCGGTTGTATGGCAATTAACTGTAGCTGTTCCAATAGCATCACCTATTCCATTAAGGATCATAGGTATCGCATTTGAACAATAATCACCAGCCTGGGGGTAATTAGATCCATTGTACGACACAGATATGTAGTATTGATGATTTAAATACCCGGAATTTTGATTGTCATATAAAACCATATAGTATCTCGTAGTGTCGCAACCGGCTTTTAAATACGGAGGTGTGAAATTCTGGGTAAACGCGTCATAAGGCGTATATTGAAGTCCCTGCGCAAATGTAGAATCAACTTGGTTGGTTGCGACAAGATTCTTAAATGGAATATTTCCGTTTTTATTTGATTTGTAAACAGCACTACTATTTAAATAGTTGATAAGGATACTCCCTAAATCATTCTTTTCAAATACCTGGATATTAAAATCCCCAATACCTGCCATCGTAAAAGTGTACCAGATATTTCTGAGTACATTTCTTGGGGCGTGCCTTCCCATAGAATCAATCACATCAGTCTTATTATAATTGACTGGCATGGGATAAGGTACTGTACTTTTGCCTGAACCATAATACAATACAGAAGTATCATTTGAATAAAATCCCGGATCTGACTTGAACGCCCCTGTAGTACATCCTATATAATCGGTTGGGGAAGTAATAATAGACCCATCCATAGGTATCATTCCAAGGTCGCATGCATTCGTCGCATAATCAAATTTTGAATACACTGTTTGATCAATATAAATAGTCCCTCCATAGGAAGAACTGCTCACACTATTGTAAAACCCTACAATTGTGTAATAGCCGGGCTGCAATCTGCAAAATTCATTGGAGTTTTTGCAAGGTTTAATGGATTTCGAGGGATCTCCGAGTATGGAAGAATCCTGGTTTGCATTACCTCTGTAAAGTAAATAATTGGCATCGAGCCAATAAGAGAGCCCAAATAATACAACATACGATTCCTGTTTCAGGTTGAATACAAAATAACCAATGTGTGTATAAGGCGAATCTAATTTATATTCTTTACAAGGTTTTATTTTTTCAGTAAAAGGTGTATCATTACTGCAGCTTATACAACCAACCGGCAAACTATATACGCCTGGTCCTAAGGCAGCCAGGTTATTTATTAGCCCGGCTTTAGCAGGCGTGTTATAGGATGATGTTTTGCAAAAAGCAAACGTATCAATGGCAATGTTATTGGCAGGAATGGAAGTGAGATAGCACTGATTGTTACTATATCTACTTTGAACTGTGTACCAACCTACTGGGAGTTTTGTACACCCAGATCTAAAAAAACAAGTATCAGCATAATAATCCCCGGAATTGGGATCCCTAAAACCATTTGATACACTTTTCAATGTACTGATACCATCCGTAATTTTACCTGCATATAATGCGCCGTCCCATTGCTGATCACCCACTTCTGGAGGGGCAACATGTTCATTTTTTATTTGTACATGAGCGGGAGTACTCAGGTAAAATTGCCTGTAAAGAAAATAACCATAATTAGCATATCCGGTAATAGTATCAATTTGTACAATGGAATCGAAATAATCATAATTTCCATACACAATCCCTTTTGATTTGAGTGTTGGCGAAATATCACCCATGTCCTGCGCTTTTGGAGGCAAATGGTACTTAGATGGGGGCGTAGTTACTTTTGCTGTAAAATTTAAAGTAGTTACCACTGTTTTTCCAAGGTCGACATCGTAACAGAAATCTGAATATAAATTCCTTTCCGTATAGGTTAATACCTGGTAACTATATGTTCCAGGTTCTAAACAAATATTGCCAAAACCGTTTGGACCTCCTGCCTGGAAGATTATGGGCAAGTTGCAATTTAGCGTAGCATCACCCTTGTAAAGTATAAAATACCTGGGAAGATATGGTTCGTAAGGGCAGGTGGTAAAGATTGACGAGATATTTATGATTCCTGCCTCTTTTATATTGAATGTCAGCCAGGTGCATAGATTTAAAGTATCTTTAATATAATAATGAGAATTATTAAGTGAATTTGTTTCGTAAAAACTATCTATGATGTAAGTAGGCATTATAGTGCCACATTGGTGCAGATTCATCCTGGCATTACAAGCAATGAAATCAAAAACGGATGCAGTTGCACCCGAATTTATTGAACCAAGCTTATAAGATCCCGGCAAATGTTTTGGATCAGACGCTCTTGTCGTATCCTGACCAAAATCAGATACCGTAAGTGTCATGCTATACTGTGCATATGCCCAAGAGAATATTTGTAATGTATAGGTAGTGTTTTGTTTTACGTTACAAAAAACCCTATTTCCGGGATAAATAAAATTATAGTAAGGCCCTGTGGCCGAAGAAGGTATTTTTATGACATTGCATGAGCCTATGAGTTTTAGAGGGGTGCCGGTGGTTGCATTTCCTTCGTATAGTTTATAGCCGAACATCGAATCTGCACTATATTTATTATTTATAGTAAATGAAAAATTAAAGGCATCTGAATATACGGGCGTTTTAAAAACCGCCCATGCTGTTTGATTATATGCTGAGTCTCCACTTCCAAAACCACTGCATACTTCATTCAGGCTATCGATACTCAAACAACCAACATCATAAACCATTTTAGCTATCCCTTGCACCACGCCCATATTAAACGCATTAACTGCAACATCATACTTTGAATCCGATGCTCCGGCAACACCAAGATCTATCCAAATTGTATCATTTGCTGATTGGTTGGCACAGACCTGGATCATATAATCGCCAGGATCAAGGCAAGTATTTTCAGAAGCTCCAAATTTGCTTATAGCCGGTAGTTTATTGGTTATTTCACCAAGATTAGGCAAACAATTATCCGCCCTGTAAACAGCAAAACCCACGGCATTTTGGTTTATCATGGTATCCTTTTGCCTGAGTTGCACAATTACCTGCCTGTGAACCGGGATACTAAACTTGTACCAAACTGATTTGATATCCTGACCGGAAAAAAAATGAAGTTGCGTAAAACTTTCACCTGATTGCCGGGTTGCATTTTTAAGGTTTATTTTCAAAGAAGAAAATGTGCCGTATCCGTAACCTTTATTACTGGTAACGATTTCTGAAATATTTGAACAATTATCATTGGGCGGAGACGGAGCCTGTGATTTAGATTGCCAGGGGATAAAGCAAAGCAATATTATAAGATATAAATATCCCCACAATCCACTTTTAGCCTTACTATTAATTTTCACAAATAGGTGATAGTTTCCTTGAAAATGTCCCGGCTTTCAATATAAACTGTTTGATTAATTTTCAAATTGAAACCTGTATTAATCTGACGAAATATTGGGCTTAAAGGTTGCTTAAAGGAATTGGAAAGTGAAATATAAAATAAAAATGGACTTTGGAGTTCCCAAAAAGCTCAGATATTCTCTATATTATTAAATCTATCCCGTGATTCTAGAATACGGATTCCTGACAAGGAAATGGCATATAATATTAATTTTGATGCTCACTTCACTCAACCAACAACGAACAACGAACAACGAACAACTATCAACGTTATTCCAAAATCGTAACCCAGCCACTCAAATACCCGGCATTACCATCAACGCCATTATAGTAAATTAGATACCTGTATGCATCCTGGATAGGAGTTCCTTTACGAAAATCTCCACCCCATTTTTCCTGAATCTTGTTTGATTCGAAAACCTTGGTTCCCCATCGGTCAAATATTTTCATATGGAAATCTTTGATATACATGCCTTTTACAAAGAAAGAATCATTATGTGTGTCACTATTAGGCGTGAATGCATTTGGCACATATATTCTTGAATGAGGATGAAGTGTAACATCATTACTCATACTGGTATTGCCACCATTATTTTTATTATTCCGGTGCGCAATTACATGATACGTGTAAGCGGGTAAACTATTGAGGTCCGTAATATTATCTACAAATTCGGTGTCATCACCGGTACCGGATTGCGCAAGCCATATAAAATTATTATTAGCGTCTTTTCTTTCAATATCATAGTAAGCAACCCCATCAGACCAGAATTTATAAGCGCTCCATTTTAGCTCAGGCAAAACATCAGGTGTTGTATCAATTCTTAAAAGTATCGTTTTCCCAATATTGCTGTATTGCCCTATATCTCCACAACTATCAATAATTTTAATTCTGTAAGTATATGAATTAGTTTGGACATCAACTTTTTGATCGGTTATATTTAATGTGTTTGGATTTATAGACGTGTCAATCGCCTGGAAGTTTATACCATCACTGGATTTTTCAAGTATAAAATTCTTTACATGGCCATTTGGCCTGTCTCTCCATTCTATGAGTGCATTTTTATTCTCAACTACAGTTGCCCTGATTATTTCTGTTGCGGGAACATTTGGTATATGGATAGGAATTGTCGCACTGGTGTCACTCCAGGACAATTGCCTGTTACCCCCGTATTCAAATGCTTCTACTTTGTATACCATTGGCATATAGCATAGCACAGTAGTATCAGTATAGCTTAATTGATTACCCGGAACGGAATCTATAAAACCAAAAACCATTGGAATACTGGTTTGCCTGTATATTTTATATTTAGCTACATCCCAGCCGATATAAGGTGTCCAATTTAGAAATGCTTCATTTATTCCTGGGCTGGCGGTAAGATTAACAGTACAATGATCAGGACTCAATATTGATCTATATCCGCAAATATTCACACATTGAACATGGAAGCAATATGAATTTTGTAAAGTATTGAGGTTATGTACGATAT
>Ga0207119_1097_pt1 | contig 13789 bp, 10 predicted proteins | sample Alteio_BWMinHeat_43_FD_153505 | JGI IMG/M metagenome (GOLD analysis project Ga0207119, IMG submission 153505) | Enriched cells from forest soil in Barre Woods Harvard Forest LTER site, Petersham, Massachusetts, United States -... | ecosystem: Environmental > Terrestrial > Soil > Temperate forest >... | reverse complement strand
TTGTAGTTCAATATTCAAAGCATTCATGTTAACAGTCGCATCTGCCGCTTTCAAGTCATACCTGTTCTTTAAAAGAGAATCTCTTAACTGGCTGTAATTTACATTCAGTGATAAATCTGAAATGCTTTTTGCATCCAGGACAGGTACTATTTTTGAGGAATCACTATTCAACAACAATACATTAAGATCATGTTCATTACTTTTTATTTGGTAAGTAAGTCCAAGTTTTTCGTTTTCTAAAGAAAACATCTGTGCTTTTATTCTTATCAAATCTTTAAATGAAACATTTCCTTTTTTTTCCTGATCGGTATAAACGGTTATTATTTTATTAAGGGAATTAATCTCGATATCATAAATAGAAAGCGATTGCCTCTCATAATATAAATCTGTAAAAGTAGTGACCAGCGAATATTTTAGAGTCCTTATTAGATCAAAATATTGATATTCACTTATTTTTTCATTTATTTTGGCAATCTGTACACGTTTGTTACGTTTGCCGGCAATTACAAATAATTGATCAATGCCACCTGCTGTTTCACCAATTGGGGCGGTTTCAAAATATTTTTTATCATCAGGATTATAAATATTCTGCTGTATGCTAATGGAAGGATTATCCCAAATCTTTGCCTGGATAACATTAGCGTGGGCAACATCAATGTTGTATTTTTGGTTTAAGAGTTGAAGATTTTTTTTAATAAAAATCGATTCAGCCTGTGGTAATGTTAACTTTAAGGTGTCTTTTGTAGTAATATTTGTTATGTTATTCTCGGAAAAAGCAGGGTTAATTCCAATAAAACACATAAAAATGCCGAATAAAATTGACTTAGATCTCTTTAATTTCGGAATTTCACTTTGGTCTTGCAAACGATAATCTAATAACACCTCAAAAATCTTCATATCATATACCAGGAGCATTTTTTTATCCTGATAAATTTTTACAAAGTTTAAGCCACTTCAATAGAAAGGCGTTAAAACGGGATTAGAATGTCATTAAAATGAGATTAGAATTTATTGGTTGGAAATTTTATTATAAAGTTGCTTCCTTCACCGATAGAAGATACTACTTTAATGGAGGCACTATAAAGTTTAAAAACCCTTTCCGCCAAAGAAAGTCCCAATCCATGGCCTTGGTATTCGCGGGCATTTGATGCTCTGAAAAAAGGTACAAATATCTGTTTTAAATCTTCCGGCAAAATGCCAATACCTTGATCTACTATATTAATAATATTATATTCGTCCGTACTTTCAAAACTGATCATAACTGATTTATTATCAGAGAATTTTGATGCATTCTTGACTATATTTAAAAATGCGCTTAATAATAAATGCCTGTTAGCTTTAACAATCAATTTTTTTGGTTCATCCGGCAAATAAATAAATTTAATATCAATATCACTACCTAGAGGAAACCGGTTATTATAAGCCTCTTTTACATCATAAAGCAATTCATCAAGCCTTATCTCCTCTGATGGAATTTCTGCATAATTCATATCTATTTCAGCCAGGCTTAGCAAATCTGTCGTCAATTCATCAATTTGCCGGGCTTCTAATAAAACATTAATTAAAGTATTTTTATAGTCTTCAATTGATCTTTCCTTTGAAAGAAGGACTTCAATATTCCCAATAATTGAAGTGATGGGCGTCCTAAGTTCATGGGATGAATTACTTACGAATGTTTTCTGCATTTCGAAGGCAAATTCCAATCGTTCAAGCATATTATTAAATGTAATGGCCAATGTTGCGATCTCGTCTGTACCATTACCTTCAGGCACGCGCAGATGAAGGTTAGAAGCCGTAATTTTTCTTACTTTTTTAACTACAGCCTGGATGGGTTCGAGCGCTTGCTTTGAAAAAAATCTGCCTGAAAAGAAAATTATAATCAATGAAATAAAATAGGCAAGGATCATAATGATTCCAAGACTAAATATTTTATCGTAACCGGAAACATCTACTGCAGAGGCAATTATTACAAAATCTCCCTGGTTATCAATATAAAATATACCGACAACCTGCCTTTTTCCAATGCTGAATTTTACTTCTTTTTTTTGCCTGATCTCATTTATAACCTCCGGTGAAAAGGTTATAGCGCTACTTTTTGCTACGAATGCGTTTTTATTGTCTTTATCATATACCTGTATGATCTCTTCCGGTAAGGTTTCTCGATATTTTACCCGATATTTTTCATAGGCTTGTTGAGCTAATTCATCTGCTTCCAGATAAATTGTTGCGGCTACAAGGGCACGTTCTTTTACATGCTCATAAAAATCTAATTTCCTGTATAGAGAAGCAAAATAATAAATTGATGACAGCACAATGAATAATATGATGGCTACGATTACAGTGTAGTTAAAAGTTAACCGGTTCCTGATTTTCATATATTTATTCCTCTTTTAAAACGTACCCCATTCCTATAATTGTATGGATAAGTTTGGGTTCGAAACCTTTATCAATTTTTGAACGAAGGTAATTTACATAAACATCTATGACATTCGTCCCTGAATCGAAATTTATTCCCCAAACTTCATTCGCAATATCATACCTGGTAAGTACTTTCCCAATATTTCGTAAAAATAACTCTAATAGTTTAAATTCCTGTGAAGTGAGTTTAATAGGAATATTGTTGCGCATCACGGTTTTACTTACGGTATCCATTTGTAAATCACCAATTTCGTAAGTATTATTTGAATCTCTTTTTGTATTTCTTCTTAATAACGCCCTGATCCTTGCTACTAACTCGCTGAATTGAAATGGTTTTACCAGGTAATCATCCGCCCCTATATCAAGACCAGTTATTTTATCCTCAGTTGTAGAGAGGGCTGTTAACATCAATATAGGAACAGATTTATTAAATGACCTTATTTCTTTGCAAACCTGTAATCCATCAATTTTAGGGAGAATAATGTCTAGAATAATTAAATCATAATCTCGTTCCAAAGCTAATTTTCTTCCGAAAAATCCATCATAGGCAACATCAACCTCATACATTTGTTCTTCCAAACCTTTCTTGATAAACTCTACAACCCTCTTTTCATCTTCAACTATCAGGATTTTCATTTTGCTTACCAGGTAATTTAATTATTTTTAACAAAGGTAAACAAAGGAAGGAGTATGAGGTGGAGGATATCGCGTGCTCATTTTCTTACCAGCCAAACTTCCGGATCCATTTTTTGATCAGGCGCTTTCCATATTTCGAGTTCTATTTCACTTTCTCCTGTTATCCTGTTCACACCTACGAGTCCAAGTTCTTGTCTAACTGATAATTTGTCCCCTTTGTGTATAAACACGTTATCGAGATTTGAGTAAACAGTGAAATAATTGCCATGACTTACGATTACCGCATTGTTTGCACCTGGTATTGATATAACTGCTGAAACGGTGCCTCCAAAAATGCATCTCGCTTTTGCCCCTTCAGGAGCTTTGATCACCACGCCATTACAATTAACTGTAACCTTACTTATCGTAGGATGTTCATGTGTTCCGAAATGCTCTGTGATCGTACCTCTTTCAACAGGCCATGGAAGTTTTGACCTATTGCCAGCAAATTTTGATGACAATTCTGCTATTTCCGGGGTTGTTTCAAGGTCTTCGTGTTCTGTTTTAGACTTTGTCGGATTATTGGGATTAATGCGACCCCTTTTGCTGTTGGTTCTGCCTTTTTTATTGGCCTCAGCTATTTCTTTTTTGATGATATTCCGGATGGCATTATCAAGTTTTTTAGCTACCTTCTGTTGTTCAGCAAGTTGTCTTCGAAGTGTTTTTTCATCTTTTTGCAATTTCTGCATGAGTGCAGATTGCTCCTTTTTATCATTTTCTAAAGATTTTTTCTCTTCATCCATGCTTGCAAGCACTTCTTTTTTAGCTTCTTGCTGTGATTTTAAATCTGTAATCCTGCTCCCTAATGAGGCCTCTGTTTTTAGGATAAGATCTACCTGCTTTTCACGATAAGTCGTATAGAATTGAATAAATTTAACCCGTTTTACAGCATCATTAAAAGAACTGGTTGTAAAAATAAATGATGCCATATTAGTAGATTTCCTGTTCTTGTACATGTAATACAAGAGCTTAGCATATTCTGCTTTGAGATTGGTTACATCCTGTTCAAGAGCAGTTACCAGGTCTGCCTCTTCTTCAATGTGGTGGGTAATTGCATTGAGCTGTGTTTGCAGTGTACTAATCAAACTTTGACGTTCTTCAATTAGCTCTTTAAGATCCTTAAGGTAAGCAAGGGTTTTCTTTTCCTTATTGTTTGTTTCTGCGAGTCTTTTTTTGGTTTGCGCTATGTCCTTTTCTTTTTGCCTGCGCTGGCGTTCCAGTTCATTCCGATTTTGGGCACTGCCGCTGTCTGATGCAAAGAGAATTAAAAATACAAATAAAACTAAGCTACTTAACTTTAGAATAAGATTGCGGTATGTAGAAAGGTGCGTCATCCGTTTCCTGGAGGTTATAATCACTTACGTTCAAAATTATATGAATTTTGTCCGGACTATGCACTTCCATGTCAATTTTATTTGGCAGTGTTTGATTTCCTGTCTTTTTAAAGTCACTATAATTGACCAATACATACTCGCTGGCATTTCTTTCATAACGGTATTGTGTCATTCTTAGTATTTTCTGATCTATGGTTATGGTTTCTTTATAGGCTGGCTGCTGGTTTTGCAAATGACAAATACCCATTGACTCTTCGAATTTACTTTTTTCTTCAATTTCAAACGGTGGCAAACCCCGAAGAAGATTTTGTACGGAAACCAGGGTTAAGTTATTAATCCCAAACATTTTGTTAAGATCACTTACAGGGAAAACAGTATAGTTTTTTTGCAATCTGTTCATCAATATGGCGCTGTCTTTATTTACAAGTATCCGCATAGCTTCAATCAGCACGTTGGCAGAAGTCCAGATAACACTATCCTGGCGATTACGCATATTAATGTTTGCAGTTACGCTGCTTGCACCATCATCATAGGTTAGATCTCCTTGCGTAATGAGCCATTTGTAAGAAGGAGAATGTTCATTTAACTGTTTTTTTAATACAGAGATATTTGATGGCGGAGGCTCAACAACAGGCTGTTCACTAACCATTTTACGCTTTGATACACAAGCGGATAATCCAAATGAAGAGATCAGTAAAAATAATATGGCTGTTTTATTCAATGATCCTATGATTTGCGATTTTTTTATCAAGGGTAGGAGAGTCAGATCCGTATTGTTTTGCATATTTCCAGTATTCCACTGCGGTATCTACACTTCCTAATTTGAACTCCACATCACCATAGTGTTCATTTACTTCTGCACTTTGTTTTTCCTTATCCAAACTTTGCTTTATATATTTTGCAGCTTCTTCGAATTTGCCTCTTTTATACAAAATCCATCCATAGGTATCCAGGTATGAAGCATTATCAGGTTCCTTATCCAAAGTCTTTTTTGACATCTCTTCTGCTTTGTCGAGTTTCTCATCCCTCACCGACAAATAATATGCATAGTTATTAAGCGCGAGCGTATTATTTGGATCTTTATCTAAAGCCTTATCAAAATAACTATCCGATTTTGCATAATCATTCAACCGGTAGTAGGCTTCTCCAAGATTGTTGTAAAATTCTATTTCCAATGCTTTATTATCAGTAAGTTGATTGAGACCAGATTCTAATATAGTTGCTGCTTTTTTATAGTTCTTTAGTTGATTATTAGCTACGCCATCCAAAAAATAAACCAACGGTTGGTTTGGGAAATAATCTAGAGCCTTTTCACTTTCATCAGCAAGAGATTTATAATCTTTCAATTCAGCATCAGCAGATAACAACTGTTGCCATACGGCGAAAATACTCTTTTTAGTTTCTAGAGATATACGATACTGATCCCTTGCTTGCTCGTATTTTTTATCCTGGTAAAGAAAATCACCATAAATGGCGTGTGCTTTTGCCTCGCCCGGATGTGTATTGACCATAATTTCAGTGAGGGTATAAGCATCTTTTTTCTCTTCCTCATCCAGCTTTGGCTGCATTAGATAATTGTTATACAATATGCCAATTTTATTATCGATTGAAAGTGACTTATTTGCAAATGCTTTTTTTAGCATTTCAAAAGCTTTTAGATTGTCACCTTTTTTTAGATAAACTTCAGCAAGCGTTAATTGTGTCTCACCATCATTAGGGTTTTTAAGCATTAGCTGGTCATATACTTCCATTGCTTTTGCTTCATTTCCGGATTTCATCCATGTATCAGCCAGCAATTGATAATATCGCGTATTAGCAGGGTCAGCATCTATAAGTTTATTTATTTCAGAAATAGCTTTGTCATACTTGCCCATTGCTATATAGATGTTCAATTTTTGCACGGTGACATCTTCGCTTTTACCGAAAGTTTCTTCTACCTTTTCGTAAACCTTCAGTGCGTCAGCATTTTTGTTTTGAGCTTCGTCTATGGCAGCAAGCCTGAAATAATTTTCAGGATCATCAGGATCGCTTTTTATGAGCCTGTCATATAGAGCGGCAGCTTGTGGCCATTTTTTTTCAAAACGGTAGATATCTGATAGCTGCAATATGTACCATTTGTTTTGTCCATTATCAAGGTTCACCGCTTTTTCTCCTGCTTTTTCGGCATCTGCTATATGATTTAACTGCACATCAGCATTTGCAATCTCATAATAAACTGCTGCATTGTTAGCATCTGTTTTTGCCGCTTCTTCAAAATTATGCAGTGCATTTTGATAGTTGCCAACCATTTTTTCCTGGATGCCATCAAAGTATTGCTTGTCAAAATTGGCTTGCTTATAAGACGATATCCTTTCAGTAAAGGAGTGAGGATTTCCACTACCTCCTTTCTGTGCATGCTGGCCGGTTTTGCAAGAAAGCATTAATAGGCACAGAACCGGGGCGTATAAATAGTATTTTATTTTCATTATGTATTACAAAAGTGTATTATGTGTAGCAATCTCTTTGCCAAAGATCAATGCAAGTAACATTCAAAAACTGATTTGAGTTTTATTTCTTATTTAACTTCTGAATAATCTCCGAGATTCACGCTTTCTTTTTTGCCTTCATAGCTGCTAAAATTCCCCATCATGGCACCATCAAGGTTGGCATCCGCTATTATTACGTTATTCATAATAATACTGTTACTCACAAAAGATGTATTGATAATACTGTTATCACCAATGGATGCATATGGCCCAATAATGGAGTTTTGAATTTTAACACCCTTACCGATATAGCTTGGTTCAAGGATAATTGATGACTGAAGACTTACGTCTTTTGATACCATATTTTTACCTCTATTCATTTCCAATACTACCTTGTTAGTTCCAACAGTTGCATCTTTATTGCCGCAATCAAGCCAGTGGGTAACTGAAGCCGTTTTAAACTTCGACCCCTTATTTTTCATATTAGTTAAAGCATCAGTTAATTGGTATTCACCTTTTTCCTTAACATCATTATCAATAAGGTACTGCAGTTCTTTTTTTAAATGTGCTCCGTCTTTAAAATAATAAATACCGATAATAGCTTCATCAGAAATAAATTCTTTCGGTTTTTCCCAGAATTGTTTCACAAATCCTTCATTATCTGTTTCTACCACACCAAAGGCAGAAGGGTCATCAATCTTATTAGTCCAAATTATTCCGTCCTGGGTTGTATCAACCTTAAAATCAGCATAAAATAATGTATCGGCAAATGCTACAATTAAATGATCGTTGAGGGCATTTTCAGCACACAATATAGCGTGGGCGGTCCCAAGCGGTTCTTTTTGGTAATAGATGGAACCTTTGGCTCCAATTTTTTCAGCTAAAGAAATAAGATTGGTCTCCACTTCTTTGCCAAAATCGCCAACGACAAAGGCTATTTCCTCAATCTTTTCATCGAACATATTTGCCAGGTCTTCAACCAGCCTGTAAACAATCGGCTTTCCCGCGACAGGGATCATTGGTTTTGGCACGGTAAGCGTATGAGGGCGCATTCTTTTGCCCATACCTGCCATCGGTATTATTATCTTCATATTGGGTGCAAAGGTAGGAAATAGAAATGAGTCGTGAGAAGTGGGTATTGAGTATTGAGAATTGGGTAGTGAGAAGTGAAAAGTGAAAAAGTTGGTAACTTTTTAGAAGTTGGCAACTTTGGTATACGTGGTGAGTCTCACGCATTAGATTTTCCCTCCGAGTCTCACGCATTGGATTTCCCTCAGAGTCTCACATAGTGGACTCTGAGGCGTTCTGCAATACCAAAGCATTGCAGAAATAGCTGTCATTTGGATGGTATGTACACCTCAGTGTCCCTTGCAGGAGACACTGAGGGAAATCAATCAAAAATCGGGAAGTGATTAGTAAGTAGTAAATGATAAATGGTAAATGGTAAATGGTGCGGATGTTATGTAGTTTTGTGGAAGGCAAGACCTGTATGGTTTCAAAAACCTTATTGGTCTAAAAAAATCGCGTCAGCAATAACTTAACGTCAGTTCGATGACTTGGTCATTGCAAAATTGAGAAAAAAGTCTCTTTTATAGAATTTAATGGTTGGCTTTTGGTCGAGAAAGTTGTAGGCAGCTAAACAAGCAAGTGCATTATTAGCGCCATTGGCAATACTTCTATGTCTTGTATGCCATAGGTCCAAAATGTTCTTCAGGAGGTCAATAACAGTTTCTATGAGGGATCTTTTTTTGAGTAGTAACTTGTCTTTCATTTTCAATACTTTATTTTTCATGTTCTTACGTATTTTTGTGATTAGCTGCAACCCCTGCTCCCAAAGCATCTCAAAGAGATTTTGAGATACATATCCCGCATCACCATAAATTGTCCCTTTAGGTTCTAAAAGAGCGCATAAATGTTCCATTACTGATAAATTGTTGTCTGTGACACCGCCAGAACTAAAACAGATGCCCATTAATTCTCCCTGCTCATTTATGACCAAATGGAGTTTTAACCCATAAAACCATCCTGTCGAAGTCTTGCCCCGTGCGGCAACAGTTTTAAATACTTTATGGCTATGGATGCGATGGTTGTCACAGACAGCCATTTTTGTAGAATCTACATAATAGGTTCCTGTCTGTTTGCCAAGGCCTTGATAATGAATAAAAAAGAACAATGCCATGTTGACCTCCTTTTTGAGTTCAATGAACCGGCTATATGAAACAGCTTTGGGGAAATAGCTTTTCCACTGATTTAAAATACCGTTGAGGTAAAAATATTTGAAACATTTTGAACCTGAAAGGTGGTAAAAAATCACGATGGACATAACCTCACTTGCAGACATACCGCAATTTTCAAGGGCGAGTTTTTTTTTAAAGGGTCAACCTCACCTAACCCTTTGGTCGATAGGAATTTTTCAAATTCCTTGTAGAAATCATCGCACTTTACGAAAATTTCCACTAACTTGTCCTCCAATTTCATGAGTTCAGAGCATTTATATTGTGTTTTGGTTTATACAATATTAGCTCTGAACTTTTTTATTTCCAACAATTATCCTATAATTAACTGAAAATTAATTCGCTAACCTCCGAACTGACGTTAATTTATGAAAATGGTGTTAATTCAACAATTCAAGAATTAAAGGACTCTTTGAATCATAAAGAAACGTTAGAAGGCAAATTAAATCCATCAATAGATATGGTTATGGTCATTGATTGGATAACAGGATTGGCAGCACTCATTTTTATTATTTTACAAACGCCAATTAACGTGACTATTTTAGTATTCCTCTTATTACCAATCCTAATTTTGCTGCTTGTTGCAATTTTAATAGCCAATGTGAAAAAAATTCAGGCTTTTGACCCTCTTTATTTGCCAGTAAAAAATTATTATTGCGGCCTCTTCATTGCAGGAAGCATTTTGCTTGATATTTTCACAGTCTTACTAATTGCTATAAGTGGAATTACGTCTTTTCCCTTACTAGGAATTGTGGCTTTGGGAATAATACTGAGCTACGTAATATTTGTTGTTGGAGCAATCGATTTCATTATTCAATTATTTATTGCGAATCATAGATTGCGAGAACATAAAAGGAATTTAAAGTTACCTACTTCCAAATAAGATTTTCTTATTCATAAGAGTCTTTTCAGCATGCTTGTATAATACATTACCTGATAAAGGACTACTATAAGTGCAGCTAAACCACGCCCAGCCTGAAGACTATTTAGTTTTTTAAGTTTCACGAAGGCAAATTACATATTCCTTCGATACTGCCCACCTACCTTGTATAGCGCATTTGAAATTTGACCCAATGAGCAAACTTTACATGCTTCCATAAGTTCTTCGAATATGTTTTGATTATGAACAGCTGCCTCTCTTAATCTTTTAAGCGCTTCTTCTGACCGATTTCTGTTCCTGTGTTGGAAAGCCTGGACCATGTTGATCTGGAATTCCTTTTCTTCAGTAGTCGACCGGATAACTTCCATTGGTAATATGGTCGGTGAACCCGATTTACTTAGAAAAGTATTTACGCCAATGATTGGCATTTCACCGGAGTGTTTCAGACTTTCATAATACAATGATTCTTCCTGTATCAGGTTACGTTGGTACATTGTCTCCATTGCTCCCAGCACTCCTCCCCTGTCGGATATCCTGTTAAATTCAGCATACACAGCTTCTTCAACTAAATCAGTTAATTCTTCAATAATAAATGATCCCTGGATTGGATTTTCATTCTTGGTCAAACCTAATTCCTTGTTGATAATTAATTGGATAGCCATCGCCCTACGAACTGACTCTTCAGTGGGTGTTGTGATTGCCTCATCATAAGCATTGGTATGCAAAGAGTTGCAATTGTCATAGATGGCATATAAAGCCTGTAATGTAGTCCTGATGTCATTAAAATCAATTTCTTGGGCATGTAAAGAGCGTCCGGAAGTCTGAATATGATATTTTAACATCTGGGAACGTTCATTACCTCCGTATTTAATCTTCATGGCTTTTGACCATATCCTTCTGGCAACCCTGCCAATCACAGAATATTCAGGATCTATACCATTAGAAAAGAAGAAACTGAGGTTTGGGGCGAAATCATCTATGTTCATTCCCCGGTTTAGATAATATTCTACAAATGTAAACCCATTAGAAAGCGTGAGCGCTAATTGGGTAACAGGATTAGCCCCGGCTTCCGCAATGTGATATCCTGAAATTGAAACAGAATAAAAATTCCTTACTTTTTTGTCTATAAAGTATTGCTGAATATCACCCATCATCCTTAGTGCAAACTCTATTGAAAAGATGCATGTATTCTGAGCCTGGTCTTCCTTTAATATATCTGCCTGTACGGTACCACGAACAGTCGAAAGGGTATCAGCTTTTATTTTTTCGTACACCTCTTTTGGCAATACCTCATCACCACTAAGCCCCAATAGCATCAGGCCCAGTCCATTATTGGATGCCGGAAGGTCGCCTTCATAAAAAGGCAGTGTGCCATCGATACTTTTGTAAATTTCTTTTATTTTTTTCTTCACATCATCTACAAGGCCATGCTCTTTGATATAAAGTTCACATTGCTGATCAATGGCAGCATTCATAAAAAAACCTAATAACATAGGTGCCGGACCATTGATTGTCATTGATACTGAGGTAACCGGGTCACAAAGATTAAACCCTGAATACAATTTTTTTGCGTCGTCAACTGTGGCAATACTTACACCTGCATTGCCGATCTTCCCATAGATATCTGGCCTGTGATGCGGATCTTCCCCGTATAGAGTCACAGAGTCAAATGCAGTTGAAAGCCGTTTATAGGGAGAATCGACACTCACATAATGAAACCGTTTATTTGTACGTTCAGGTCCACCTTCCCCAGCAAACATCCTGATAGGGTCTTCTTCTGTTCTTTTAAAAGGGTACACCCCGGCAGCAAAAGGGAAATGACCCGGTACATTCTCCGTTAACAGCCAAAATAGTATATCACCCCAGTCTTTGTATTTAGGTAGCGCTATTTTTGGTATTTTTAAATGTGAGAGACTCTCTGTAAATAATGGCACCTTAATTTCTTTCTGCCTTACTTTATAGGTAAGATGATCCGTAGTATAATTATGCTGCATCTTTGGCCACTCCTTCAAAAGCCTTTTACACTGTCCGTCAAGTCTTTCCTCTAATTTTTCGTGAAGTTTTTTAATATTTTCAAGTTGCTCTGATGCAATTTCTTCTTTCTCAAGCAAATCCATCACACCTTTCAATTGGTAAAGTTGCGAAGCAATTGCTGATTGTTCCGTTGCAAATTTTTTATACTGATGTGCATTTTCCACAATTTCAGCCATATACCTTGAACGGGCAGGCGGAACAATATATATTTTCTCCGACATCGCGTCGCTAATGTGATAATTGCTATGCAAATCTGCTCCTGTTTTTGAAGCAATTTTGTCCATCAAGGCCTTATAAAGATTGTTGACACCCGGATCATTAAACTGAGAAGCCATAGAACCATACACGGGAATATCCTTATCCTCTGTTGTCCAAAGTTGTCGGCTTCTTTTGTATGCCTTTTTTACATCTCTTATCGCATCTAAAGCTCCTTTTTTGTCGAATTTGTTAATTGCAATCAAATCCGCAAAATCAATCATGTCAATTTTTTCCAATTGAGAAGCAGCTCCAAACTCTGGGGTCATAACATACATCGCAACATCTGACAAATCAACAACCGATGAATCCGCTTGTCCGATACCTGCACTTTCAAGAATGATCAAATCAAAATTTGCAGCTTTGCAAACATCTATAGCATCCTTTACATGAGGTGACAGTGCAAGGTTTACTTCCCTGGTAGCCATTGAACGCATATACACTCTTGGATTGTAAATAGAATTCATCCGGATGCGATCACCTAGCAATGCTCCGCCTGTTTTACGTTTTGATGGGTCAACAGATATAATTGCTAATGTTTTATCTTCAAATTCATTTGTGAATCGCCTTACTAGTTCATCAACCAATGATGACTTGCCGGCTCCTCCCGTACCTGTTATTCCCAGAACGGGTGCGTGTACAGAAGCTTTAGTTATTTCTTTTATCTTTTTATGGAATGCATCTATCTGATCCTCATGGTTTTCTGCAAATGATATTGCCCTTGCTATCTGGAAATGGTTTTTTGAAGGGATTTTGTCCCAATCCACATGCTTTAAGTTACAAACTGTCAAGAAATCACATTGCTGAACCAGGTCATTGATCATTCCCTGCAGCCCCATATGTCTGCCATCGTCAGGAGAATATATTCTTGTAATACCATAAGCTTGCAAATCTGCTATTTCTGAAGGAAGAATAACGCCTCCGCCGCCACCGAAAATCTTTATATGCCCGGCTCCCCTTTCCTTCAGGAGGTCGAACATATATTTAAAATATTCATTATGGCCTCCCTGGTAAGAAGTAATTGCGATCCCTTGCACGTCCTCTTCAATAGCACAGTCGACAATTTCACCTACTGATCGGTTATGACCAAGATGAATCACTTCGCACCCCGTAGCCTGTATTATACGCCTCATTACGTTTATTGCGGCATCATGGCCATCAAAAAGTGAGGCTGCAGTTACAATTCGGATTTTATGTTGAGGTTTATATACTTCCATATTTAATAATATTGGTGCAAAGGTACAATTTCGCCAAAATAAACTGGATAGTCCCAATTCAATCGTTAAATTTGCACCCCTAAAATGTAGGGTAATAGAAAAAAAATCAAATTAAAATTACCATAATAAAAACAAATTATTTACTTTGCCGTAAAAAAGAGGATTTTGATAGATTTAAAAGAGATAATTTCGATAGCGGGCAAGCCAGGATTGTATAAGGTAGTTGCCGGTCACCAAAAAGCTTTATTGTTGAGTCAATTGATGATAAGAAAACAAG
>Ga0207119_1096_pt1 | contig 13863 bp, 13 predicted proteins | sample Alteio_BWMinHeat_43_FD_153505 | JGI IMG/M metagenome (GOLD analysis project Ga0207119, IMG submission 153505) | Enriched cells from forest soil in Barre Woods Harvard Forest LTER site, Petersham, Massachusetts, United States -... | ecosystem: Environmental > Terrestrial > Soil > Temperate forest >... | reverse complement strand
AATGCCGTCATTATAAGGCAAATGCGATCGCCAATTATAAATGGGGATATTTTGGGCAATGCCCTGAGCATAACATGCAAGTAAAAAAAGAAATAAGATTGTTCGCTTCATGAATAGTTTGTTCAGCAAAAATATCACTTAAACGCAGTTAAACGTTAAAAAATTGTTATAGAGATAAACCATTCTTTTAATTCAGGATTTTGAACCAATTAGGAATATATTTGCCGCCAAAGTACAGCCATTGAAATTACCGGTTCTTAATAAACTAAACAGTCTGCAGATATTCCAGGTATTCAGGTTTGGAGCACCTTTTATTATTTCTGTAATACTGGTTCGACTCCTTACCCAACAGAATATTGGTATTTATGAATCACTAACGCTCATTGGTAGTTCTTTTACTTTTTTTTGGGTCTCAGGAGTTATTAATACATTTATACCCTATTACATTTCTGTAAAGGCGGAAGAACGACCAGCGCTTATTTTTAACGTTTACATATTCCTTATTTCTTTATCAATCTTATGTTTTATAGTACTGGTTGGCCTAAAACCTGTGCTATTCAATAATTCGGCTTCTGGACAGGTACAAGGAAACCTTTATTATTATTTTCTTCTTTATAATCTATTTAATGCACCGGCATTCCTTATGGAATACTTGCTTATGCTGAAGAACCGAACTAAATCTATTGTATTTTATGGTGCAACCATATCCATCTTTCAAATATTGGCGCTCATTATTCCATTAGTACTTGGATATGATTTAAGTACCGCTATTTTAATTATGGCAATGAGCGCTTTCCTCAAATTTGCAATTTTATCGATTTATGTTTTAAATGCCGGTAAACCTGCATTATCAAAGTCAGTTCTTAAAGCATTCGGAATAAAAGCATTACCAGCTATTCTCACATTGATAGTGGGCGGAAGTATGCAATATGTGGATAGTTATATTGCACTAAAATTTGTAGATAAAACAAAGTTTGCCATATACCAATATGGAGCAAAGGAAATGCCTTTAGTCATGTTGATGGCAAATGCTTTAAGCAATGTTTTTAGTGGAGAAATTGCCGGAGCCAACCTTAATAATAATATTCATGGAAGTTTGCAAAAGCTAAAGGCCAGTTCAAAGCGCTTGATGCACAGCTTATTCCCGATTACAATACTATTGATATTATGTAGTCGTTTTTTATTTGTACATGTATATTCAGGTGGGTTTGTAGGTTCTGTAAGCATATTTAATGTCTTTATGCTTCTTACTATCAGTCGTTTGATTTTTCCTCAAACGATTATTATGGCTCTCATGAAAAACAAAACTCTGCTCAAGTTTAATTCGATTGAATGGGTGGTCAATTTTATTCTTGACTTTGTTTTCTTCTATTATTTTGGCTTAATAGGTATTGCGTATGCTACTGTTTTTTCTTATTTCCTTGAAAAAGTGATTGAAGTAATTTACCTTAGTCGACTTGGGTATAAACCGGCCGACTATATCCCATTAAAAGCATGGGGTTTTTATGCTGCAATGACCATAAGTGCCGTTATATTTATGGGTATTTAAACTCATAGAGAACCCCTACTATATTCGCATAACACCTACCAGTAACGTAGCCCAGGCTACAAGAAAACATAAACCACCAATTGGAGTAATTGCCCCCAGTTTGGTAATACCGCTCAATGAAAGGGCATAAAGGCTTCCTGAAAAAATAATAATACCCAGTGTAAAAAACCATCCCGATAAAACGAATATCCTGGATTCCGGGAAAAATTTGATTAGAAATGCAACTCCTATCAAAGCCAAGGTATGGTACATTTGATATTGAACAGCTGTATGATATATATCAAGCATTTTAGCATCAATTCTATCTTTAATGGCATGAGCGCCAAAAGCCCCGATAGCAACTACAAGAAAGCCAAATATGGCTGCAATGGATAAGAATAGTTTCATATTATTTATTTTTATTGTTATATTTCAGATGTCTCACGCAGTGGATTCTGAAATTTCATTTCCCCTCAAATGTCTCATGCCGTGGACTCTGAAGTTCATTTTCTATTTCCCCTCAGATGTCTCACGCAGTGGACTCTGAAGTTCATTTTCTATTTTTTTAAGTGATTCAAAAACCTTGTGCATCGGTAAACCCATTACATTGAAATATGAGCCTTCAATTCGCTCAATGCCAATAAGTCCAATCCAATCCTGGGCACCATAGGCCCCTGCTTTGTCATATACATTAAAATGATCAATATAATATTCCAACTCCTTAAGATCAAATACTTTAAAATATACCTTCGAAGTATCCGAAATCAATTCCTTTTTGCCATTATAACTGATACAAACACCGGAAATAACCTCATGCATATTCCCGGACAGCATCTGCAATGTTTCAAAAGCTTCATCTCTGTTTTTTGGCTTTCCTATTACGTTATCCCCATAGAAAACCAGCGTATCTGCCGTTATTAAAAGATCGTCAGAATGTAATCCCTTAGCATGAATAGCTTTTTGCTCTGCAAGATATAAAGGAATATCACTTATTAAAAATGGCTGTTCAGGCATTACTTCCTCATAATCAATGTCTAAAACCCTAAAATCAAAGCCTGCATTTTTGAGAATTTCCCTCCTACGAGGTGACTGAGAGCCAAGAACAATATTATAAGGAAGTGAAAGCATGAGTTATTTTAAGTTATGAGTTAATAAGTTATTCCTTTCCAACTTCTTCGAATCAAAGTTGGCAACTTTTAAAAAGTTGACGCCTTTCTCTCCCTGACCACTGTCAACTGTCAACTGTCCACTATTCATACATCTTAGCGCCATTGATACAACTCCAGCCAACATTATTAACTTTATAAAACTACTAAGCCGACTAAAATCTTTTTTAGTATCAGCAAAGATAGTCCTTTGAAAAAATATAGAAAGAGGCAGAGCAGTTGTTATTATCAGGTAGATCGGTAATACAAGATAACTTTTGTAAAAGAGATAAGTACAAGAAAGTATAAGCAGACTAAGCGTAAGGAGCATTAAGTAATAAATAATGATCTTTGTTTTTGGAACTCCAAGGCTATTTGGCAGCGTTTTTGCTCCAAAACGCGCATCGCCCTCCATGTCTTCTATGTCCTTGATTATCTCTCTAATAAGCCCTGTAAGAAAAGCAAACACAGCATAAAATACAAGCCAAATAAACAATGTATTATTTGTCGCAAAATCTACAACCAGGAGTGATGTTGCCATTAATCCGGCAACGCAAATATTACCTAAAAAAAAATAGTACTTAAACCTCACAGAATATTGCCATAAAATAAAAGCAATAAATAAATTAAGAACGGCGAATTTATAGTTTATAAATGCAGCGATTAATATTCCTATAAAATTGAAAACCAGGTGCATAACAAAAACATATCGTCTCGGGATATAGCGGTCAACAATCAGTTTATCGGGCTTATTTACAACATCTATCCCAACATCAGAGTAATCATTGATCATATAGCCTGCAGAAGCTATAAAGCTGGTTGACAGGCATAGTAAAAAGAGTTTAATGTCAATGTGTGTATTAATACATTCACCTTGGGTAAGAAACACATATACAAATAACTGTGTTATTATAATTATCAGAATATTTTTCCAGCGGATGAGATTGAGAAAGTGCATATATCTCAGTTAAAAATCCCAGAACTTATGATACTTCATCACCATTTCAAGGACCTCCCTTACACAGCCTTCTCCCCCATTCGCGCTTGTGATATAATGAGATATATTTTTAATTTCAGGAACAGCATCCTGAGGGCAAACTGCTATACCTACAGCTTTCATACAGTCCAAATCAGGAATATCATCGCCCATATATAATATCTCGTGAATATCCACTTCATGATCAATGACAAACTTTTCTAATGCAGCTAATTTGCTTTCAGCATAAAAATAAACCTCTTTTATTCCAAGAGCATCTAACATTTTGCCAATTGCTTCAGAGCCGCTCTCGGAAATTACACAAATCTTGTATCGCTTTTTTATCGCGTACTCCAATGCAAACCCGTCTCGGAAAGACATTTGCCTGAGTAATTCCCCATTACCAAGCATAAGCATATTCCCATTCGTAAGTACTCCGTCAACATCAAAAACGAGGGCTCGTATATATTTAAGCTTGTCAAATAAGGAATCTGAAGTAGATTTGGCCATAACCTTTTATTTTCTATGCAAATATAGGGAGGATGGGGTGGGAATGATGAAAGAAAGGTTTAATTCAAATAACTTTGCAACAACATTTCAATTTAAACATGAACCCAAATAAAACTACAATATACGAACTGCTCCTCAAGCAAATCAATAGTCTCATTGTTGACGAAATCCCGGATGAAGGGAATATTTGCAATATATTAGGTCAGATGAAAAAGGAATTAGATCTTTTTTGGGCTGGTCTTTATATAAAAAAAGGCGATAAACTTGGCCTTGGAGCTTTTCAGGGTTTGCCAGCTTGTACCGTAATAAAATGGGGTAAAGGCGTTTGTGGCACTGCTGCATCCACCGCCAAAACTATGATTGTTGAAGATGTGATGGATTTTCCCGGTTATATTGCTTGTCATGAAGAAACTACGTCAGAAATAGTAATTCCGGGCTTTCAAAATGGTGAAGTGACTTTTGTGCTAGATGTCGACAGTGAAAAAAAAGCTGCTTTTGATACTACGGACCAGCACTATCTCGAACAAATTACAGCCATAATCAGTAGATTTGTGAATTAATGATAAGCGAAAAACGTGTTCTTGGGTTACAATTACCCACCGATCCAAGATGGGTAAATTTGGCTGAGGAAAGTATTGAAGATATTTTAACTGACCATGCCTATTGTGAGCAAAAAGCAGCATCCTCAGCTATTTCTATAATTATAAAATTTCCTGATTTTGAAGATGTTGTCGAGAAACTTACCCCTTTGGTAGCTGAAGAATGGGGTCATTTCAGGATGGTATTGAATGAGTTAAAGAAGAGGGGATTAAAATTTGGGCGGGGAAGAAAGGATGAATATGTCAATCAATTAATGAAGCTGATTCACAAGGGAGGAAGTCGGGAAAACAATCTTCTTGACCGGTTATTAATCTTTGCGATGATAGAAGCCAGAAGCGCTGAGAGGTTTAGGTTGCTTTCCTTAAATATTTCAGATGAAAGTCTCAAACCATTTTATCATAACTTAATGGTTGCAGAAGCCGGTCATTACAGACTTTTTTTAGATTTAGCAGCAACCATAGTTGATGATAAATGCGTCGAAAAAAGGTGGAAAGAGATCATTGTCAAGGAAGCTGATATTGTTTCCAACCTTGAAATGCGAGGCGACAGAATGCACTAAAATTAATAGCATTTTTTGAAATTATTCTATCTACCCTGCCGCAATGATTTAATTACCGTAATTTAGCTTTATAATCGTATTCCATGAAAAGACACTTACTATTATTATCTGTTTTAATGCTCCTAATTAGCATCAAATTACAAGCCCAAAATACACTTGTCCCGAATGGAGACTTTGAAATATGGGATAATTTTGGGACAATAACTTTACCTGATAATTGGCCAAGTTCTGACTTGCTTTGGCATTATAATGGCGATACAACGACTAAAACAGTAACGAGTTCTACCAGAAGCCATTCCGGAAAATTTGCAGTGTGGATTGGCCCTGATACAGCTTCCGGGAAAATTTGGCCAGGCTTTATCGCAACGAGATTTGCATATGCACAAAGGCCCCATCATTTATCGCTTTATTATATTGATAGCCTGGATACAGTTGATCATGGTTCTGTGATAGTTAGCTTTTTTAAGTATAATTCTTCGACACATAACAATGATTCCGTTGGTGGAGGTGTTTGGAATTTTCCACCGGGAGTTACGAATGCTTATGCAAATGCTGAAGTGCCACTCTATTTTGTTAGCTCTGATCCTGCAAAAAAACCAGATACATGTACCATTAAAATCATAATTGCTTCAGGGGCAACAGCTAAAAAACCTGGGCATGTCCTTGTTGATGACGTAAGCTTAATTGTTCATGATGCGGGAATCGATGAAACCCTTGTATCTGATAAAATTGATATTTTTCCAAATCCGACTCCTGGCATAATTAATATATTGTCTTTAAATGGAATATATCCTTTTTATAAAATAGAAGTTTGGGATCTCAACGGCCAATTATTAAAATCATTCACACCTATTCAGGGCTCAAATCCTCAATTGGATTTGTCAGCATTAGCTGATGGAGTCTACTTGGTGAAATTGACTGGAGACGAAGGAATGGTTGTAAGAAAGGTTATTGTGAGGAAGTAGGTCATCGCTGTCCCCAAAGGGGAGGGCATTTACTTACGAAAAAAAGAATTCGGAGGTTAATCAATCTTAAAAAAAACTTATATGTGTAAGGCTAAATAGGTCTTAATATTTTGGAAATGTAAACTGTAAACAATACAATCCTAAACAGGTTGAATGTCAATTATTAAAAAATATATAGCCAACAAAATTAATTTCAACTGCTTAAATACCCCATGAAACACTTTCACACACGCATTCGCCAACTCAAAGAAATTCTGGATACTTACGCTTATCCGATTCCATTTGCCAACCACCTCAAACAATACTATCAACATCACAAACAACTAGGCGGTAGGGATAGAAAAGAAATTAGATCATTGAGTTATGCTTTTTTTAGGATAAGTAGGGCATTGGAAGGTGAAAGTTTTGAGAATATTGCAAAATATGCGGCCATTTTTAACGGATACCAGGTTGGAGATGAGAGTGACACTGAACTCATTGATGCCATATCAAACACAACTTCTACTCAAGAAAAGGTTGCTATTTTCGCTGAAAAATTAAAATCATTTGATCCAAGTTTTGTTTTCCCATTTTCTGAATTTGCATCGGAGGTTTTTCAAAATCAGGAATTCCAGAATTCATTTTTAGAGCAACCTGAAGTATGGGTTAGTCTGAATAAAGGATTTGAAAATAAAGTATTAGAAGAGCTTGATAAAGCGGAGATTCCATTTATAAAGTACAGCGACAATATCTTATCGTTTCAATCTGAAGCTAAACTAACTGATTTAAAAAGTTTTAAGGATGGAAACTTCAGAATCCAGGACTTGTCATCACAACAAACTGCTAATTATTTTAAACCGAAATCCGGTGAATATTGGTGGGACAGTTGTGCGGGCGCAGGTGGTAAAAGCCTGGCTTTGTTAGAGACAGAGTCTAATATTCATCTCTATGTTTCCGATATTCGGGAAAGCATTTTAAATAATTTGCATGAGCGATTACCAAAATCAGCCAAGAATAGGGTAAATATATTTGCAGCGGATGTCTATAAATCCCTTGAAGAACATACACTTCCACCATTTGATGGCATTATCATAGATGCTCCTTGCACTGGTTCCGGTACATGGGCAAGGAATCCTGAAAACTTGTATTATTTTAAACCTGAGGCAATTACGGGTTATCAAAAAAAGCAACTTGGTATATTAGATAATGTTTATTCATTTTTAAAACCCGGCAAACCTTTAATTTATATAACCTGTTCAGTATTTACATTGGAAAATGAAGATGTCATCAATCAATTTACGCAAACGCACAAAGTAGAAATTGAGGAACAAAAATATCTTGAAGGATATAAACATGGCTCCGAAAACATGTTTCTTTGCAGGATGATAAAAAAGGATTAATATTAAATTTCAAATAGCCCAGAATGGGCGATATAATTATAGGAATGTATAAAAGTGAGATTTTTCAATCCCTGAAAGGGCGATATATCTTTGATGATATTATGTCGCCCATTCTGGGCTTGAAGACAATGTCTTACCTTATTGTCTAAAATTATATCGCCCATTCTGGCTAAAGAAAGATAGAAGAAGATGACACCTGCAAAGCCACCACAAACATTCATAGACCAGTATAAGTACAAAGGCATGCGTAAACGCCTGGTACAATTCATTGCAAAAAAAGGCAATTTCGATCCAAAGCTACTTCGCGCTATAGAAGATATTCCCCGTCATTTTTTCTTTGATTCAGCTTTCGCCGAGCAGGCTTATGAAGACAAAGCTTTTCCCATAGGAGAGGGACAGACTATTTCCCAACCATATACCGTTGTTTATCAGACGCAGCTACTTAATGTGAAACTTGGGGACAAAGTCCTGGAAATAGGAACAGGTTCGGGTTACCAGGCTTCTGTGTTGGCTGCAATCGGCGCCAAAGTATATTCAATAGAACGACATGCCAGTCTTAGCGAACAGGCAAAAACGATAATCCGTCACCTTGGTTATCATCATATTAAATTATATGTCGGTGATGGCACATTAGGGCTTCCAAAGCAAGCACCTTTTGATAAAATATTAGTAACCGCCGCAGCGCCAATAATCCCTGAAGTTCTTTTGAATCAACTCACCATCGGCGGTATTATGGTTATTCCTGTCGGAGACATGGAAACCCAGCAAATGATTCGACTTACCCGAACGGGAGAAAATACTTTCTCAGAGGAGAAATTCGAGAATTTCAGATTTGTACCGTTGATTGGGGAGAAGGGCTGGTAGGTGGATGTGCGGAGAGCGAGAGCAAAGTGCGGTTGTAGAGACGCAATGCTTGCGTCTTGTTCAATTAACAATTTCAAAAAACCTAATTTTCTAATATTCAAGCTTCCTCACACAATAATTTTAAATAGAACCTGCTTTTTAGTTTGAAACATTCTAAAGTGGACTTGAATCAATTATGCGGTTATTAGGCAAATGTTCAATATTTGGCGGATTATCCCATTTGATTGCTCTCTAATAAGCATTATGAGGCAATTTGAAATGCTATGGTCTCAAGTGACTAAAAATGAATGCATTACATTTAAAAATTAATATGCTATGTTTCAGTAAATTAGTTACCAATTGATTGTATTTCTTACAATTGAAAATCAAATTCCTTGAATTCGTTTTTTTATATTTTTAGCAGGTCTAATTTTGATTCATTGATTATTTAATTGAAAATAAATAGATTAATAATTCAAATTTAAAACCATGAAACTGAGAAATACACCAGCCCAGCGCCAAAACCAAAAAGCAAAGATCATTTATGCATCAGGCTTTACCCTCATTTTGGCCATAATTGCAGTATTTTCCTTTCTATTTAATATCGGCAATGTACGTTCGATTTTTGCAAGTGATTTCAACTTTAATTTAGTCGGAAAAGCAGAAAAATCGAATCCTTCAAAGATTTGGTTTCCAAATGAACACCGTAGCAAAACCTATACTGCTATTCAAAGTGGAAAATGGAATAATGCCGATATATGGTCTCCAAAGGGGCATCCTGGAGTGAATGATATCGTCGATATCCATGGTGGTTACATAGTTACAATAACTTCTAATGAGGCTTGTTCAGAATTATTACTTGCCGGTAACGGAACCAGCAATGGTACACTAACTTTCTCGACTTTGGGCTCTCCTTCATTAAAAGTATCAGGGAATATAAACTGTAATACGGGAGATGGAGCCGGATTTATTACAATGGTGAGTCCAACAAATGGTCACGGAGCTTCTTTAAAAGTGGAGGGGACTATAACCAATAGTGCAACTGGAAATGTACATTTATACATTTCAACGGCCCTTGGTACAACACTTACTGTAAGCCATATAGTTGACTATAACAGCGGGTTAATTTGTAATTTTAACAGAGGCACAGTTAGATATATGGGTACCGATGATATAATTCCTACAACTTATAATAACCTGAGTATTAATTCAGGATCAAAGGCCATTAAATTAATAGGCCCTACAACCGTAAATGGTACCTTAAACCTGTCATCAGGGATGTTAGCAATTGGCAACAATAAGCTTATAGTTAATGGAAACATAACGGGCGCAGATAAAATGCATTATATCCAATCAGAGGCTGACGGTATTTTAGAAATGCTTGCAATCGCAGGCGGAACTACATTTCCTATTGGGCCAGTTTATAGCCCGATTACAATAATACCTACTTTGGATGCGACATTTGATGTAAGTGTTTCGAAAGGCGTAACTGATAACTTTGGCAAAGCAATTGATGATAAAGGCGTTGGTATAACATGGGCTGTTAAAAATTTGGGAGGGGAACAAGATGTAATAGTTGTGCCTCAATGGAATGCATCAGATGAGTTGCCCGACCTCTCCAGAAAAAATTCATTTGTTGCAAGCAGGACAAGTGCAAATGGTTTGTGGATGCCGACAAAAGATGCGGACATGGCTATTGGTTCAGGACCATTTTCCCTTAAATCCGGTCGAATTACAATGGCATCTGCCAAACCTTATTATCTACATGTTGGGTGCAATGCAAGTACTCAACCGGCAACTGCATCAGTTATTACTACCGTTTTAACAAACACTACTCTCGATGCAAAAATTAAGAAAGCTGATAAAGTGATACAAGAATCTTCATTTAATAATTTTAACAATTTAATAGATGAAAATGAAAGTTTTTTGCAAAATTCATTAAACTTGACTTCCAGGAGTAAAAATAGTCTTTTATGTAAAAATGGAAATAAATTAGCAGAAAAGCAGGATACAAGTGCTGAAGAAAAGGATTTAGTTAAAGTTACTTTTGGCAAAAACATCGTGAATCTAAGGGTATTTAATGGTTGGACTCATGATCAGCAAGGTAAATGGATAAGCAGCCCCAACCGGATTCCTTTTTCAAGGCCAGATCTAAACAATAAAACATTTGCGAAGTATAAATTAGGCTATGAAAATATAAGGCAGATTAATGTAGAGGAGGTGAAAATTGACAATGAGCCCTATTTTGCCATTATAATTGAGCAATACAAAGAACATTTTCATGATACGATAGATCCGCGCTTCAGGTGCTACGTAGGCGCTGATTACTATCTTATTAAACCAGAAGACTATAATGCTCTGTGGAAGGATGATATGAAAATGAGTCAATCTTACCAGGCTTCCCTTAAGGTTTGGTACTCGGGCCTGGTAGGTTATGATGATATTAAAATGAGACAAAAATACATATCAATGGAAATTAATAAGGATTTGAAATATAGGAGGTTTACGGATACTTCTGTCAAAACATATCTCCAGTTCGGCTTAAATCCTTACCAAAACGCTCATGGAAGGTACATGCGATTTTTTTACCAACTCGCTTATGCAAAAGTTGGAAAACCTGTCCCGCCTTTTGACTTTAAAATATTTAATGAAAGATTTTATGAAACTGATATGATTTTATTTGACCAGTTTTGCAAACCCAGAAGCTTGCCCATTGACAAAAAGAAATCTTCCGAAGCTATACCAAATAAATCAATTCAAGAAAATAATTTCGATAGGCCTTTGATGGACGATCTTATGTTTAAATCAGATGAAAAAGTTTTTTCTTTGATAGGAATGCAAAGGAAAATTCTAGCGAGCTTGGGAAAAAGCAGCTTAGATAGAACCTTTGTCTCTAGTAAAATTCTTAATTATGAGCTAATTAAACCCTACAACTTAAGCTTCTTAGGAAACTCAAAAAACATCAATTTCCCACATTTCTCTTTGATTTCAGCCCAATCTTCAATCTGTAATTCAAGACCAACTACACCACATGTAGGGATATTTTCATGAGGGAAATCACATAGAAATTCTGCCAATAATTGTAGTCCGGGATTATGTCCAATTAGGATAACTGATGATTTATTTGAATTAATTGTTTTTAATACGTCAACCAGGTTTTCACGCCATGCTTCATATATTTCCTCGATTACTCGAATTTTATTTAGTGGATAATGAAGATGTTCGGCAAAAAGCCTTGCCGTAGCAAGTGCCCTGTTTGCCGGACTACTCATAATGGCATCAGGAGCTACTCCCATTTTTTTCAAAAGTTCGCTCATCACAGGTGCATCAATTCGACCTCTGATGTTTAAAGGGCGTTCAAAATCAGTTAGTTCCGGGTATTCTCTTGTAGATTTGGCGTGACGAACCAAGTATAATTTCTTCATGATCGGGTTGCAATTTAGCCTTTACAAATTAAGGGAAAAGTAATTTGAAATTTGAAATTTGTGATTTGAAATTTGTGAATCGATATAGAAGCATGATCCTCCGAAAGAATCCTTTCATAGATGTTTTTTTTGGCCTTTTCTGACCACTGTCAACTGTCCACTGACAACTGAATTACACATTAAACCTGAAATGCATAACATCTCCATCTTTTACCAGGTAGTCTTTACCTTCTACCATCAGTTTCCCAACTTCGCGGCATGCGGCTTCTGTTTGATATTTTATATAATCATCATAAGCAATAACTTCTGCCCTGATAAATCCTTTTTCAAAATCAGTATGGATCACACCCGCAGCTTGAGGCGCTTTATCACCCCGATGTATAGGCCATGCCCTCACTTCTTTAACGCCAGCTGTGAAATATGTTATAAGGTTGAGTAATTTATAAGCGGAACGAATTAAACGGTTTATCCCAGGTTCTGTTAATCCGTACATGCCCAGATAATCTTTCCGCTCTTCCTGATCCATTATTTCAGCTATTTCAGATTCTATTTTAGCACTGACGATAAGCATTTCGGCATTTTCGTCTTTAATGGAATCGGCAAGCTTTTTTGTGTGTTCATTACCATTAAGTACAGCATCTTCTTCAACATTCGCTAAATATAGAACTGGCTTTATTGTAAGCAGGTGTAATTCTGCAATTTCTTCTAATTCACTATCACTTAAATCGAGACTTCTTACAGATTTTCCAGATTCGAGATGGCTTTTTACTTTTGTTAAAACTTCAAAAGTTTTTTGGGCCGTTTTATCGGTCTTTAAAAGTTTTTCAACTTTTTGCCTTCTTTTATCAACTGACTCCAAGTCTTTAAGGCCTAATTCAAAATCAATGATTTCTTTATCCCGAACTTGATCCACACTTCCATCCACATGTATCACATTCGGATCGTCAAAGCAACGAACTACGTGGATAATAGCATCCGTATCGCGTATATTACCAAGAAACTGGTTGCCAAGCCCTTCACCCTTACTTGCCCCTTTTACAAGCCCCGCGATATCAACTATCTCTATCGTATTGGGTTGTACATTTTGGGGTTTTACAATCAATGCCAGTGCTTCAAGCCTTGGGTCAGGCACTGTGATAACGCCAACGTTTGGTTCTATGGTACAAAATGGAAAATTTGCCGCCTGTGCTTTCGCATTTGACAAAGAATTGAAAAGGGTAGATTTACCAACATTAGGCAAACCTACGATACCGCATTGTAAAGCCACTTTTTACTGTGTTTTTGGGTGAAAGAATTTAGGTGCAAAGGTAAGGGGCAATGATCAATTATCAATGATCAATTATCAATACAAATTTAAATACTGCCTTTATATCAAATGCTATGGTTAATTTTATCATTTTAAAGTTAAGCAATTGTAAATGAATAATATAACAAAAATAAATATTTATGACCCTCTAAGGTTTTGTTATGATGCTGTTAATTAATAGGTTATATTAAAAATAAGCATGACAATAACCATGAAAAAGCGACAGATAAGCATAGATTTTTAAGAAATGAGACGGAAAAAATGTTTAAAATCATGGTTATTTGTAAAGATGCAGTTCAAAAAATCTCAAAACTTTGGGTATTAAAAATCATATAAATGTTTTTTAGTATATAATATATTGATATATAATATATTAATTTCATTTATTAATAAAAAAAACCTGTCCGGATGGCCAGACGGGCAATAGAAATGTAATAGATTTGCAATGGGTTTGCAATGGATTTGAAAAATTTGCAATAAAAGTGGAAATTGGATTCATTTGGCTTATTTAAGTTAGTTTTTAAAGAATATTTAAAATATTGACCTGCAAAGTTAAAACAAATATTTGACATTACCAAATAATGTTGTATTTATTTTTGAATTATTTTTGGAATTGTATAATATCTG
>Ga0207119_1095_pt1 | contig 14029 bp, 8 predicted proteins | sample Alteio_BWMinHeat_43_FD_153505 | JGI IMG/M metagenome (GOLD analysis project Ga0207119, IMG submission 153505) | Enriched cells from forest soil in Barre Woods Harvard Forest LTER site, Petersham, Massachusetts, United States -... | ecosystem: Environmental > Terrestrial > Soil > Temperate forest >... | reverse complement strand
CATTCAAAGCAGTTCTTTTTTCTCATCGAATAAGATTGGAAAAATATTTTTATTTGGAAAGAGGAAAGCGAATTACCTTTATGAGAAATACCTTGGGTCTTATGTTTTCAACCGGTGCGTCTTCTTTGATTTCTTTTTGGAGAAATGAGGGAAAGTATTTTGGTAATTTTGGAATAAATAAGAGGAATTTTTCAAAACTTCAATTGCCTGTTTGATAAATATCTTAAATTTCATTTTTTGATATCCTATGACAAAGAAATTAAGCAAAAACATAATTGGATTATTAGCACTTTTGCTATTGTTCTTTGCAATTGAACTCTTATCAAAGTATATTAAAAAGGGGGAAAATGAAGAAAGTTTAATTTTATATCTTCATTGTATTGAAGCTGTATTATGGATTGGTTTCCTTGGCTTTATAAGTAAAAAGGAATTTATTAAGAATATAACAATCACTATTTGCAGTACTTTAATTTTATTATTATTTATTGATGTCGTATTTTTTCTGATTATATATTTCACTCCAAGTCCTATTCATTTACATGATGAAGGATCATATTTTGATCTTACTATTCCGGACTCTGCGCTCGGATATAAACCTAAGCCCTCAATAAAAACGGAAAGAATTTTTAAAGATCATGGGAAGACAATTTTTGATGCTCATTTTACGACAGATCAGTATAGTCGTAGAACCTATCCTACATTAAATATATCCCCTGATAAATATGCGATTTTTTTTGGTTGCTCAATGACATTTGGTGTAACAAATAGTGATAGCGAAACTATCCCATTCTATGTTGCTCGAAAATCAAAAGAATTTAGTTGTTACAATTACGCCTATCCTGGTTACGGTACACAGCAAATGCTGGCAAACCTTCAACGTCCGAATTTTAGAAATGAAATAAAGGAAGGTAAAGGGATTGGCTTATATATGTTTATTGATCATCATTTGAGAAGAGTTCAAGGTGATATGCTAATAACCGCTCATTGGATGGGCGACATGCCTTATTATATTCTTAAAAACGATAGCGCAATAAGAAATGGTACTTTTAGAAAAGATAGATGGTTCATTTCTGCAATTTATTCTGTTCTTGGTAAAAGCAGCTTTCTTAAATTTTTTAAAATAGATATTCCAATTAGTATCAAAACAAAGGATTATGAACTTTCAACCGCAATAATAAAAGAATCAAGGACCCTATATGATAAACAATTTGGAAATGATAATTTTTATGTTGTTATGTTGCCTGGCACGGATACTACCATTTTGAAATATCTTGACAAAGAAAAAATCAAATATTTAAATTATGCAAATTTGTATAATCCTGGATCAATAGGTTATTCTTTTTTGCCTTATGATCCGCATCCGACTCCAAAAGCTAATAAAATTCTGGCAGAAAAACTTTCTCAGGACATTACTGGAATTCTTAGTCCCAATTAATTGGATGATAAAATTTTAAGTGATTTATTAATTATGTCTGAAACTGGGATATCCTGAATATTCACCTTTGCTCTGAGAATTGCATTTCTGCTTTCTTCCGGCGGATACCATTTCCCAGTATAATCCCTTTTACTAAACAATGCAACAACTTTTGTTCCTGATGCATATGCCAGGTGCATTGGCCCGGTATCATTGCCAATTACAAGGGCACATTTTTTGAAGATTAAAGCATTTTTTAATGGTTGAATTTTACCACATAAATTAATGACATCGTTGGATATACAAAGTATTTCGGCCACTGCCGAATCTTTTTCTCCTCCGATTATAACAAATGAATATCCATTGGTCAGGAAATGTTTTATTACTTGTTTAAAATTTTCAATTGGCCACTTATTTTCTTCTCTTCCAGCTCCGGGAATAATGGCAATCATTTTTTGAGAAGACAAACTCATAAAACGTTTTTCAACATCAGATTCAGATACTTGTATATTATTCTGTTCCAGGAGATAGCCGGGATCAATAAATTTTAAACCATAATATTTTAGAATATTCAAGAGCCTGGTTCTGTTTGTTTCAAATTCGAATATTTTTTCTTGCTGTGCCCTTAAAAGCATTGTTGAAGAAATATGCCATCCGAATCCACTTTTGGCATTAATAATTTTAGCAAGCATTATTGATCTTATTTCAAATGCAAGGGAACAATTATAAGTAGGAAGTTCAATAAATAAGTCATATTTATTTTGCTTTAACTGGTTGATTATTTGCTTGTCAACAAATGTTTTGTAGAAATAAAACGAGGAGAAATAATCTTTAGGTGTAAATTCTTGAACACTATTTCTTCCTGATAATGGACTGTTAGTTAAAAGATCAATTTTGGCTTCAGGAAAGCATCGTTTAATAACTGTAAAGGCTGGTAATGCAGTAATAGTATCTCCCATGCCTCCACTCCTTAAAATCAACACCTTTTTTACGTCAATTTTATCAAATCTAGTAAAAAGGCATTTTGCTAAAATGTAAATGATAATATTTATGATAGAATAATCAGTGACTATAATCCGTTTAGCCACACCACTTATTAAGGACAATAAAATGTCCTTTTTTTGTTTAAATGCAAAATACATTAATCTGAATCAGGCTGATATAAGACATCATCAATTACCTTCTTTTGTGATTATAATTTTACCATAACCTTGATTTAATTGCCCGTCCTCAGGTAATGGAAAGTTATTTAATGTTTTTCCATTTTGCTGTGCGATCACTTTATAGAGATATATTCCCTGGCTTAATAATGATCCATTGTCATTAGTCCCATCCCAACTATATTCGTTTAATCCCGATCTCACTTTGCCATTTAAATTTATGGTTTTTACCTGTTTGCCTGTTGCATCATAAATCAATATTTCCAAAACATCAGGTACACTTGCCCCCGTAATAGTAAAAACAAATCGAGAAACATCATTCAATGGATTAGGATATAGATAAAAATTGGAAATGGCGGGAGCTGTTACTACTTTAAAATGAATTAAGTATGGGGAAGGCCCGGCAATATTACCGGATACATCACTTGCCTGGGCGCTGAAAAGGTACTCACCATCTGGAAGTGGGCCCGGGTGATATTTTACAATGGCATTATTATTCGTAGTTGTACCCTTAATAAATTCAATTTTGGGGTCGCTCATTCTTATACTGTCAGGAATATTTTTATTTGGAGGCTGTAAGGTTAATTTATAATCTGAAGTATCATTTAACGGTAGTTGCGTATTGTCTTCCTTTACACTCACTTTAATTTCCGGCGTTGGTGAAACAATTTGTCCGTCTGCAATATGTATTCCATCAAAAGTTACATCCAGCAGTGGATTGATCGGATTTTTAATGACAAAGAATTTGAGCTGGATAAAATTATTATCCAACGTCAACTCGGGTTGCTGAAAATTTGGATTGACATTAATATTCAAATAATTAGTCCCCGGAAGTTGGGCAGTACTAAATTTCTTTTTTATCCAGAAATACTCACCGGGTTTTATTGGTGAAAAGAATTCGGAATTGGAAGAAGATGTGTTAGTCACTAAATTATCAATTTCAAATTTTACTAGTACGCTATCCATCGGCAACAAACCAATGTTCTGGAATTTTATTCTTACTTCAACTGAATCGCCCTGGTTTACTGCTGTGGGGGTAAAGTAAAATGTGCTGTCCGTAATGAGAGATCCTTCCGGCAAACCGTCATATTCTACCTGCCAGAGGCGTAATTGTGGCGGTGTTCTATTTAAAGTATCATTTAGTAACGCCTCTAGTTTGAGGTTAGGAAATTTTGTTGCATTAATACTTGAAATGCTAAATACAGCAGGTTTCATATTATCAAATAATACAGTGTCTTTTCCGTTATTTTCAATTCCATGTACACGTAAAAATGATTGGTCGGAACTTGGATGTTCTAAAGACCTGTAAACCTGGAAAGCTGTTTTCCAGTTCGTTGCTGGGCCTATTAACTCTGAAATAATACTGGCGCTATCATTTGCAGATCTTGGTAATGCGACAGTAATTGATGCTGTATCGCCTTTCGTACTACCCTGTGAGTTATAAAAATACTTATACAACTCTGAAATCAAGTTCCCTTTAAGACTTTCTTTTTGACCAGCCATAACGTAAGCTACGGATCCTGCTGTATCATGCAATTGTCTCATAAATGTATCTCCGATATGATCAAATGCCTTAAAAACTTCTGGTTTATATTTGCTTAATCCCTGGCTCCCGGCAGTTGGAAATGAGATTAAAAGTACATAATTACCATTGGGAATTAAATTAATTGCTTTGACAAATGAATCCTGAAGGGAAGTATCAAGCAAATTGTACGATTTATATGGAGAGGGGATTGCCGGGTTGTTGTCATAGGTCAAAAGTTTACCATTAAGTCGATTATAAGGATAAGGCACAAGTGTATTTTTATCAAATTCCATATACACTAAAGTTGCAGCACCAACGCCTCCATTATAATTAAAGCCACTTTCTGGCTTTATCCCCATGCCGTTTTTATAAACTGCATTTATTGTGAGTGTATAATAATTGTATGTTGTAAGATAACTCATTTTCCTTGCTACCGTATCAATATTTATCTGATTGGGCTGTATATGCTTGTATTGCTGCCAATGGCTTTGCGACCAACCCGGTGAGCCGCCTTTTAAGTAAACAAATGATTTGGTCTCCCATTGTCCACCGGTGTCAATAGGTAAGTTCATTCTTGCCCTCCAATAATAGACCGTGCTGTCAATCATGTTACCCGCTTTGTCCCTGTTATTTAGTTTTGGTTTCCAGGTCAATACATTAGTTCCTTTCAGAAGCGGTGATTTTTGTTTTAATGGGCTGTTGAATAAATCTGTTGTGTCAATTTCAAAAAAGATACCGGTTTTATAGGTTTCAATATTGCGTGATTGAGAAACCAATGCAGGGGTATCCACATTTACGATTCCATAATCAGTTGGGAATATTGTTTTAGCGCTATTGCTTTTAAAAAAGTATGAAAAGGTTGCATGGTTGTTTGCATAATTATTTTCAGACACGGCGCTATCTGAATTCACATATACATCAAATTTATTTAAGCCTTCAATATTTGATATTCCTCGGGGGATAGTATATGAAAACGTATCCAAAAATAATGGCGCATTGTGAAGCGTCTCAAAGGTTTTCTTTGAAAGGTCTGGCAATGTTTGTATTACTTTTATTTTAATCTTGTTAGAATCTGTTTTTCCAAGATTATATAAAGGTATAGATATATTGAATGTAGGGCTGGAAGCAACTACTGTTGTCGGGGTAATAGAAAGTGTTGAATCATAAACGGCATAATCAGGTTTATTAGGATAAGGAAATCGTACGGAAGGATCACCCTGCAGTTCCCATGCCAGGCACAGCGCTCTGAAATCAGGATCGTTGTCAATATTTACTTTAAGGTCGTTAATTGTTTTTCGCCAGCAACTGCCAATGGATTTTCCATAATTATGCCTGGCGACGTTGCCAATAAATGTAGCCATCTGCGTAAATAATACACCGTCAAGTGTTTGGTTGCTGTGTGATAACCAAACAATGCTACCCTTGTCTTTAGCAAGTGTAAAATACTCACTGTAGCCTTTTGAAGCGCTTACCGGGTCTTCAAATGCATTACCTAATTGACATCCATTAAGATACATAATTGGATACTTACCCTTATTTTTCAACGTAGTTGTATCTGCAATTTCAATTTCAAGTTGATCAGGGGCTCCGTGAGCCAGGTAAGAAAGCAATCCGGCGCCCTGTTCAATATTATTTTGTATTCTTGCTTTCAGGCTCCCGTTTACCGCTACATTCGTTACTGCGAGATATGAGTTAACCTTAACTCCGGTATTTGGTGCACCGAGTGTGTCTGCAATACCATCCATTACGCCCTGTATTTGCTGTTGTTGCGAAACTCCATCACCACCATCCACATTAATGGCAGTTTTCATATAGGGTTGGGGGTTTAACAGGCTGGCATCGTATTCTTTTAATTTTTGAAGATAGGTCAAAACATCATTGTTATTCATAATCTGTAGCCTGCCTACTCCCATTAAAGGATCTACAGCTTTATTCACACCCTGGAAACCAATATTTATGTCAGAGGTAAAATAGGCGTCACCAGGATACAATGATCCAATACAAGGCACATAATCTGAACTGAAAAATGATCTTTCAATATCGCTTTTAATGCCCTTGCCTAAGAGCATAAGATATTGAGGTTTTTGCGTGGATTTATTGTAAAGAAAGGCCATAAAGTTTTGAATGGCAGCAGGATGATGTACGCCGTAGAAAAACTGGTCGTACAACTCATCAACAAAAGCTATCAGAGGTTTAAAATTATGACCTGAATCATCAATCATTTGTGTTTTTTTATAATCCGCAAATAATTGAGCGCCACTGGCAAACTTTTTATTGGTAACAATGATATAATTTTGGTCCAGAGTCGGAGGAATAAAATTTACCGGATTTATAGAAAGTACCTTTAATGCATTAGCTGTGTCATAAAGCAAATAATTAGCTTTTGTTTTAAAATTATCGATACTTAGTGAAGCACTTAATCCACTCATAGTGAAAGCTTTCGTTCTTTTTTTATTTGTAAGATCATAGAGAACAAGGGTCCGGGTGGAAGTTGGCGATGCACTTGACAGAAAATTAAAATCAGTTTGTGGTGCACCGGTTATATCAGTATAACTAAAATTTAATAATGAATTGAGAACAGGGCCATTTGCAACTATGCCAAATGTGCTTGAATACCTCAGCTTTATAAATGATATTGCAATAGCATCGCTTATACCGCTCACCCCGGCTGGCATAATACCATAGCTTACAAATCCGGAATTATAAATATCTAACCAATACCTTTTTAATGTTTTGTGTATCGTAGCATATCCATTATAAAATGTATCCCAAAGTATTTTTCCACTTGGTTGTAGGCTTATAACAAGATGATGATCCGGACTTACTCCATCCACATCACTTTTGCCATATACCAGAATTTCAAGTTCAGGTTTAGGCAGATTGGTTGTATCAGAAGGCTGGTTTGGCGTGCTTAATGTAATTTTATTGAAACTGGTTGTGTTTCCGCTCATCCATCCTGTCCCGGCGATATAATCAGATCCCCAGAAGTCTGCTGCCGGATCTATTTGAGCCCCTGGTTGGTAGGTAGTATGGATATAATTGCTGGCTTCAGAAATATAAGTCGACTGTGGATTATTGCCGTAAGTTTTTGAGGTTATTGTATATCGGGCTGTACTAGGTGAATTTGGATCAATGGTCAGAAAATAAGCAGCCGTGTCCGTAAACATGCTGTAGCTTTTGTTTATATCATCTTTTGGGTCAATAAAAAGGACTGAATCAAGCGCTCCGTCATTGCCCTGACCATAGAATTCAAAATAATCTGAAGTATCAATGCCAGGTGACGTGTAAATTGGAACTTCTGCTCCTCGGAAATAAAGTTTAAAATGTGAAGGGGCTTGAGCTGTTACATTTAATCCGGATTTTTTAAGGTCTGAATACTTAACGCGATAAATGCCGTTTTGAACAACATTTATTTTAAAGTAAGTGAGAGAGTAGTTGATCCATTCATTTCCGGGTTTGCGCTGCGCGCTTAAGTTGGTATTTAAAAATAAAGTTAATAATAGAACAGTAAATGAACATCTGTACATTATTCTCATATTTTGCTTGTTATGGTTAGAATTAGACCTTTACTCATATTTAAGCAAAATTAATTAATTTATAGTTTCAAAATAAGGTTACTTGTTAACAATGAACCTTATTTTTGTGCAAAAAAAGTTTTGAAAGAAGTTACCACAGTTGAAACAGCAGAAAAGCTTGGCTTAATTCCAGAAGAATATCATAAGATCATAGAAATATTGGGTCGGGTTCCTAATTTTACGGAGCTGAGTATATTCTCTGTAATGTGGTCAGAGCATTGCAGTTATAAGAATTCAATAATTTGGTTAAAGAAGCTTCCGAAGGAAGGTTCAAAGATATTGGCAAAGGCCGGAGAAGAGAATGCCGGACTTGTGGATATTGGTGATGGACTAGCTTGTGCATTCAAAATAGAATCACATAACCATCCTTCAGCGATTGAACCATATCAAGGTGCTGCAACAGGAGTTGGCGGTATTCACCGTGATATTTTTACAATGGGTGCAAGGCCTGTTGCGGCGCTTAACTCATTAAGATTTGGCAATATAGATCTCGCCAAAACCAAATGGATTACAAAAGGTGTTGTAAAGGGAATTGGTGACTATGGAAATGCTTTTGGGGTACCAACCGTAGCCGGAGAAGTTTACTTTGATGATAGTTATAACATAAATCCTCTCGTGAATGCAATGTCTGCTGGGATTGTGAAGATAGGCAAAACGGTTTCTGCAACTTCCTACGGTGCAGGGAATCCAGTATACATTGTCGGATCTTCAACCGGTAAAGATGGGATTCATGGGGCTACTTTTGCTTCGGGAGATATTGATGAAAACTCAGCAGCCAAACTTCCTTCAGTTCAAGTGGGTGACCCTTTCCAGGAAAAATTATTATTGGAAGCGACATTGGAAGCTATAGAAACAGGAGCTATGATCGGTATGCAGGATATGGGTGCGGCCGGCATTACATGTTCTACCTCTGAAATGTCGGCCAAAGGAGAATCAGGTATGAAGATTTGGCTTGACAAAGTACCAACCAGGCAGCCAAACATGAAACCGTTTGAAATATTATTATCTGAGAGCCAGGAACGTATGCTGGTTGTTGTTAAAAAGGGGCGGGAAAAAGAAATTGAGAAAATATTTGATAAGTGGGACCTGCATTGTGCGATAATTGGTGAAGTAACCGATGGCCCAAATATTGAATTTTACCTTGATGGTGAATTGGTCGCAAACGTACCAGCAGAACCGCTTGTATTAGGAGGTGGCGCTCCCGTTTATGTTCGGGAAACGAAGGAACCGGCCTATTTTTCAGAGATAAACAAATACAACATTGAAAATACCAAGCAACCCGATGATTTGAAAAAGGTTGCAATGTTTTTAACAGGTGAACCAAATATCGCCTCTAAAAGATGGGTATATGAGCAATATGATAGAATGGTACAGACCAATAATGCAACCTCAAACATGCCTTGTGACGCGGCTCTAGTGCGTATAAAAGGGACGGATAGAGCATTGGCATTAAAAGTAGATTGTAACCCTTATTATGTATTTGCAGATCCGCATATCGGGACAGCTATTGCTGTGAGCGAAGCTGCCCGGAATATTGTTTGCTCCGGCGGAACTCCGCTTGCTATTACGAACAATCTAAACTTTGGAAACCCTTATAACCCCGAGGTTTATTACACCTTTACCGAAGCGGTCTTGGGAATGAAGGAAGCCTGTTTGAAATTTGATACACCAGTAACGGGAGGGAACGTAAGCTTTTATAATCAAAGCGCTGATGGGGGCGCTGTAATGCCAACGCCGACAATTGGTATGCTCGGCCTTGTGGCAGACATTAATAAAGCATCAGGGCTTGCTTTTCAGAATGAAGGAGATCAAATATTTTTAATCGGAGAATGCAGGAATGATATTTCGTCTTCGCAATATCTCATTAAGTATCATAAAACAAAATATTCACCTGCACCCTATTTTAATTTGGATGAAGAATATAATGTTCAACAAGCAGTAAAAGCCATCATTGAAAAAGGATTAGTAAATTCAACTCATGATGTTTCAGATGGAGGATTATTTATTAATTTGCTGGAATCTGCCATGCCAAATAAACTTGGTTTTGATATTAAAACCGATTCTAAAATCCGTAAAGACGCTTTCCTTTTTGGAGAAGGGCAGAGCAGGATTGTAGCAAGTGTAAGTGCCGAAATTGTGGACGCCTTTAAAGAACTTATCACCGAAAAAGGAGTTGGTTTTAGTCTTTTGGGAATTGTGACTAATGGTTCACTAATTATTGATGGCGAGGATTTTGGCAGCTTAGCAGCTTTTGACGCAATCTATGAAGGGGCATTGCCAGAGAAGTTGAATTAGAAAGACCTTTTATAAATAGTCAAAGAATTGGGGGGCACAAATAATTGAAGCATTACAAGTATCAAAGAAACTTGAATGATTCAACCTATAATCAATTGGATAAATCCCTTCCTGTCAGGCCCTGACCCCTGATTCCTGACCCCTTTTTTACCCATTCAGCTTGCCATGATCTGCTAAAAACTTAGCCAAACCAATATCAGTTAATGGGTGGTTTAGCATTTGCATGATCACATTTGGAGGGCAGGTTACTACATCAGCGCCAATTTCTGCACACTGAACTATGTGAAGTGGGGAACGGATAGAGGCGGCCAATATCTCACATTCATAACCATAATTTGAGAAAATGGTAACAAGTTGCTCGATAAGCATAATACCTTCCTGGGCTATGTCATCAAGCCTTCCCATAAATGGGGATACGAATGATGCTCCTGCGCGTGCTGCAAGAATAGCTTGGGCTGAAGAAAATATTAAAGTGCAATTGGTCTTTATGCCTTCAAGATGAAGGGCTTTGATGGCCTTTACGCCATCTTTTATCATTGGTATTTTTACGACTATATTATCTGCAAGTTTAGCCAGTTTATAAGCTTCCTCCATCATACCACTAAAATCAGTTGAGATCACCTCGGCGCTTACCGGACCTGTGCCACATATTTTAGCGATATGCTTGTAATGCTCATAAATTTCTGCGGTACCTTTTATGCCTTCTTTGGCCATAAGAGATGGATTGGTTGTCACTCCGTCTAATATACCTAAATCGTCTACTTCACGAATGGCGTCAAGGTTAGCTGTATCGGCAAAAAATTTCATGGATTGAGATAAGTTAAAAGTTAAAAAGTTGAAGGTTAAAAGTTAACCTTCTATATTACGTTATGTTTTTTATACGCGTAAGCAAAACGATCAACGATCAACTGCCAACAAAAAACAAAAAAAAGGGCAAGCTTACTGCATCGCACCGCTCAACCAACTGTTACTTGCTTCCTTCCGAACCTGGGTAACGCGGAGGGAGCTGGTCGTACAGAGCTTACCCGGGTGCAAAGGTAGGTTATAGAATTGAGTAGTGAGTATTGCGTACTGAGATTTTTATCGTAGAGGTACAAAATATTGCTTCCTGATCAGGCTGATGGTACTTTCTTCCCAAGATTTAGACGCAAAATATTGCGTCTCTACAAGACTCATTAGTATTCCCTACTTTTGCAGCAAGAATACTAAATCAATGTCTCAAATAGTTTCCGATAAAATAATTAGTGAAGTCAAAGCCAATTCTAAAGCCAATAAAGAGCTTCTGGACGTTGTTCAAGAGAAGCTCGCCAAAATAGCAAAAGGTGGCGGTGATAAAAGCGCTGCCAAACAGAAGGAAAAGGGTAAAATGCTAGCCAGGGAGCGTGTTAATTATCTACTAGATAAAGGAAGTTATTTTTTAGAGATTGGAGCATTTGCCGGCTATGAAATGTATGAGGATGAAGGTGGATGTGCTGCCGGTGGCGTTGTAGCAGGCATAGGAAAAATATCAGGTAGGCAATGCATGATCGTAGCCAATGATGCCACGGTAAAAGCTGGGGCGTGGTTTCCTATTACAGCAAAGAAAAATCTCAGGCTCCAGGAAATATGCATGGAAAACAGGCTGCCAATTATTTACCTGGTTGATAGTGCCGGTGTTTACTTACCAATGCAGGATGAGATATTCCCGGATAAAGAACATTTCGGACGCATGTTTCGCAACAATGCAATTATGTCATCTGAAGGAATAATTCAGATTGCGGCAATAATGGGAAGCTGTGTGGCAGGTGGGGCTTATCTCCCAATAATGAGTGATGAAGCGTTGATAGTTGATAAAACAGGATCAATATTCCTTGCCGGGCCATATTTGGTGAAGGCAGCCATTGGAGAAGATATTGATGCAGAAACCCTTGGCGGAGCGACATCACAAAGTGAAATTTCGGGTGTGACTGATAATAAATATAAGGATGATGCGAGTTGCCTTGATGCCATCAAAAAAATGATGGATAAAATTGGGGCATTTGATAAAGCTGGCTTTGACCGCGCTGAACCCGCTCTTCCAATAAAAAAAATGGAAGAGATTTTGGATATTTTCCCGGCCCTTCGGACCAAACCTTATGATACACTTGAAATAATTGAACGACTCGTTGACAATGGCGATTTTCAACAATACAAGGAGCTATACGGACAAACAATTTCTTGTGGATACGCTCGTATAGATGGCTGGGCGGTAGGCATTGTAGCCAACAATCGCAAAATAGTGAAAAGCAAAAAAGGCGAAATGCAGATTGGCGGTGTTATCTATAGTGACTCAGCTGATAAGGCGGCCCGTTTTATTATGATCTGTAACCAAAAGAAAATTCCTTTAGTTTTTTTGCAGGACGTTACAGGCTTTATGGTTGGGTCAAGATCTGAGCAAGGAGGCATTATAAAAGATGGCGCTAAAATGGTAAATGCTGTTGCAAATTCTGTTGTCCCGAAATTTACGATTATCATTGGGAATTCTTATGGTGCTGGCAATTATGCAATGTGTGGTAAAGCTTATGACCCGCGGTTGATTGTTGCCTGGCCGAGTGCCAAGATTGCTGTAATGGGTGGTGACCAGGCAGCAAAAACATTGCTTTCAATACAAGTTTCAACCTTGAAAGCAAAGGGGGAAATTATTGATCCTGAAAAAGAAAAAGAGCTCTTGAAACTAATTACAGACCGCTACGAAAAGCAAACTACTGCATTCTACGCTGCTGCGCGACTATGGGTGGATGCTATCATTGATCCAATTGATACCAGGCAGTGGATTTCCGCAGGTATCGAAGCTGCAAATCATGCCCCAATAACAAAGAGGTTTAATGTAGGGGTGATACAGACTTAATTCAGTCGTCAGTCATCAGTCGTCAGTCGTCAGAAAGAAAACGGGGAAAATTTGCAGTAAGTTGTCAACTTTTCAGAAGTTGCCAACTTTGGATCGAAAAATGTGCTTCAAGCCAAAGACCATGATTTTCTTGGTGCCGTAATCTCCGTCGCATAAATTAAACAAGCCTGAATGTCCTCTTTTTCAAGGAAAGGATAATCTTCAAAAATTTCATTTTCCTTCATGCCAGCAGCAAGTAATTCAAGTAATTGCGCTACTGTAAAACGCATATTTCGGATAGAAGGTTTTCCTCCAGAAACTAAAGGATTAATTGTGATTCTTTGCAAAAGGTTATTCACAGTTCGTAGGTAGGAAATATTCTATTAATTTGGATTAATAATGAATTACATATCAGAGTGTAGAATTGTGATAGATTATTTTATTGCCAATAATTGTATAACACCCATTAACCATAGTAGGACATTTTATTAATTCGCTTTTTATGACTTTGCAATGAAGAGAGTAATGAATTAAATCTTGTCTTTTTGTAGCGGAACTTATATAAGTATGTAATTCGTCGACGGATATTTGATCTTGAATTGATGGATTATTGTCAAACTCTAAATGATATTTTTTAATTGTACTATCATTAAAATAAAGTAAAGCAATTAGTTCATAATCAGTTGGCCCAATTCCATCTTCTTTTTTTCGCAAAACAGGTTCATATATCCACTTTACAGAATCTGGGGGAATAGGTAAACTTATGAACTTGTTGATAAGAACTTTGTCCGTTTCGATTTTAACTTTATGGGTGGAACATCCAATTAAAATTGAGATCAAAAATAGGATCATTAAACATTCTATATTTCTCACTTTTTCATTTAGATAAACTCCCAAATCACAAATTTCAATGCCCTTTTACCCCTTATAAAAAACCCACTTACCCAACTCTTTCCAGTTAATTTTTTTGCCGTACATTAAGATGCCGATTCGGTATATTCTGCCTGCAAGCCAGGTGGTGAGAATAAATGATCCAATAAGAATAGCCATTGACAATATAAGTTGCCAGGCCGGCACACCAAATGGTAATCGTGCCATCATAATGATAGGGGAGGAGAGTGGTATCATCGAAAGCCAAAAAACCAAATGACTATCAGGGTTTTCAACCGCAGAAGAAATGAATGCCATTGAAAATATAATAGGCAAGGATATAGG
>Ga0207119_1094_pt1 | contig 14072 bp, 15 predicted proteins | sample Alteio_BWMinHeat_43_FD_153505 | JGI IMG/M metagenome (GOLD analysis project Ga0207119, IMG submission 153505) | Enriched cells from forest soil in Barre Woods Harvard Forest LTER site, Petersham, Massachusetts, United States -... | ecosystem: Environmental > Terrestrial > Soil > Temperate forest >... | reverse complement strand
TGTAATGAATGTGCAGGACAAAAAAACGTGGGCAGTTCAAGATTATCATTTCACTGAATCAGGTACTTACAAAGTATCTTTACTTGACGGAAACCATGAATTAGGAAAAGCCTTTTTATCAGTATTTCTCAAAAACTCTAAAACTGGGGACCAGACAGCCAATAATAGCCCTGATGAAAGCTATTATAATGCAACTGTGTCGTTTTGCACAGGCGTAGAAGACGGCAAACAAGTTGGAGTTGGCTCTGCCTTTACTACAGGCAAACTTACTGTATTCCTTGCGAATGATAAACCACTTTCAAGCGACAGCATGTATGTGAAGATCTATAAAAAAGGATCTGGCAGCACTACTTACGATCAGTATATAGACTATGATAGGTATGGGATAAATCCTGTAATTAAAAAGACCTATTTTGAATGGAATTTTACGGAAGGTGGAGAATATGCTGTTGAATTATATAACCATAAATATGCTAAAATGGGTGTTGGTTATGTGACAATAGTAAGCTCCGGTGTGGTCGACAATACAAAAAACCCGGACCAGAGCTATTATAAAGCAACAACTACCTTCTGCGAATCAGTAGAAGATGGAAAACCTGTGAATGAAGGCACAATTTTTAAAGCAGGACAAGTTTATGTTTATGTATTAAATGACAAAGTGTTATCTACTGATAGCATTATCGTTGACGTGATGAAAAAAGCATACGAAACCGAAAAGTTTACGATCTATATCACTACTAAAAATTATGGTGTGAACGGTGAGCTTAGAGGCACCTTTTTCCCAATGGAATTTGATGAAAGCGGTCAATACAAAGTATCAATCTATAACAGGAGGATGCAAAGAATTTCTGAAGGCGTGGTGACGATAAGATGAAACAATGTGATAATGTGATAATGTGATAATTATTGAAAAGAAAAAAAATTCCAACCCATCAAAATTCATCGACAAATTTCGAATTCCAAATTTCATTCTCTTTATCTTTGAACCATGATACAAAAAGTAGTAACCATCCGAATGTCCGTAACTAACAATACTGTTGTTGGACATATAGAACGTGATTTTATTGAGCATACCGAACTGAACAACCTCCTTGAAAGTGGCTGGAAGATTGTTTCTTCCTTTGAAGCAGTTTCTACTGACGCAAAAGATGGAGCCAGTACAGCGATCACCTTTGTTTTGGAGAAGGAATAATTCCAAATCCTAGAACGCGAAATAGAAAGATCCTTTCACTCCAAATTGCTGCACATTTGGCCTGATGCTCAAATAATCCAGCCTTTGTAGAAACTCAACCCTAAAGAACCTGAATATATTTTCTACACCGTAAGATACTTCCAGGTATGGCAAATTTGGGTTCAAAGTGTAGAATTTTGTCAAAGGTTTTCCCTCACCTGTGTTTTGAGGATATTGAGTAGATAGAGGATTGTTTATATCATTTTGTGGACTGATGTTTCCCCAAAGACCCTTAATGCCTACTACTTCGCGCCACTTTAGCAGCTTCAACAAGGGTATTCGATTGAAAAATATACCATCAAAGTGATGGGTATAAATGGCAGTAAGTGACTGGTCTGAAACAAATTCAAAAAAGTTCATCATGTTGAATGTTCCAAATGTCCTGAATATGGTCTCATTACCCGGCTGAACGATTAATAATTGATAAGGAAGCTGTTCGAATACCTTTGTTGCATATAAGGCATAATCTGCATGACCCAAAGTTCCCATCTTTACATTTTGTTCCAGGCCAAGAGTAACTCTGTTGTAATTAAACTGGCCACCGAGCAAACCATTAAATCCGTGTATGTAATGCAACGAAAATATAGGAGCCGGATCAAATCCTATACTGGCCCGCCTGTTTCCATTTATTATATAAGTTTCTTTAAAAGCAATTCTGGCTTCAAAATCTGCTTCGGTGGTATTTAGTTTTGTTGCTACAGGATTGAGAGGATTATTACCCGGATAATATGCAAATTGATAATCATTATTCGGTTGAGGGGTATAGGATTTTTGTATCAGGTATGCTCTCACGTTAAACCCTTTTACAATATCAGATTCTATCCATATTCGGTTCACATTTATAATATTGAGCCTGGTAAGAAAGCCCAATTGAGCGGCGGCAGTAAGGAGATTATTGTCATCAAAAAAATCATCTGGCACTCCTAATCCCTGAATGTCATATAAATGTTGAATACCAACTTTTGTCCAGCTCTTTCTTGATAAAAAATGTTCTGCCGAAAGACTGTATTTAAGGTGATTTGTATTCCAATCCTGGTTACCTGCAGCGGCGTAGCCTTTAAAAACCCAATACCTGCTAAAGTCTTCATTTGTTTTAAAACCAAGCCTTAACCGATAGCCTTCCACTACATTATCGCCCAAAGCTAATATGTATGGACCAATACTAATTTTTCCTATTTTATAATATCCGTTTACAATAATATCAGCTATATCAACAGCGGTTTTTATATTCGGCATGTTCTTGATCGTATCAATAATATGCAGAACAGTCTTGTCTTCTTTTGTTAAGCTATCAGGCCTGTTTTTATCCCAATAGGTAGGCTCTCGGTAAAGTGCTTCTTCATCTTGTGTAATCTTATCCTCATAAGCTTTAAGTTTAAGCGGCTTGTCCACTACAAAATCCCCATTCGATACATATAGCTTACCAAGCACACCAAACGTTTTACCGGCAATTTCAGAAATATCAACGGTAATCCGTTCTTTAGCAGGCATCCACGCACCTGTACTTGTTTGTACAAGGTCTTGCTGGATATGTAGTGATTTGATGAAATTAAGGTTTGCTTTTTTACCCACTTCAACTATAATTCGTTTTAGCCCGAATGTGGTATCATTAATCCACATGGTACCTGAAAATGCAAGGTCCTTTTCATGACGAGGCTTAAACTCAATTTTGTAACAGTATTTTCCATCAATCACCATACTATCAATCAGGTAATAATGATAGAACCCTATACCACCATCAGCAATCGGTGAAATAAATCCCTTATCAATAATATTGAGCCAGTTCTGATAAAAATTATAGTCTTGTAAAGAAGAGCCAACCAGTTGAGATGCAAGGCTGCCATCAGTAAGACCTACCCCACTTAGCTTGCTGCCTTTTATATGTTCACTTTTTAATTCAGGTGTTTTTAGATAAAAAACATCAGATATTGTTTCAGATATAAAGAAAGGAATCAATGTTTTACCATCATCACCGGAGATCATTTTTATACTATCAAATATATTTTTGAACGGCTTCATCAATTTGCCATTCTTAAATTCATCAGAGATGTTATTGGCCGATATTTCAATCTTGCTATAACTTTGGTATTGATAAGCTTTAAGTGATGTTTTATCATTTTGGCTCCTGTGCGCCCAAACACCTCTTAAGATACGAAAAGCTGGGTTTTCTCCGGGATGGACAACTACCTGTTCCACTTGCATTTCAGTTGGTTCCATCTGAAAATTTACCAACTGTACCTGGCCTTTTTTAATCGCTTTGGATTTAGGATTATATCCCAAGTATTCTACGGTAAGCGAATCTTCTGCCTTATCAGCTTCCATTTTATAAAAGCCTTCAAAATTGGTAGTTGTGCCTTGCCTGAGGTGTTTAAAATATACCCTGGCATAGGGAATAGCCTCGCCCGTTGAAGCATCTGTTACCTTGCCGGAAATAACAGTTTGCTGCGCATAACTTTGAATAGCTGTAACAATAAAAAAAAGGAAAATGGATATTTTTTTCACTAATTTCAAATTAGGCTCCAATCAGGTCTTCATCCTGGAAATACAAGATAATATGTTCTTTAATAAATTCTTCCTGTTGTGTAGGGCTCATGGGGGCTATGGCCTTTGCCTGTTTCCATACAGGCCATCCTTCAGCATCAAGATGTGAAACTTCAAAATAACCTTGCAGGCTTAAAACCTTGCAGGCAGCCAGGTTCATTAAATCCTGCTTCTCTTCTTTAGTAAATTTCGTCTTCTTATGACCAAATTCCCTCATTCCAATTACAAAAAGAAGTTCTTTTACATCAGCTTCTTTTTCAAAGCGGTCCAACATGTATTTTTCAATATCCGCCCATTCCAATTTCATTGCAATCATTCCTCTTTCTAATAAAAACCACCAAGTTAAGCCAAATTACCTTAAGTGGCAAAATGTATTGCAAACAATGTACCGAAAAAGAAAGATTTAGTAACAAGATAACTTAATAACCAATAACCTGATAACTCATCAACGGACAAGCAATTTCCTGCCAAGAAGAATAATTTTAATGCCGCCTCTTTTAATAGAAAGACTCCGAAGTTTAAGATTATTTTCATCAAATGATTGACGATAAGCGGTCATGAGACTTTTTTGGGTGATGATGCCAATAATCCTGTTAGGCAGGTCACGGTTCACTACCGGTATAATATCCTGGTTAAGTTTAAGCATAATATCTACGGCTATTCTCATAGTGTTATCAGGATATATCGTAATAGGGTTATTCTTTAATAAAATTCCGAGTTGATTTTCAGGATCACCATTGTAATTATATATATCCCTTGAACTTATAACGCCCGAGAGGTCGCCGTTATCATGCACTACGGGAAATACAGGCTGTTGAGTATCATGTTTACCGCTTAGCAGCCATTTTTTCACACTTCCAATAGTATTTTCAGCGCTCAGAACGTGGACATCCATTTCTGCAATATCATTCACAGTCACAGTGTCCATTATATCAGGCACATAAGAAGAAGGAGTTTTTACGCCCCGTCTTTCAATCTTTTCGGTCATTATACTATGTTTCATCATAAAAAAAGAAACAAGATAAGCTACAGTACAGGCTCCCAATAATGGCAAAACCGCATTCGGTTGTTGTGTAGTTTCAAAAGCAAAAACAATACTCGTGAGCAAGGCACGAGAAGCCCCGGCAAATATGGCTGCCATTCCGATCAAAGCTGCAACACGAATATCAATTCCCAAATGTGGAAACCAAGTTTGAAAAAGGAGCCCGATTAAAGCACCTAAAGCCCCACCTATAGTAAATAAAGGTGCCAATGTACCTCCAGACGTACCACTGCCAAGTGCAACCGCCCATGAAACGAACTTTAAAATGCACAGGATTAATAATACCTGGATCGTAGCATTACCGGATAGGATTACTTTTATGTTATCATAACCTACACCCATTGTCATTGGCGCAAAGTATCCTATGATACCAACGACTAGTCCACCTAAGGCAGGCCACCACATCCAATGTATGGGCAGCTTTTCAAATGCATCCTCTATGCCATAAACAAGCCTCGTAGCTGCCCCTGAAGCTATGCCCATTATTGCTCCTAAAATAATATATGCAGGTAGTGACCAACCAGAAGTTACCCCAACAGCGGGCATCGAGAAAAATGGCTGGTCACCAACTAATAACCAGTGCATAGATGCTCCTGTAAAACAGGCTATTGCAATTGGGATAATTGATCTTGCAGAAAACTCAAACAGGAGAAGTTCAATCGCTAACAAAACAGCAGCTACCGGACTTCCAAAAATAGCTGCCATGCCTGCGGTTGCTCCAGCAGTTAATAATATTTTTCTTTCATCAGCTGTTGTCCTTAACAATTGACCGATCATAGAACCAAAAGCCCCACCTGTAGCTATTATCGGCCCTTCAGCGCCAAATGGACCACCCGTACCGATCGAGAAAGCGGAAGAAATTGGCTTAAGAAAAGTAATGATTGGTTTTATACGGCTTTCATTTGTCAACACTTGCTCCATAGCTTCAGGAATACCATGTCCCCTGATAGCCTTAGAACCAAATCGTGCCATGATACCAACGATAATGCCGCCGATAACAGGTACTATAATTACCCACAACCCCAAATGATTACCAACCGGTGATGATTCATTGGCTGAAAAACGACCGTAAAAAGAAATATTTGTAATGAGGGCGATAAGCCATATTAACAGCCTGGCAATAAATCCGATAATTATTGCCATACCAACAGCAATGGCACACAGATATAAAATTCGCGAGCCTATTAAAGGTTTTTGTTTGGCAATATTTTCAGCAACAAGTGTGGGGCCGAATGAAGGAGCAATGGGAAGTCCTTCCGTAGTGGAAGATTGTTCGATATTATCTTTAGGCATAATTTATATTAAGCTAATAAATAATAGATCATACCTTTTTTCATTTCTCCATTAGGAGAAACAGGAATTAGGCAATTAAAAGATCAATGTTCAATTATTTATTAGACCCTATTTAACTACAAAAATGAGGGTTTTTTGATCAATTAACCTTCTTTTAATTATAGCAACTTTGGCTGGCCATTTATAAATTTCATAACACCTTCTACCACTGCATCGCATCTCCAGTTACCAAATTCAAATATTTCTCCGGGCTTCAGATATCGCTCCAGGTAATTTTTTAGGACTGCTTTTGCCCTGAACAATCTTATCTTGACGTTGGACTCTGAAATATTTAAACATTCCGCCGTTTCTTTCACACTCATTTCCTCCACTTCACGCATCATATATACTGTCCTGAAATCTTCAGGAAGATATTCAATCGCTTCTTCGAGGATTTTTTTCATCTCCTCCTGGATCATATCCTTTTCGGGCGAATTATTGGTTTGATTAAATGCTTTTTCCATTACTTCAGGGTTTTCTAAAATATCTTCATTTATCACGAGTTTTTTACGTCGCTTATGCATCAGGCACTCGTTGATAAGAATACGCGTAAGCCACGTTGAAAACTTAGATTCTCCTTTAAATTGCGAAAGCTTTTGATAAGCATTAATAAAGCTCTGCTGAATGATATCATCACAATCCGCATCTATGATATTCATCCCCTTGGCAACTCGATATAACCTTTGATTATACCGGCGCATAGTGACTTCATAGTATTGTGATTTCCCTTCCTTTACCAGTGAAATGATTTCTTCATCTGAAAGTTTGCTCAGATTAATTTTAGTTTTTGCTTCTTGCATATAATATTAGATGCAAAAGAAATTATTTGGTTACAATTAAACCAATTCCAATTCCTTGATCCGAGCTTTAATTGCATCCATGTCTGGTATTTCGGATGCATTATCAAGCACTTCAGCATATTGAATAATACCCTGGTTATCAACCAGGAATGCAGAACGTTTTGAAACACCATGCATTTTCATATTCCCGAATACATCATATAGGCTATCGTATTCCATAGATACTATCTTATTGAAATCGGAAAGCATTGTAAAATCATATTTTTCTAATTCCTTCCACTTTGCAAGGGTTTGTGGTGAATCAACTGAAATAGCAAGCACTTCAGTATTAAGCCCATCAAAGTTATAAACACGATCTCTTATACCACAAAATTCCTTAGTACAGGTTGATGTAAATGCAAGCGGGAAAAACAATAACAAGACATTTTTGCCTTTGAAATCGCTTAAAGAAACATGCTTTTTTTCTGAGCTGTATAATGAAAAATCAGGGGCTTTATCGCCAATTTTTAGGGGCATGGTAATTTAGTTTAGTAGATTAAGGGGCAAAGTTAAGCTTGTCTTTCTAAACTTCGTGAAGGACCTGATAGAAGAATAAGGACATTTTTGGGAAAGGATTGCAATACCGAATAAGACGCAAAATATTGCGCCTCTAGTCTCTACAAAAAAACTACACGACGATAATCGTCCTAGGATGATAAACTGGCTCCTTTTCTGCCCGTTTGGACTTATTAAGTTCTGAAGGTTTTTTGACACGCTTCATTTTGTCCTCATCAAACTTTTTGCTTTTATCTTTTTTTGGCTTGGGCTTATTGTTTCCATCTCCAATAAAAACTATTTGAACGGGCACATTTTGAACACTTCCGATAGCTTTAGTAAGGGAAAAAGAACCCATAGAAATGATAAAAATGAGAAGAAACTTGATAGTTGCTTTCATAAGTCCTTAAAGATATTTTATCAAAATTAAACAAATATTTAATGCAATACAAATTTTACAGGCACATTATATGTTGCCCTCACAGCTTTACCATTAATTTTAGCAGGTTTCCAGGGTGGCATCAACTTAATAACTCTTACTGCTTCTTCCCCAAGTCCGAAGCCTCCCATATCTCTCATAATTTTTACATCTGATAGTTTACCATCTTTCTCCACTATAAATGATACATAGACAATTCCCTGGACACCTTTATCTTTTGCCTTCTTCGGATATATTATTTTATCTGCAAGAAATTTGTATAATGCTGTCATACCTCCTTCAGGCTCTGGCTTTTCATCAACATATGCATAAACCTGGGAGTCTCCGTTTGTTTCGTTTTTAGAATCTATTTTATGAGATTGATTGGGATCACTTGCATTACCCTTTTGCTGGGCATTACAAAGAGAAGGTATTAATATAATTGCAAAAATCGCAATTGATAAAATAAGCCATTTCGTTTTCATTAGATCAAATTTGGTGTTTGAGAATGAAATTTCAAAATTTTTGTTCTAAATCATTCTATGATTTAGCATTACTCTCCTTAGCACCTAAATCAATATCCTTAACGGATAACAAGCCCATTAAACGATTCATGGTTTTATCCATTCCATCGGCACTGCCATCTAAGAATATCACATTGCCTTTGCCAAATTCAACAACCGCTTTCAAAGTATCAGTCCACATACTGAATAACAGAATAGAAGTAGCGGCATCATTATCTCCAAGCATTTCTTTTGCCTTGCTTAAGCCTTTTGCGGCTTCTTCCCGAAACTGCGCTACACCTTGTCCACGGAGTTTTGCTGCCTCCCTTTCTGCATCGGCAGATATTTTTATGGCATTACCATCAGCTTCAGCGGCTTTGGTCCTTTTTATCATCAATGCTGATCCTTCATTTTCTGCTGCTGCTCTCAGGTTACTACTTGCTACTACTTGCGCCATTGATTGCATAATAGCAGGATCAAATGTAATGTCATTCATCTGGAGATCAATAATATGATAGCCCCAGTTTTTAAGCGTCTGGTCAAGCTGATCTTTTACATGATCAACAATTTCTTTTCTCAACGTTAATACTTCTGATTGCTTTTTACCTGCCACAAATGCTCGAACAGCACCCTCAATTGTTTTAGATAACGCTGTGGCGAACTCATCATAGCTCCTGAACTTAAATGCTACATTCTGAATGGTTTCAGCAGTATTATCCAATACGGAATAAAGCAGCATGGCATTAAAATACACATTTGCCTGGTCTGATGTTATTGCCTGAAATTTAGTTTCCGTGGTTCGGTTTTGCAATGAAATTCTAGAATAAACCGCATCAAAAAAAGGCGTTTTAAAACTAAGTCCACTTTGAAATGTATTTCTGTATTTCCCAAAGCGCGTAATAATAGCCACCTGGCTCTGTTTTACCATTACCGCCGCATTGGAGATCGCGATAAATAATAGAAATGCAACAACCGCAAAAAGTATAAGAGAAGCAGTATCAGACATAGATTTTGAATTAAGATTTTAGTGGGATAAAGGTATGGATATTTTTCGCAACACATTCGATTTCGACTAAATTCCCCTCAGTGTCTCCTGAAAGGGACTCTGAGGCCGCTCATCCGATTCAACTAAGAGCCATCTCTGCTAATTTGGAAGCGCGGAACGCCTCAGAGTCCACTGCGTGAGACTCTGAGGGGAATCTTTACGTGAAACTCTGAGGGGAATCCATGCATGAGACTCTGAGAGGAATCTTTAGAGTAAATCCTTATAGTGCGTAACAGTAAATTCACCTTGAATTCCTGTTTCATAAAATCCAGCACTAGAATGAGGGTATTTTGTATAATCTTCAACAAGCCTCCATTCACCAGTTACTGGATTATAGTGGGTGTAATTCAATTTTTGTAAGAGGAATTCAACATTATAACAGGGTTTGGCATCAAATGAAGATATAAAGACCTGGTGTTTTTTATTTTTTGCTCGTTCAGTAACTGGCACTCCATCTTTTAATTGTGTTAAAATATAAACTTCATTTGCCGCTTCTAATTTAGATACAATATCATAAGCCATGAACCTTTTTCCGTTAGCGATAATTTTATTCAACAAGGGGCTGTTATCCGCTATAAAAACCAGAAAATGTAGATGATTTGGCATTATGGAATATCCTACCATTTTATTGCCATATTGTTCAACGATGCCAAACCATTTATATATTGAATCGTAAAAATTTGTAATCTCAAATAATGGGAGCCAATCGTAACAAGTAAATGTGCAAAAATAAATTTTATTAGTATCTGGTTTTAAGGTTCTCGTTGACATGATTTGGTTTTGACAAAGATAGAGATAAAATGGAAGTGTGTTATGCCTCAGAGTCCACTGCGTGAGACTCTAAAGGGGGAACCAACCAAACCAGGGTAAACAAGAATGAACCTCAATCTTAGGACATATCCCAATCTGCAAAAAATTTCCCTAAGTGTCTCCTGAAAGGGACGCCGAGGGAAATAACGCATCCAAAATAGAGCAGTTTCTATAAATTTGGCAGTTCAGAACGCCTCAGAGTCCACTGCGTGAGACTCTGAGGGGAAGTTTTGCGAGAGACTCTTACTAGAAGCTTTGGTGGGTTAAAGTCATCCCTTCATCTCTTCCACATCTTTCTCTACTTTCTCCCGCATACCAACTTTAAATTTCTCCAGGTTAGCGGCAATATTTTCATCACAAGTGCCAATAATTTGAGCAGCCAATATCCCTGCGTTCCTCGCTCCATCCAGGGCAACTGTAGCAACAGGAACCCCACCGGGCATTTGTAGAATTGATAATACTGAATCCCAGCCATCTATAGAATTGCTTGACTTGACAGGAACCCCAATAACAGGCAATGTTGTAAGCGAAGCAACCATCCCTGGTAAGTGTGCTGCCCCCCCTGCTCCTGCTATAATTACTTTCAAGCCGCGTACCCGTGCCGTTTGAGCATAATCAAACATCCGTTTGGGGGTGCGGTGCGCAGAGACAATTGTAATCTCATAGGTTACTTCAAGTTCCTTTAAGATTTCAGCAGCATCATTCATGATCTGCATATCAGAACTACTTCCCATTATAATGCCTACCAATGGATTACTCATGCTATTATTTTTAATACGTCTTGTACACGTTTAGTTTTGTCATGCACACTATGCCAATCTTTTCCGGTGATGGTGGCATGCCCCATTTTCCGGTAAGGTTTGGTCATTTGTTTGCCGTACAAATGTATATAAACACCCCTTATTTTCAAAGCCTCATCCAAGCCCTCGTATATGGCTTCGCCTTCATAGCCTGGCTCTCCAAGTAAGTTAATCATTACACTCGGATACAGAGTATCTGTGGCCCCTAATGGCAATCCTAGTATTGCCCTTAGATGTTGTTCATATTGAGATGTGATATTTGCTTCAATAGTCTGGTGTCCACTATTATGTGGTCGAGGTGCTATTTCATTTACTATTACCTGTCCATCAGGTGTCACAAACATTTCTACCGCTAGTACACCTACCATTTTTAATTTATGGATAATATCTATTGCGATCGCTTTGGCTTTATCTGCAACAGTATCACTTACGGCGGCAGGAGAAGCTAAATAATTAAGAAGGTTCTTTTCAGGATGAAAAACAAGCTCTACAACTGGATAAGCAAGCGTTTCTCCAGTAGCGCTTCGTGCAACAATCACCGCAATTTCTTTATCATAATCAACTTTTTTCTCAAGAAGTGTAGGCCCTTCAAGCGCTTCACTAAAATCTTCAGGTACAAATATTCCCTTTACCCCTCTCCCATCGTATCCGGAAGTTCTCGTTTTTTGAAAAGCGGGCAAAAAATGAACATGATTTTGGAGTTCATCAGAATGATCTAATAAAACAAAATCAGATGTCGGAATATGATTGTCTTTATAGAATTGCTTTTGTAACCCCTTATCCTGCACCAGCCTGATTACCGAAGGTTGCGGATAAATCGTTTTGCCTTGTTTTTCAAGGGCTTCCAGGGCATCAACATTTACATGCTCTATTTCTATGGTTAGCATATCCACTTTATTGCCAAAGCGCATAACCGTGTCATAATCCTTAAAAGAACCATGATGAAACTCGGTACACACCCCATAACAAGGCGCCTCGATATCAGGATCTAAGACTGCTGTTTTTACATTATAATTAATACAGGGTTGTATGAGCATTCTGCCCAATTGCCCACCGCCAAGAATGCCTAATGTGAAACCTTTATAAAAGCTTTTTTGTGCCATGGGGCGAAATTAGGAAGAAGTGGGGAGGAATGTTGAATATTGAATATTGAATTTCAAGGATTGGTCCTTAATACAGAGGGTGAATCAGATACAAGTCTTCCATTTCCATTAAAACAAGCGAAATATTTTAAATTCCCAATTGAATCAAAAATATTGTAGCTTTTTAAGAACCCGCAAGAATCGTAACTTTTCCAGCATCCAATTTCGTTGCCATTATGAATATATCCCTCAATCTTAACAAAATTTTGATTCGCATAATATTGTCTGTAAAGGCCATCTATTTTCCCATTTTTATAATGATATTCGAAATCTATTGAATGATTGTCTGGATTGTATACTCTATACATTCCATTATGTACAGAATCTTTAATAAACTCTCCTTCAGACCATATGAATTCGTTGCTAAACCACTTATTCAGATATACTCTTTCCCAAACACTTGTCTTTGAAAAATCAGAATTTTTATAAACTTCAGTCTCAAAAGGTAGAATTTTCTTTTTGCTCTTGCAAGCAAAATTTGTTACTAAAAGCAATAATAGTAATATTTTAACGGTATTGATCATTATTATAAGATGGATTCTTTTCAAATCTACAATAGTTGGTTCAATTTTTAAGATTTCATTATTCTCAGACCTTATCCAACTTGTAAGCTTATCGCTTTATTGGAGAGAAGAGGTGGCCTCCAAATAAAGCCTTTATATTTATATAATTGGAGATCACAAATTGTGATCTCCAATTAACGATCTTATTGATTTTTAATATAATAGAATTACAAAATAATCCTCATTTGGTGTTGCACTCTGCGATACCATCACAACAAAAAACTCATTTCAGATAATTCCTTGCCAACCTGTCTTACACCTTCCAATATTCTTTTAGTTTGGGATGGAGATGGCTTTTTAGTTCCGCCTATATATTGCGCCAAAAGACTTTGATTCATCCCAATACGTTCAGACAACGCTTTGGCATTAATAACTTTATAAAAGGTAAAAAAAGAATGAATATCTAAAGTCAGTTTTAGGTCATCTTCAGTAATAGCAGGTTTATTTTTATATTCAAAATAAAGGTTCATCGCCTCAACCATATTTGATTTAATTTCAGGTAAACTATCACCTGCTGTATATACAGGATATTTATCTGCGCCCGCTGAAAATCCCGTATCCGTTTTTGCTATGGTTACTTTTATTTTTCCCATACTTGTAATTGCTTCACTATGAGCAAAAAATTATTCCTACAAAATACGAATACCTTTTCGCTTTATCAATTCAATAAAAGGATTATTTTCTTCGCTATCTTTAGAATTGTAAGTGTGAGGTTCTAAAAGCGTATAACGCACTAAAAGATATTTAATAGCCTCCCAATCAATGCTCAGGCAACCAGTAAATTTGTCATCCCATACCGCAATATCAATATCAGAATATTCATGAGGGCTTCCGCTGGCGTAAGAGCCAAAAAGATAAGCCTGGCTTGGAGCATATCCCATATTCCTCAAATCGTTAAGGAAATCATTTGATATATTTATGGCAGCCTGTTGAGTAAGCATTCTTTTAAAGTTTCAATCATTTTTAACTGATTTTCAGTGTATTCTAGTGAACACAATCTATAAAAATTCTTGTTATAATCTTCATATCTACCTTCAATATTCCAGGCACTTATAAGCTTTAAATTTGAACATCGTCGGGAGATAAATTCAACAACGTCTGATTATGGAGTAACTCAAGATTATGGGTAAATGGCGGGAAATTATCAGTATTATCCTTGACCCAGTTTGCTTTTAATAATTTTTCAATTGCCAAATGACAAACAAAAAGAGACATCATAAACCTCTTACCGTCATATAATACTCCCACAGTTTCAAAATCTTGTAGTGCAGATTCTTTCCAATAGTTAATATTTTCTTGTTTAGTCATTTC
>Ga0207119_1092_pt1 | contig 14399 bp, 8 predicted proteins | sample Alteio_BWMinHeat_43_FD_153505 | JGI IMG/M metagenome (GOLD analysis project Ga0207119, IMG submission 153505) | Enriched cells from forest soil in Barre Woods Harvard Forest LTER site, Petersham, Massachusetts, United States -... | ecosystem: Environmental > Terrestrial > Soil > Temperate forest >... | reverse complement strand
TGAGGGTCCCTGAAAATAAGTATCTTTGGGAAGCCTTAGTCATTCTTTACCTTCTTCTTCCTCTGGCTCTTGGGGCACGATAAAATGGGGAAAAAACTGCAAGTTCAGCTGATAAATAGCGTCTGGGCCACTAGAATCAAACTTCTGCATCTCCACCAGCTCTCTTCGGAATTCTATGATTTTTTCTTTAATCTTAGGCATTAGTTTTTTTGACATTTTAAACGTAATGCTGGAAATGTCTCTGTCCTCTCTCCGAATGCGGCTTATAGATTCGCTGGCTCTTTTCATCATCTCCCTATGCCATTGGGCAATAACAGGAGAGGTCACTTCGTTAAGCGTGCTAATATTTGTAGACGATTTAAGGAGTCTGCCATGTTTATTACGTTTAAGAAGGCCCAATTTTATTAGATCTTCAATAGCCTTTTTTATCTCAAATAGAGTTGGAGAAGGAGAAAGGTGTTTAGATATCCACTGTGGATCCTCTTTAAATGCTGAGAGTTCTGTGAGCTCCCAAATCACAGCTGTGTACCATTTGGAGTAAAAATTGAATTGGCTCTGAGAAAGGGGATAAATTTTCTTGAAAAGACGGCAGCGCAATATGGCTTCTGTGTACTTTTGTTTTTCTTCGGGTGTTTGAGATTGGTTAAGAAGAACTAAATTTTTGAAATAAAGTGTCTCTTCTTTATTCAGTTTGAGTACTTTGGCGTAGATTTCTAGGTTATAAGAGGCAATGTTTCTTTTTCCATCAATGATATTTTTGAGAACGCTGCTTGATTTAAAACCAGCCGCTTTTGCGAAGTACCGAAAGGAAAATTTCTTGTCCTTTTCCTTGGCTTCTTCATAGTAACTCTTGAGAAATTCTCGGTAATCCGAGTACTCAAATATGCTCTTTTTGGAACTCCCTTGCATATCTATTTTATATCATAATTTAAGAGTAAAATCATTGGTTTTTTTAATAAACGTAAAATTTTAGCAAACACTAGAAAACGAAAATATCACCTAATACTTGTTAAGACACTTATAAACCGCATATAATGAATTATTACGAAATTAGTTTTTTAAAGAATTACTATTTTCTGCAAACATTTTTGAGCTGTACGTCTCTTAATCCGGAAAAACTTAAAGGTCGTCTATTGGGGGAATCGTGAAGAGCTACGCTTGGGGACTGTTTACTTTAGGATTGGTATTAACTTGTGCGGCCTGTGGTGGTGCGGGAAACAAGATAACTGGTTCCTTACAATCACCTTCGAATTCTATACCCTCTCCAGCATCGGCTAGTCCGACACCAACTCCCTCACCCGCTCCAACAGCAAGTCCAGCGCCCGGCCCAACACCCACTCCTGGGCCAATATCAACTCCGCAACCTACCCCTACCCCAACGCCAACTCAGACGCCTATGTCTACACCATCAGCTACGCCAACACCAATGCCCGTATCTGGTTCAGCAGGTGCAACGGCTACACAATATATTTTGAGTTATGCAGCAGCTAATTCCAATCAATGCCAAATTGAAGTGAGTGAAAATCCAAGTTTTTCACCTGCTATCCATGCTGTAGACCAATCACTATTTAAAAACGCCAATTTGGATGGTCAAACAACAACGGGATCAAGAGTCTTTGTGGTTGGCCAAAAATGGATTACTCAAGAAAATGTGGTACCGCCGTCTATCACTGTGGGAACGGCTAGCCGACCAACTGCTAGCAAACTTGTGACAGTAAACTATCCGAATCAGCCATTTGTGGCTGGAGACAATATTACAATCACGGGAATGTCGAACGCGGCCTATAACGATTCGTGGGCACGGGTCGATGTAGCCTCGAGCAATAGTATTAGCTACGAAACGCTGACGGCTGCTCCGACCGGTGGAGACTCTTCAGGAGGGGGCTTCATTACCAGAGCAAATCGTTATTCCTTGGCCTTAGCGACAGACACAACTTATTACTATCGCATCGGTGGCCCATCAAACACCTGCGGTGCAAGCCCTGCGACGGGTACGTTCACTACAATGAACATTCCCAACGGCAACACTTGGGAGGAAGCTCCTGTTACCGACAACAACGGCTTGCAAATCGAACCAAGTATTCCTGAGAATAGAGCGGCCAGTATCGTAGATCCCCTCACTGGAACAAAAGTCCATCGGATTAGCCTTTTTTCAGATAGCAATAGCTTTGCTCGAGGCTGGTCGAGTTCTTTTTACCGATCCTGCTCGCTCACCCCATCAGGCAATGGATTCTACCACTGCGTCGTGGGACTGGGGGAATCCGGCGTTGGTGGATTTTATTCTTTCAAGGATACCGGTGAGACTCACTGGCTCGGCTTTATAAATTACAACTATTCCGATAGCAACGGACATCACTGCTGCCAACAAGGAACAAATCCTTACATGACGGCGCAGTCTTCCTTGGTGGACACTTCAAATGGCAATATCGTCTATGGCTTACAAGCAACAAATGCAGGTTATCCTCCATCTAAAAATGTCATAGTCAGTACCAGCTTTACGGGTAGCGACACCATAGATACCGCACCAGTTGCCATATGGGCTAATGGAGGAGCTACGGCTCTGACCCCTGACCCGTCCAACACGCTTGATGATAAACTCTCCGCTTTTGATTCGACTTTCAATTCGGCCGTATTTCACGGCTGTGAACTTCAAGAGGTTACTGGGGATTACCTTACTGGCCAGTGCAGTTCCTTTGATCAAGGAAGTCCAACATGGGGATTCGCCTACAAGATTTCAACCGCATCTGTTATAGCCCTCGGCGCTAATTTCAAGAATCCACAAACCAGATGGTGTGGAAGTCATGGTGCTGGCTCAACTGGCGGATCGACCAAGTGGATGAGTGACAGTTCAGCTTATCTGATTGGTGGTCAGACCGGGGAATGGCATGCTACATTACGTTCTTCAGTTACAAGTAATACAACTTCATTGAGTGTCACTGCTCCTACATGGCTCGCCAGCACTGCATATAACAATAACGGTTCAGCAGCGGGTTTTGGAGTCGTGGATTCTAACGGAAACCTTGAGGTCGCCAGCACAGCAGGAACCTCCGGGCTTACAAAACCTATTTGGAGTTTGATTGCCGGAGGAACCACTACCGATGGAACGGTGATTTGGATAAATAAAGGTGCGGCCTCTCAACCCAATGAGCCGCAGAATATATTCCCTTCTCGGGATTCAATGGGAAACTACTGGAGTTTTTTAATGCCGGTCGCCGGAGCTGTCGGAGCCGGTGGGGAATTCAACGGAGATCTTTTTCATTTCGAGGACGGTACCAATGAATGCGTACGCATTGTCACCGTGGGCGGCAGCGGCATTTGGTCAGGAGTGATAAGAGCAGTAAATGGAAACGGTTTAGTGGGGTGTTCCGCGACAGCATCTCCACACGCAGCGGGAGCTAGCCTTCGAGCGCTGTGTGAAGAGGGAAGCGAAGCAAGTGCCCATAGCTTGCATGAATGGGATTTCGCTGATGATCCCCATATGGCGGATTCAACCAACACATATTATACTAGGATCAACATGAGCGCAGGCCACGGGTATACGCGCCAAGCCGCACCCCATAGTTGGAATACTTTCCTTGTAAATGCCCAGCACGATCCATTTATTGGTTCTGACTTTACCGGAAACCCTGTCGCTTTTAGCATACTGTCGAACTTAACCTTTAATGGCCTCCTCACCACTCAGTCAGGTGTCGCCCATCAAGACTACACGACCTGGGACTTTGAGAACGCCAGCTTCAAGGATAGTGCCATAGGCAGCTTGTTCTTCGTCACAGGTGGTGGTGCAGGCAGTTACGGAGGCTTCAACAAGATGGTGGGAGCAAGCACGCTTTACAAGTATGCACTTGGAAGTGGCAATAACGGTGTTCCCTTTAACTATACTTTACCCTACATCGCGAGTTCCGGAGGTAACACCCTTAAAGACATCAGTGGTCCAAATTCCTTACTAACAGACAGTGGTGCTACGCCCGAAGTTTGCGTTACCGTGGTTGCTGGTGAGTGCAGGCCAGGATCACTCCCTGGCGATATGTATGCAAATTTACCAGTCGTCGATCCCACCTCAAAAAATCTCTGCAATGATGGCGGTGAGAACAACTCGTACCTAGGTCATGATTGGTGCATGATGAACACCTCCACTTTTGGAGATGCCATCAATCAGTACGGCCTAGCCCCAGCAAATTTCATCGGCTATTATCCGAATCCTCCTCATTGGGCTGAATATGGAGCCGGACTCAGTCGCCGACTTGTTCAAAACATGGCCGGTGGACTCCGCTTACAAAGCAGCCACCCACACACCGTGCCTGACGGTTCTGGAATTCTCTTTGAATCCTGCGTAGGCGACCCCCATATAACGACCAATGGTGGAGGCGGCGCAGATACTTATGGCTGTCAAACATTTCTTGCCTCTATTCCCCCTCAGCCTCCCGCTGACGGCATTGATCGCACAAACTTTGAAAACGTAAGCGTTAATATTTTACCAAGCTTTGGCGGAGCCACCCACGCAAGAGTTAAATATGGCTATGAAGAAAACGAACCAGTAAGAAGTCCAACTTGGCCTAGAACCATTCACTTCTACTGCACCCAATACAAAGGCACGTGTTACTCAGATCAAAATCTGCCGCTTAATTCTAAAGCGATACTCCCAATGGGAGTACCGCAAAGAGTTCTCTATTATCAAGTAGAGTATTTAGATAGCTCAAATACTGTCGTGGCTACAGACCCTGTTACAACAACGGCGATACCTTGAGGCTCGTGGGGAGATTTGCAATGAAGAAGTTTTTTTTAATGGAAAAATTTTTCTTAGGATTAGTATTAACTTGTGCAGCTTGTGGGGGAGCGAAGAACTCAATATCTGGTTCGTTGCAATCGCCTTCAAGTTCTATACCCTCTTCAGCATCGGCTAGTCCGACACCAACTCCCTTCTCAACTCCCGTTGCAACACCGACTCCTGTCCCCACAGCAAGTCCAGCGCCCGGCCCAACACCCACTCCTGGGCCGACAGCACAACCCACCCCGAAATCTACCCCTACACCATCAGCCACGCCAACACCAATGCCAGTATCAGGTTCAGCAGGTGCAACCGCTACACAATATGTTTTGAGTTATGCAGCAGCTAATTCCAATCAATGCCAAATTGAAGTGAGTGAAAATCCAAATTTTTCTTCGCTCGTCCATGCTGTAGACCAATCACTATTTAAAAACGCCAATCTGGATGGTCAAACAACATCAGGATCAAGAGTCTTTGTGGTTGGCCAAAAATGGATCGCCCAAGAAAATGCGATGGCCCCATCCATTACAGTCGCGAGTGCTAGTCGCGTCGGTAACCTTGTGACTGTGAATTACGCAAATTCTCCATTTATTGTTGGCGATAATATCATCGTCGGCGGAATGTCTAACCCTGCCTATAACGATTCGTGGTCAAGAATTGAAGCCGCGACTTCCAATAGTTTTACTTATTCTGTTCTCACTTCAGGCACTGACGCTTCTGGGGGTGGAATTATTACTAGGGCTAATCGGTATTCCTTAGCCCTTGGAGCAGATACAACTTACTACTATCGCATTGGTGGAGTATCGAACACTTGCGGTGCCAATCCACCAACCGGATCTTTCACCACAATGAATATTCCTAATGGCAATACTTGGTCAGAAGGATCAGTTAGAGACAATAACGGAGACCAGATTGAACCTACAGTTCCAGAAAATAGAGCTGCAAGTCTCATTGATCCACTGACTGGAGCACAAGTTTTTCGCTTGAGTCTCAATTCGGATGCCAACGCCAGTGCCCGCGGCTGGTCAAGTTCATTTTTCCGCCCCTGTTCGTTGACTCCCTCGAGCAATGGCTCTTATCACTGCATTGTCGGCATGGGAAATTCAGGTACGGGAGGACTTTATTCAGTCAAAAGCACCGGTGAGACTCACTGGTTAGGATTCATGCATGCCAATTACACCGACAGTGCCGGACATCATTGCTGCAATCAGGGAACAAGCTATTTTGATGGAGACTCATCACCTGCCGATAATTCAAATCCAAATGTATTCTATCGAACTGCTAGCACTAATGGAGGCATGTATCCATCTAAGGCCGTCATTATAGGTTCCACCTTTACTGGCAGTGATAATATAGACGCGCTACCTGGTGCTGATTGGTCAAATAGCCCGGCTGTGGCTTTAACACCTGATCCGAATAACACCTTATTTGACAAACTTGGGGCCTTTGATCCGAATTTTAGTTCTGCCAAATTCGGTGGTTGCACGGTCAGAGAAGTGTCGGGTGACTATGCGACCGGCTTCTGTAATTCTGCCGCTCAAGGAAGCCCCGCCTGGGTCTTTGCCTTTAAAATTTCTACAGCTAGTGTCGCAGCTTTAGGCCCTATGTTTGCCAATCCAACAAACAGGTGGTGTGGCAGTCACGGTACAACAGTCAATGGCTCACAAAAGTGGACCGGATTCGGTTCAGGCTACATGACAGACCAATCGACAGGGGTGTGGGACACCCAACTCACCGCACCCATTACAAACAATAACACTTTTAATGTGACAGCTCCGGGTTGGCAAGCTGCCACAATTTATTCCGGTACGACGATAAACGGTACAACTATTGTCGATAGCAACAACAACTTAGAAGTTGCAACTGTAGCTGGCACTTCCGGAAACCTACAACCACAGTGGAACGCCATTTCAGGGGGAGTTACAAAAGATGGCACGGTTACATGGACTAATGGAGGAGCTGCTTCTAATATTGGAGAGCCACAAAATATTTATGCCCGTCAGGGTTCAAATGGAAATTATTGGAGCTTCCTCATGCCAGCAAAAGGTGCCGTTGGCAGTGGTGGACCCTTAAACGGCGATCTATTTCATTTTGAAGACGGAACCAATGAATGTGTTCGGTTGATCACAAAAGGGAGTTGCACTGCAAGTAGTTGTACTTGGAGTGTTACAAGAGCAGAGATTGGAAATAGCCTCGTGGGATGCGCTAGTTCTCCCCAACCTCATGCTGCCGGGGCACGTTTGCGAGCATTATGTGAACCTGCGACCCAGGCGCAGCCCTACACTGCTCTATATTGGGACTTCGTCGACGACCCTCATATGACAGATACAACGAACACCTCCTTTGTAAGACAAACCCAAAGCGCAGGCCATGGTTATGCCCGCGAACCAGGTGGCGGCATTTGGAATACCTTTCTATATCACGCCACTCACAATCCCTTTACAGCTTCTGATTTTACGACTCCATTTACATTTGGTTTATCATCTCAATTGACATTCAATAATCTACTCACAACATCTAAGGGAGTTTCTCATCAAGACTACACGACCTGGGATTTTGAAAACGCAAGCTTCAAAGACAGCGCCATTGGTAGCCTTTACTTTGTAACAGGCGGTGGAACTGGAGGCTGGGGAACTTATACAAAGGTCACCGGCACAAATACGATTTATAAATACATCCTTGGGAGTGCACCGTTTAGTTATACTCTGCCTTACGTGCCAAGTTCCGGGGGGCACACTTTGCCCGATATCAGTGGCCCCAACTCAAGGCTCTTAGATATTGGAAGTAATCAAGTGTGCGTGGCTGTGGTACCGGGCGAATGCTGGCCGGGATCAAGTGCTGGCGACATGTACGCAAGCCTCCCCGGAGTTGCAAATCTTGTTTGTAACAGTGGTAATGAAAATGCCTCATTCATGGGCCAAGACTGGTGCATGATGAACACGAGTACCTACGGAGATTCCCTCAACCAGTACGGACTTCTGCCTGCAAACTTTATTCAGAACGATCCTCATGGAGTTCCCTATTACGGTGCGGGGCTAAGCCGAAGACTCGTTCAAAATCTGGCTGGCGGTTTGAGACTTCAAGGTTTCGCTCCTCATACGGTGCCCGATGGCTCTGGAGCTCTCTTTCAATCGTGTATAGCTGACCCCCACATACAAACTCACGGAGGAGGCGGCAATATAAACTGCCAAGTTTATTTGGCCCATATTCCTCCCCAACCTCCAGCCGATGGAATTGATCGCACAAACTTTGAAAACGTAAGCGTTAATATTTTACCAAGCTTTGGCGGAGCAACCCACGCACGAGTTAAATATGGCTATGAAGAAAACGAAGCAGTAAGAAGTCCAACTTGGCCTAGAACCATTCACTTTTACTGTACTCAATACAAAGGCACTTGTTATTCAGCAAATCAAAATTTGCCGCTTAATTCTAAAGCGATACTTCCGGTGGGCGTACCGCAAAGAGTTCTCTATTATCAAGTAGAGTATTTAGATAGCTCAAATACTGTCGTGGCTACAGACCCCGTTACCACAACGGCGATCCCGTGAGGTCAGTGAAAGATGTTTTCTAAGATAAAATGGACTGAGTTTCTAATTCTTATCAACGGTGTTGAAAATTTGAACCTATTTGATGTGTCACGCATTTGCAATGTGGGCTTAGGCGATGTTTGGAAGTGGCAAAAATCTAACCATGTTCCGAAAAATGCGTATAGAGCTGTTAGTCGACTCAAATGGAGCACTAGTAAGTTGGAGAATTGTAGTGAATAAGTTTTTTGTCAAAGGACATTGCCGGTTTTGGAGCACCATTTTTTTTAACTCCTTAGATTTCTTCCTAAGGTGTGAATGAAAAGTGCTAATTTTCAAAAGAAATTTAGACGTGAACTCAAACTTGAACTTAAGAAACGAAGTTTAAAAAATCTCAACTATTCACCGCGTGCATTTGCTAAGTATATAAAGATCTCCCCAAGCCTCTTGTCAGGAATTCTAAGTGGCAGACTTCCTCTAACAGAAAAAACATATTCAAAAATTAAAGATATTCTCTCGCTCTATGTCCTGAGAGAAGGAACACCGTTCGATCTTTTTAAAATAACTATAAATATTTGTAATTTACGGATTACACTTTTAAACACTTTCTTAGGCTGGAACTTAAGACTTCTTAATTTTTTTATTATTCTTACTGTCTTAATGACTGTCTGCGCTTGCGGCAAAATCTGGGGAAGTATTACCTGGTTTAACTCCTCTTGTTCAGTGCCAATGAGTCTTTCAGCGGTGACACCAGTCTATCCGTTAAATGGCGCTAATTGGATGGACTACGTACATGTTGCAACTTATTCCCTTGGACCTTGGGGCCAACCAGACTCCGCTTGCCTCGGGACCGAAACTCATTTCGCCGATTGTGTTCACGGAGGAGAAATTAGGAAAGTTGCTCTTCCTGGCATCAGTTCGTGTAGTGGTCTCTCGGCAACCGATTCACTTAATGCATTCACTTGGGTTTGCCAGGTTGTCGGCGGCCAAGCCATATTCTATTCTTCAGGTCTCCAGAGAAAAACTGGTGCACATAATCTGTTGTCTATATCAGGGTGGCTCCCTAATTCGGTGAGTGTTTTTCAAGGGTCATGTCCCGTAGGACAAACTCCTTCAACAGTTTGGTATTCAAACACTGTGATCCCATTGACTGGGGCTTATGATAACCATATCTCTGGAAGCGGTGTTGTTGTTCTTAACGACGCCCCCGGCAGCGTGTATGTTTTAGATACTTCTCGTGATACTGATGGCTATAATCTCAATTTAGATAAGCAAGCTCTCGTTCTCCTTAATGGGTCAACACTCAGGTACACGGGCAATGCTGCAAATAATATTAATTCCGGGAATGGAAAGACTGTCGGTGCCAATGCAATTTCTGTTATCGGCTCTGGTAGCCAAAAATATGATTGGGTCGAAGGAACCTTTAATGCAAGTCCTTCTGTGGGAACAACCGCTACCATCTCAGGAGAGCTTGCATTCACCAATTTTACCACGATTCGAGCGAGTACTTTTGAAAATGCCCAATTGCAGATGATTTCAATCAAAAATTGCTACTTTAAAAATATAACAGTTTTCGGATCGACGGCGTCGGGGTTTGTTGTCCTTAATAATTCTACCGGAATCTTTGCTTCTGACATTTACGCCTACAACAATCTCGGTTCTGGTATTGATATCGATAGCTCAAACGCGTCACCCCAAGATTATGGGGAGAACCTCTACGCCTCTTACAATTCCAATGTCGGTGTTTATCTTCCAGCCAAACACAGTGTTTTTAAAAATATTTATGCTTTTAATAATTATGGAAATGCTGGCTTTGCCGTTGGAAGCAATAACAGTATTGTTGTTGGTGCCATTGAAACGGGAACCAATACCTTTGGTGGAGTTGAAGATGGCGGTACACAAAATACGTTATTAAATATCACGTCAGTCAATAATAATACTTCGGGCCTCTATCTGACAGCCGCGAGCAATCAAGGAACCTATGCCAATGTCTTAGTGGCTAACAATAGTAGTGTGGGGATTTATCTCCATGGTGCCACCAACCAAAGATTTTACGATGTCGCCAGCGTTGATAACCAAGCTTACGGCATTGAAGCTGACACAGGCTCCACAGGAAATGATTTCAGAAGTTATGTTCTCGATGGAAATAATCCCACTAAAAACTGCTTTCTCAATGCTGCCGGAGCAAGCCCCGGATTTGTAGACCCTACTTGCACCAGTGGTGGTGGTTCTGGCGCAGGAACGGAGGGCTCTGGTGGGTCGACTGCCAATTGGGGAGGTGGCGGAAATCTGTCGACAGCCCTTTTGCACGTCGGCAAAACTTCTGCTTCTTCATTTTTTGGGCAAGTCACTCAAACAGATTCCGCCAACTCTACAAACACAAACGGAACCAATGCCTTTAGCGTAAATTTAGACTGGTTTAATTTTTCTTATCCATTTAGAGGTTGGGGCAAAAATGGTGGGGCCTACCCTAATGCGACGGACATCGGTGTTTGTAATGCCGGAACCTGCCGCATTTGGGATTTTAGGTTGTTGGCAAGTGATTCCGTTTTTAGAAATGTAACCAATGATGGAAGCACTCAAAACTCAAGTTTTACTTCCGGCACGACGTGCCCTCAGGCCGTCAACGGCAACACAACTGCGCAAGACCAACAAGGAAACACTTTTCTAATTAACGCTGTTGAGATTACCTATGATGCCATTCACAATCCCAATGGAAACAACAATGGCCTTTGTGAATCTGGCGAAGGATGCATTTATTCGCCAAATATCGGCGCATATCAAGGTGAAGGCGATCCTTTTTCCCAAGGGACTTGCACTTTTCAAAATGGAACGATTTCAAATGTGCAAATGTACGCATATCCGCAAAATGGTGGGTGATTCAAAATGATGAATGAAAAGGGCCTAACATTAATTGAGTTGATGGTCGCAGTCATTTTGGTTGGAATTCTCTCATTTATTGGCATGCAGAATTATCAACATTACGTTGCTGTGTCGAGGCAGCTAGAAGTAAAAACGACCCTTTCGGCGATGTACATTACGGAAAAAGCATTTCAACAACAGTTTGGCTCTTATTCCGGCTGCCTAACCCCACTCGGAGGAAGTAACCCGATATATAATCCGACAAGTTCGGCAAATAATTATTATACCTCCGGTCTCGTATTTCCCGGTGCCAATTGCCCGGGCCCGGGGAATAATGGCGCCTGTGGCCCCAGCGGCCTAGCGACCTGCCAGTGTATTAAATGGAAATCTCCCTATACTTCCGGTAATGGTGGCTGCATTATTGGCTCTGGCTGCAGCATCCAGGATCTGGTATGGACTGCAGCTCAGCAATATTCGGCAAGTGCCACCGTTCCTTATAATGGAAACACGTACGTTCCACAATCGGCACTCCCCCTGCAAAGTTCCCTAGCCTGCATGACGAAATCCACTTTCACTCTAGGAGCAGCTGGATATATCTCAAGCTCAAGCACGGTGCTCGATATGTGGACGATAGATCAAAACCAAGTCATTACAAATACACAGTCGGGCCTCTAAGCTCGACATTTGAGAGGAATTTTAAAATGGGCAAGAGTTGGTTTTGGCGAAGAAAATATTTGATAGAACCTCGTATTCAACTTTCAATAACGATATATATATTATCATTTATTCTTATAACGTCTATTTTTATGTATGTTAGCATTTGGTTGAGCCTCAATGCCTCCCAAAATCAGAGTGAGAGACTAAGCCAAGGCTGTCTGCTCTTGATTAAAAATAATTACTCTGATATCCGTTCACTCCTCAATACCGTCTTTATTTCGAATTCTGTTTTTGCCATAATCTTTGCCGTTGTTGGAGGCATTCTAGTTAGCCACCGTATCGTCGGCCCGATTTATCGATTACGAAACGTCATGACTCAGTTAAAAGCTAATGAGTCTCCAGACACCACACAGCTTCGAAAAAATGATAATTTTCAAGATTTGATACCTCTTCTACGCGAGCTTTTGAATTCTTTGGCTGACGAAACCAATGAGAAAAATAAAAAATGAGCAAGCGGGATAAAAACTTTAGCAACCCATGATCACTAGATCTCTTGCCAACAAAAACTTTTTTATAGGTCCAGCTTTAATTGGTCTTCTAATTATTATAATTATTCCTATGGCCCAGGCTCCCCAAACTTGATTGGAGAAATGTTTACCGACTAAGCCGTCCCCGGAAATTTAAGCGATCAATAATACAACCCCACCGAACCCAGAACCCTGAAGTAGTTTTGAGGCTGGATGAAAAAAGTATTCCGATGATAATCGAAACTCAAAAGGCAAAAGAGCAAAACTCAATGCCCCCGTTGTTTTTGAAAAGTAAGTTGAAGGAGTTCCAGAAAAAGCTGAATACCAGTAGGGTTCAAAAGAAAACAAAGCTTTAAGCTGACGATTAAATTTTACCAAAAGACCATTTTCTAGAGAAAGACCAAAGCGCGAAGAATTTCCTCCGTAATTCGCAGAAAACCCATTAGAAATTTCTCCGTGACCTTCAACAAGACTATAGAAAAAAATCTCAGGGCGACCGTCGAAGATCTCAAAACCTAAACCGCCTCCCCCTCTGACCTTCCCGCCTAAACAGTTAACACAACCCGCATCATCGGGGTGAAAGAGCCCTCCACCAATGCGCCACGAAAGCTTCGGTTGCAAACGATTCAAAGCTACTAGGTTAATGACTTCTGCCGCTGTGAAATCGTCAATTCTGAAAATATTTTGATTAGAACTCATACTATTAAAAACATAACTGGCCCGAGTGCGTGCAATAACAAGACTTGAATGGGGCAAATACCCTTCATCGGGGTCAAGAATATCTTGAAAAACCGGTCGAAATTCAAAGCCAACTAAAGAAAGAGAATTTTCACTGCCTCCAAAGAGAGAAATTTTTGAACTATCATGACCTTTTTCTGGAGGAAAACTTTCTCTAATTAAATTGGCTTCGACATTGACGGGTTCAGCCGTCTCTCTTGATGCGGCTTTTGCCCGAGCGACCAGTAATTTTTTATCAATATTTTGTTCGGGATCATAAACGGCCTTCATTTCTTTCATGGCCCGAAATTTATCCCAATCAAGAAGAGCATCTAAAGTTCTAACTGTTTCATTTTGCTTAAGCCTAGAGTGATCATTTCGGACAAGATAAAACTCTTCTCTTTCATCGGAAGACATCTCTTTAAGCTGGGCACTCAAAATTCGTGTTAAGGCCGGGCGCAAATGAAGGCGACGAATGCCGTGAGATTCTCGAGATAAAATACGAATGGTGTCGCCGGGAATTGTCATTGCTGTAAAATGACTTCTCAGAGACCAATTGGGGTTTGCCACTTCAAGTAGAGAAAGTAATTGATAGGAACAGTTTTTATTAAAGAAGTAGTAATTAAAATAAGTAATTCCCATTTCCCAAGTGTGATTGAGCATGTGATCAATTTGTTCGTCTGAAAGCTCGAGTTCGTATTCCCATAGATCTCGACTCTCCATATTGACGTAATTATTTATTTTCATGTAGTAGGGCTGCTGTAAAAAAAGCCCGTGATAAATTCCAAGTAATCCTTTGAAAATATACGCAGGCCCCGGATTAAGCCCCGTGTCCGCTTCAAAACTAATTCCGTAATCGAGCAAATCATTTTTTTCTGAATGGCCGGGACGAGGTTTAGAGTCAACCCTTAAAAAAGTATGACCGAACATCGAAGCCGGACTTCCAAAAAAAGGGGCGGCATAAACGAGGGTCACGGATTTTGGGTTAAATCCCGACTTCCATTTTTTGAAATCCGCACATTCCTCTTCTTTTACTTTTAAATGAAATTGTTCTTTCAAATAGCGAAAGCGCTCGGGAAAGGCACATTGGGGATGTTGCTTGATGGGTCCGACAGGAATGTGTTTTGGATTTTGAAAAGCTTCAAGGTCGGCAACAAGTTCTGCTTCAGGGTCAAGACGCCCATTGGGGCTAAGAAAGAAATCGGGGCCGTCGGCTTCGCTGCGCTCACCTCCAATCAGGGGGCGCTGCCAATGCAAGAGAAGCTTCCAGTAGTGGCTTTGAGCGACTTCGTGAACGCCAGCAGTTTCGAGAGAAACTGCTGGCAGATAACATAATAAAATGCAGAG
>Ga0207119_1090_pt1 | contig 14463 bp, 9 predicted proteins | sample Alteio_BWMinHeat_43_FD_153505 | JGI IMG/M metagenome (GOLD analysis project Ga0207119, IMG submission 153505) | Enriched cells from forest soil in Barre Woods Harvard Forest LTER site, Petersham, Massachusetts, United States -... | ecosystem: Environmental > Terrestrial > Soil > Temperate forest >... | reverse complement strand
TTCCATCGAACCCAACCATATTAATTTCATCTGCAAATAAAGCTATCATGCTATCCGCATCCTGGTTGTTCCAACCAAATATATAATTGTTGTACAATGCTCTTACCTTATTTTCTTCTTCCGTTTGATTCATATTTAAAAGATTTATTTTAAGAAAAAAATCCGTTGTAACTTCACTCAACCAACAACGAACAACTAACAACGTTCAACTTTTCTCTCATCTCATTTTCACATCCAGTGCATCCCTCAACCCATTACCTAAAAGATTAAATGCCAATACCAAAAACATAATTGCAAGTCCCGGCAAAATAGCCAGGTAGGCTGCATTAAGCACAATATAGCCATAGTGATCATTGATCATCACGCCCCACGAAGGCGCAGGAGGCTGAACACCAAGACCAAGGAAACTTAAACCAGCCTCAAGCAATATTGCAGAAGCAAAATTGGCTGCTGCTATTACCAATACCGGACCGAATATATTGGGTAAAATATGTTTTGATATAATCCTGGCACTGCCAAGCCCAAGCGCTTTAGCAGCAGTCACATAATCAAGTTCTCTGGCACTTAAAATTTGTCCGCGTACCAAACGTGTAACTTCAACCCACATAGTAAGACCAACTGCTACAAATACCTGCCAAAAACCTTTGCCAAGTACCAGGGAAACAGCCATCACTAATAAAAAAGTTGGAATGGCCCACACTACATTCATAAGCCATAAAATAAAATGATCAGCCCAACCTCTAAAAAAACCAGCCATAGCCCCAAGCGTAACGCCAATAATAAGGGATATAATAACTGAAATAAGTCCAACAGCAAAAGATATCCGGGTACCTAAAAGCAATCTACTAAGCATATCTCTGCCATATCGATCAGTTCCCAGCCAATAGGTTCTGTTAATTATTTTAGAGTTTGCCAGACTATATGATTCTTCCTTACCACCATCAAAGGGTTTAATTCTAATACTATCTTTATCTTCTTTATTACTTTTAACCGCAATTTCATCAGACTGATCCTTTTGACCGGATATAATAAAAGATATAAAATTCTTCTTTGGCTGACTTTCGTTTTTTTTGACTTGAAGAATTGTTACTTTACTTAATGGTGGCAAAAGCTCAAGTTCAAGATTTTGTTTGTTTGCATCAGGAGATGAATCAGGTAGAAAAAGATATCCGCCAATTGCTATTATCGCACAAATTGAGATGAAAATCAGGCTTAAAAATGCGTTGCGATTCTTTTTAAGCCGTTGCCATGCATAATAGGAAGGTGATCTGCTGTTTATCTGATGCAATTTAGGCATGAATTAACGGCTATTATGTGCCAATAAACCTTCTCTGGTTATAATATAACTAAATGCCCGCATATTATCTGAGTCATAAATAAAGCTTCGGACATGGGCGTCTTTCTTTTCATCCCATTTCATTGCAGAAACAAACTTGTGCGTTATCAAAAACTTAAGACTATCCCCAACTATTTTTTCAGGAAACTTTACATCTTCAAGTATTTTATCAAATGACTCAACAAAATAGATCGCATTTAGTATATCATATTCAACTTCTGTAAGTTCTCTCATTTTAAGAGTTGGTGGTTGTTAGTTGTTAATTGTTAGTTCCCTAAAAATAATAGCTCAAATACATTATAAACTCATGTCAGCACAAATTATCACATTATCACATTGTCTCATTATCACATTGTCTCATTGTCTAATAGTTTTACTTCACCCTCCTCCCCTTCCATTCATATTTTCCAAAATTACCATAAATGCCAATAAACAAAACATAGATAATATAAAGGAAAGCGGATGGAACCAAAAGTCTGATGACATTGCTTTGGTTGAAAAATTTGGTCACCTTCTTTAAGAATAAAAATTCGACCACAACTTTGAATCCAAATGCAACTATGAAAACAATAAAATACAATGGATTGCAAAAGCCAAATACCAAGCAAAGCAATAAACAAAGATGATATAAATAAGCACTGATCAATATTCCTGTAATACTCTTGTTTGCATATTTCCTGCTCTTAGATACCCATCTTTTTCTCTGTTGAATAAATTCTGATAAAGTCTTGGCAGGTTGTGTATAAGCAATAGCATCATGACTTTTCAAAAAAGCAATCTTATCCGGCCATTTTGCATGAATTTTATGCATTAGGAATTCATCGTCCCCACTGGCTATATCATCAACACCCTTAAAGCCACCTACTTCATAAAAAGCATCCTTTTTATATATCAGATTCGCTCCATTGCAAAGGTTTGCGGACTTATTTGCAATAGAAGCTGCTCCAATGGCAATTAGCCCTAAAAATTCAAGCGACTGCGATTTTTCAAAAAAATTTGAAGGATTTTGAAAGGTTACAGGCGCTGATATTAAAATTGGATCATTTTGTACAATAAAAGCAGCAATTGTAGAAAGCCACTTTTTCCCGTGCCTGCAATCTGCGTCACTTGTTATAATCCAATCATATCCGCTTTGTTTTATTCCAATGGTTATGGCAAATTTTTTGAAAGAATTAAGCTCTTCTGACTTTTCTTCACTTAACCTTATTAGGCTAACATTGTATTTAGGGTTATTTGAAATGAATTGATCTACATTTTCAGCCGTTTTATCTTCAGAAAAATCGTCAATAACAATAATCTCAAATTTAGATGAAGGGTATTCCTGATTAATAATGTCATTGAGGCAATTAATTATATTCAACTCCTCATTACGAGCAGGAATAATAATGCTAAAGGATACATTTGGAGGTATTGATGATTCAGGAACAAATTCGGAAAGTCTGCTCCAACCTAAATTAAAATATGAAATTAAAATGGCATATAATATTGCCAAAAGGATAGTAATAATGGCAATTATGATAAACACTAAGCTGCTTGGCGTCTTTTGTTAATACGCGCGAAACCAAATATTACAGCGCCAAATAGAGCAGGTATCATTAGGTTTATCATCCAAATACTATAAGACGCCGCCAGCACTCCTGCAAGATTTGGAGTAAATCCTTTGAATAGAAATGCCGTGGTGCCTCCTCTTACGATCAATTCAGTAAATCCATTAGTTGGGCTAACCGTTTGGACTGCATACATTAAAAAAATCAAAAACATTGCTTGAATTAATGGAATTTGAATTCCAAAAAACACAAGTAAAAGATAGAACTGGAAGGCAAAAACCAAATAACGGCATAATGAATATAATAAAACCGTTTCCAATTCTTTGTTTTTATATAATTTATAAACCATAAGGTACTTGCGAATAGACTTTGACCATCGTTTTGCTGGCAACCAGGATCTAATGACCCGTATATTAAAAAAGAAAAATAAAAGCAAACTTATAAATATCAATCCCCCAATACCTATTCCTAATTGTATGTAAAATGGAGCATCAATACTTTTTTCAAAATAAACAAAACCAAGCACGCCTAATATTAAGGTGACTATCATCTGTGAAACACTCCCCAATAAGGTAGCAAATATGCTTTTGATCCTGACTTCAGAATCAAGAAAAAATACACGGCCTACATATTCCCCAACCCTATTCGGTGTAAGCAAACTAACTGCATTGCCTGACATAATTGCTGCGAAAGATCGTAAAAATGAAATTGAAGCAAAACTTTTAATAAGAAATCTCCACTTCATAGTTTCTAATCCCCAATTAATAAACACCAGTAAAAGGCAAACTGCTAAAATCCAGATAGATGTTGGATTAGTTAAAATTGATATTGAGAGGTTATATATATCGTCAAAATGGGTATTTTTAATTACATGGAAATACAGGTACCTGGCAGAGAGTACCATAACTGACCATTTAACTAATATAAGCGATATTTTTTGAAATGATTTTCCATAATGCTTCCATAACCCGGTTAGTTTTGAAATAGGGTTTTGACGTAAGCTATGATTTATATTGTTTGCCAATTTTGTAAATTACCAATTCAAAATTACGTAATTTGTCCCAAAGTCGTCAGTGGTCAGTCGTCAGTCTTTCAATATATGAGGTTTGTGCATTTTATAAATAAACTTTTTATTATTTCATTTAAGCTTATTCTCAGTAAACACATTAAATCACTAAATCGCAACATCTTCGTTCCCCAAACTCACCAATTGATAAGATAAACCGCTTTCATGATCCATAACTCAAAAACAGAAGTACTCCCAAGAATAGTACTTGGCATAGATCCAGGTAGTAATATTATGGGTTTTGGAGTTATTTTATGTAAAGGCAAAGATTTAAAACTTATTGAAATGGACGTGCATAAAAGTGAAAAGACCGATGATCCAATAGCGAAACTTCAAATGATTTTCAGACGCACTACCCAACTTATTCGTGAGTTTGGAATAACAGAAATGGCAATTGAAGATCCCTTTTATGGCAAAAATGTACAATCAATGCTCAAACTTGGCAGGGCCCAGGGCATGGCGATAGCAGCAGCTGTACATTATGATATTCCTGTTTATCAATATTCAGCCAGAAAAATAAAACAATCAGTTACGGGCAATGGAAGTTCTTCAAAAGAACAAGTTGCTGCCATGCTACAAAGATTACTTTCGATAGGAGACCTCCCTAAACACCTCGATGCTACAGATGGAGTGGCAGTTGCACTATGCCACCTCAATCAAAATTTAGGCGCTGTAAGTGGAGATAAGCCAAATTCCTGGCAAGCATTTATCTCAAAAAATCCGGGAAGAGTGAAGTAGTTGTTAGTTGATCGTTGTTGCCTGCCCGTACCGAATTGGTACATTCGGGTGGGGTTATTGTCAGATAATAAACTTCCTGATCTTCTCCATTGTTGCTTGCAGTTCTTCTGTCGAAGGATGCATTTTAGCTTTCGAGAAATTTATATCGCTCACATTTTGAAGGGGTATCAGATGTATATGGGCGTGGGGTACTTCTAACCCAATTACAGCAACACCAATTCTTTTGCATTGTATAGCCATTTTAATAGCATGAGATACCTGTTTTGCAAATAACCACAATGCTTTATATAATTCATCCTCGACGTCAAACAAGTAATCAATTTCCTTTTTAGGGATCACTAGTACATGACCTGTAGCTAAGGGATTTATATCTAAAATAGCAATGCAATCATCATTTTCAGCTATTTTATAAGAAGGTATCTCACCAACTACGATTTTTGAAAATATGCTTGACATGAAGTTATTTGAAATTTTTGTTTCAGTTTTCTTTCTGATGACTGACGACTGATGACTGACGACTACTATCTGCTAATCTCTATAATTTCAAGTTTCAAAGTACCTGCAGGAATTGTAACTTCAATAACTTCTCCAATTTTTTTTCCAAGCAAGCCTTGTCCTATCGGGGATTTAATAGATATTTTTCCTTCCTTCAAATTTGCTTCTGTTTCTGAAACTAACAGGTACCTTACGTCTTTTTTCGTTGTATGATTTTTAAGCAATACCTTTGATAATATCATAAGCTTGCTGGTATCCACATTGTTTTCATCAATTACTCTAGCTCCTGCCAAAATATTATCCAGTGATGCAATCTTTGCTTCTAAGTGCCCTTGGGCATCCTTCGCGGCATCATATTCGGCATTTTCTGATAAATCGCCTTTATCACGTGCTTCCTGAATTGCACGGGCCATTTCTGCCCTTCCCTTAGTTTTAAGATTTTTCAGTTCCTCGGTCAACTTATCAAGACCTTCCTGGGTAAAATAAGATACTTCTGCCATGTTCTTCTTGTTTTTATATAAACGCAAACGCCCCCGGCAAAAAGCCGGAGACGTTTATTATGTGGTACAAAAATACAAATATTTCTACAAATTCAACCGCAAGCCAAATGTATGGGTTCCTCCAAACTGCGCAGCAGCTCTATAAGAGTAGTCAACTGCAAACCTTTTAGCTTTGCTGCGATCGCCACGATCTTTACCAAAAGGGATATCCACACTTACACCGCCACATGGACCTGCAAAAGCTGAAGAAATTGCAGTAGCGCTAAATATTCCCTGCTCATACACAAATCCAGCTCTCAATTTAAGATAGCCTGATAAAGAGAATTCCAATCCTAAAGCAAACTGATCATTTGAAAAAGAATTTGACGTATATCCCAAATTTAATGAGAGTTTATTTTTTGTTGTGCTATCTGGTACAATTATGTCATATCCACCAGCAATATTCAATAAAGAAGGTAATTCAAAAGATTCAGTTCTTTTACTGATTGTTTGAGTAAATGTGGATCCATCTAATAAACCATGATCGGATAAACCTGGGCCTGAAAACTGCATTCCCGGTCCAACATTTCTTAGTGCGACTCCAAAATGATACCTATCGCTTTTGCCAGCAACGTATTGAATACCTGCATCCAGCGCAACACCTGAAGCGCTTACACTTGGTATTCCTTCTGATACACCACGAACTAACACACCCGCAGTAATATTATCCGAAAAACGATGGGCAAAATCCAGCGCAATGTTTAGCATGGATACAGTAAAAGTCTGACCAGTATTTTCAGGGAGGTTTTCTGTTGTCAGCGGAATTGCCCCAAAGTCAAAAGAAGTAATAGAAAGGCCGATTGAATTTTCTTTATCTTTCCCAATGCGCTGGCAAAGACCAAAGGAATTAATCGAAACTCCAAGATTTCCAAGCCATATAGCATGTGAAACATCAAATTCATTATTCCTGACACCCATTATCCCTGCTGGGTTCAAGCTCATTGATTCGACACCAGTCACACTTCCCATATTGGAATTACCCAAGGCTGAGCTTTGCGCCCATGGGTTAATTAAAAGTTGGGTCGCTCCCGCCTGCCCAGCCCTGTCTGGATCACCGGCAAAAGCTTTTACCGAAATCAGTACCCCCAATACAAGAGTAAAACTTATTTTTTTGATAGTATTCATTATTATTCTTTTTCTCTTTCTGTTTTTATTAGAATGTATCCAGATCCAGCGGTTTCATAACACCAAACCATTTTATTATTTTTTCACCAAGCTCAAAGCCATTTACATGTATAAGATAAACACCACTTGCCACCTGAATGCCCTGCTGATTATTCAAATCCCAATCAAGGTAAACAGCAGGATAAGGCCCACCGACAGTATATGCATTATTCTTAGTATCATCTTTCGTGAACTTACGTACTAACACACCGTCAATAGTATAAATAGTAATTTCACATTTGGTTGGCACATTAACAAATTTCACCCTATTATCAAGCTGACTCGTTTCATAGGCAGAACCTGCGTAATATGGATTAGGCGTTATTCCTACCTCTTGTAATGCATTTTTACCAACAGCTTCTGTTCTTGTTGGAGTTATGCCATCGGTCGCAAATTTATAATAAGGCTTATTCTGGTTTTGAGGAGTAGAAGAAGTGTTGTAAGTAGTATATGGTTTAGCCACGCGAAGACGAATTTTAGTTTCGTTTGGAATAATTCCATCTTTCAACGAAGCCAAACTATTATTTAAATTCAATAAAGGCTCCATTACCCAGATACAAGCTGACCATAAACTTTTTATGTCACTTGATGCCGGATTTCCATTTAAAACATTATAATAAGTTTGGCAGCCATCATAAGCTGAAGTATAACCTGGAATAGGCGCAGGATATAATGTAGTTGGTTTTGCATATGCGACGGAATTCATTACATATATCCAGTGTTTACCACCATATATATAATGGCTTACATAGTCTGTAAACCCAGCTGCATCATTAGTTTGATCAGATGTTGGGTTCCAAAGCATATCTGCACCATTAAACTCAGGGAAGTGTGAATCCTCGCTAAAGAAGACATTCAATCTTTCACCTGTTTCCAGATTTACAGCATATCCCGGGAATTTGCTTTTGCCCATTGAAGAATTATCATATATAGGATTGCCATTTGCATCAATCTGACCATTCCAGCTGGCATGTTTACGCAGACTGAATTTGGCTGCTCCTCCTTCATTAAGACCTGCAGATTCACCCATTTCAATTACAATACAATCACTCCATTTAGTTTGATCAGGTGTAAACACGAGGTCAACGCTATTTAAATTTGATATCCTTATACTACCAAAATCAACATTTTTAGGGATATCACCTAAGGTTAAACTGTTGCCGGGACCGGAACCATCTCTGGCTACCACAGCTGCCGGCGCAATAATGCCTCCTAACAATTGACCATATGCGCCAAAAGGATCTATTGTGATGAAATTCTTGGTTTGATAAGCTGCTGCATCAGTCACAGGATTATATGGCGCAGCTGAATCAGCTTTACCAACACGAATCCAGTTTTCAGGATTAGGTACACCTTTAGTTCCAACTGCGAAATCCAAATTGACAACACCGGTAAGCCAACGATGACTTGAATCCGCAAATGTCATAGTTGCCTCAAGAAAACCATTTGTAATATCATTCGGAATAGTATTGTCAGAGCCACCGGGGCCAAATACCTGGTTTATCTGAACGCTCATACCAAGATAAGTAGTTGTACTATTAGACTGCGTAAATAATATTTGCTCGTCATTGACCGTAATATCATTTTCAGATTTTATAACGTCTCCGGTTGTAAAATTGTCAACGATCCATTTAGCAGATGATATTAATTTTGGATGAAGAGTACCGGTAGTTATTGGGTTTTCTGCTAATATTCTTCCGTCAGCTACACCAGTCGCCGCAATAGTTGAATCCGTTATTTTTAAATCATAACTGCCAGCTTTAATTAAGGTTGGGTCATAAACTTTTACATTTACAGGAGCAAATCCTCCCTGATATGTCGGATTTGCTACTTTACCTGTACTTAAGATTTGATCAACAGTTGCTTGAGTAAATTCCAGGACGTTGCCCCCATTACCATCTCCTTCTATCCGGGTAATATCGGGTCCTCCTCCGTAATCAGAATTTAATTGCGTACCACTAAATTCTGCATCATTCTTATGAGGTGAAGCTATAAGCGTTTGAACATTATGTTTACTGCCTACGAAATTTGCTTCATAATCTGGTAAGGTACTCGGTACTACAGTCGAATAAGATACCACAGAAAAATAATAAGTTTTATAGTTTACAAGGGTTTGGTCTCCGCTTGCGAAAAGGTCTTGTGTTACCTCCAAAGTATGGAACAGACCATTATTGGGCTGTGTAGCAAGTTGAAGAACATTAACTTGACCCTGTACTCCTGCGGCCGGTCCAAAATTATATATCGCTCCTTTTATCGAATCTTTCAGGTCACATTGTGCTATGAGCTGAGCTTTTGTAGGATCGTTATAGTCTGCCCGTGATACTGATGAGTTTGCAAGTTGATAAACTAAATAACCCTGAAAAGCGTAATGTATTTTATTATTGTTTTTGTCAACCCAGTCTTGTGTGTAATGTTCAACAGTTGGAGTATTAGTATTTTGGAGAGAAAGAACGAGTTTCTTATCTAATTCTCTAATCGTAACATCTGGGGCATCAGCGCCATACAAAATGTTAAAATTATTATTATAAGTAATTTTTGCAAGGTCAGTAGCCAATTTTAATTGATTAAGGGATCCAGTAGCCCCGCCTGAATTGGTACGCGCCCAAACTACAGCAACGGTAACTGTGTTTTTAGCGCCCGGTGTCAACTGGAATGGGCCTGAAGACTCCAAAAACCTTCTATCGCCAGGTTTATCACCGGCACTTTTTTCTGTCCAACCTGTATTTGCAGCCGGGTCACCAGTAAACATATAGCTTGTTGGCACACTGCCTGAAACTCCATCTTTTCCATACCTCATTACCTGGCCATTTCTCCAATATCCTTCAAGATAATGGTAATAATCTAATGGCGCTGATGGATTTGAGTTTGGATTTCCAAAATCATTATTATAGTATAAGAATTTACTCATTCCAATTTCTTTTCCAGTTTTTGGATTAACGGGACCATGAAAGAATCCAACACCGACAGCTGGAGGATTTTTGCCATATCCTGTAACACCAGGGTCAACATCTTCACCGTTATAATCATACCCAAGGTTTCTTGATGTATCACATCCAACATAGTCATCAAAAGCATATCCTAAGTCTGGGTCAACCCATTGGCCAAACCAGGTACTATCAAGCGTATTCCTTGAACGGTTTATAACAACTGTCTTATAAAAAGTCATGTCATTAAGTTCATCATTGGTAGAGAATGCGAAGGCTGTTTCCTGACATTCCAAACCAATTGGATCACCTTTAGTTTCACCATGTGCAGCACCCTTATCATTATAAACATACCACAATGCTTGGTCACCGGGTACATCCGGATAATCACCGTTTGACGGATCATAACGACCATCATGATTTAAGTCAACAAATGGCGCCATTGACCTTGAAAAATTCTGAGACCCATTATATCCATTACCATTGCCCGGCCAGGTTGCAATGTCATTAGTAATTTGAGTATTATCAAGTTTAAAAGCTTGAATTTCTGCTGATGTTACCTGGTATAAATTATCCCATGAATTACATGACGCAGGGTCAGTGTTTGCTGTAATTGTGTCAAGTGGTCCAGAAAAGAAGTCAACTCCAGATTGCCTGTAAGTCATTGCCGCAATTTTCAAATTGTTACTTTCAAAACCACCAATCCAAAGGGAACCTGCAAACAAGGAGGTACGGCTCACACCACCCGCTTCAATCACTTTAGGAACTTCATATTTGGCAAGACCTACAAGATCCCACCACATATCTCCACAACTGAATATACGAGCCCTTACGTCGTTTACATTTAAGTCAGTTTGTGCTTTTGAGATTGCACAACCACCTGACAGACGTTTTTCCTGCAAACTTTGCGTTTTTGGAAATGGCTGCCCTTTATTAGGTCCACCGTAGGTACTGGAGATAAATCCAAACCAAGAGGCAGCAAATAAGATTAGTAATGATTTATATGTTTTCATAATATTTTTATGATATTTATTTTAGAAATTAATACTGGCCCCAATTCTTGTCAATCTTGGGTATACATAATTACCAGGATCATTAAGTTTCACATTATATTGATCAATAAATGCCTGTTGGCTGGCAGCATTAGCAGCCTGGTTCTTACCTGAAGTAGATTCAAGATAACCATCCTGGTTAGGTAATCCTGTGTATTTATAAACGCCTACTATATTCACGTTGTCAAACAAGTTTTGCACCTGTACATATACGTTAAGTATCAAATCTTTGGTTTTTGTTTTTCCACCTTTAAAATGGAAATTTTTATCAACCCTTAAATCAGCCCTAAACTGCCATGGCATATTTTGACCATTGATAGTACCTAATACAGTAGAACGATCAGAAAGACCGGGTTGTATGTCACCATTTCCATTCCCAGATATTACATTAGCCTGACCGGTATATGGCAAACCGCTTTTAGTGGTCAGCAATAGGTTAATGCCTGACTCACTTAGCCATTTATTTCCATTAGCGCTTATTGGTCCTACATAATCAGGTCCTTCACCAAAGCGATAATCAAATATGCAATTGATCTGGTGGCGGGTGTCATAATCCAGAGGAAAAGTGGTACGCAAATTCGCAAAACCTGCACTTATTAAAGACGCTTCAGTACCGGATGCAGATCCTGTACCATCAGCAAACTGTAACGTATAATTAGCACTCATCGTCATTCCGCTTACCGGATGCTCAGCAGAATGCCTAGTATCAAATCCAAGAGTTAAGCCTTTTACTGTACCAAAATCAATGTTTGCATAGCTGGTATAATCAACCGGGTAAGCATAACTATAACGTTGAATTTCTACAAGGTTTTTGATAAGCCCATAGTATCCACTAAATGAAATAAACGCATTATCAGAAATCTTTTGTTTGAATCCAATCTCATAATTGATACGTGTTTCAGGTGTCAGGTTCGGGTTAGGAATAGTGTTTGTAGAACGAGTATTAATATAGTAGTAATAATCCAGGGCGCCAATATTATTACCCGGCCTTATTGTTAATACATTATAATTGGCATAGAAGTTGGCTACTTCTGATATTGGGAATGAGAAGGAGATACGTGGCAACAAATTAACTTGTGGAACATAGTTTGTAAAGGATGCATCTGATATAACAGTTTGTGTATTATTTTCAAGATAAGGGGCTATTGTACCATTTCTTGTAGCTAAGGCTATTTCCCGTCCACCGGTTGCAGCAAGTTGCTCAACACCATTTGCATCATACCATGTAGTTCCATTTCTAAAACCAACAATCTTAGTTGGGTTAGTTACATTATCAACATACACAGTATAATTGGAACCAATATTAGCAGGAATCACAACAGGTATACCATGTATCGAAGTCACTTCACCTGCTGTTTTTATCGGGAACAAAGAATATGGGTCAGCAAGTACTTTTTGATTGGCATCATAGCGGTCAACACGTAGACCAATATTAAATTTAATATCTTTAAGTTCGAACTTATCCTGGATATACCCGGCTGTATAGATGGGATTAAATGCTCCTTCCGCTCTTTGCAAAGGATCTAAAAAATTAGCGATACTTTGTTTTCCTAACAATTTATTTCCCTGGTAGTCATATCCATACACCTGTACATAAGAATTTCCTTTATTAAGCAATTCATCAGGTGAAAAATAACTAAGTTTTAAATCGCTTGGTTTATATTCATCTAGATTAATTACGGTCTGTTGGTCAATCAATTTACCATTATCATCTCTTGCACCCTGGTTAATAAGGTAGTTTCTGAAGTTCTTATCAAAGTTAGATTCCTGGCCGGGAGCTATTTGCCACAAATAATTAACAGTATCAGTAAACTTATTATTTGAATATACAGGGATAGGTGTTGTTGACAATTGAGTAAGTTGATTATTTATCAATCCACGGGCAAGAGTCCAAAGACCTTGAATGCTAGTGCTGAAAGAGCTGATGCCAACAGTAAAGCTTCTTTGCACATTTTCCTGGTATTCAATACCAAATTTAATAGTATGCTTTTTGCTGATTGTAGCAGAACCACTTGCATTTAAATCATACTGTTCAGTTTGAGTTTTTTGATATTGTCCATAATTGGTGCCTGGAGGGCTCCACATTGAATTTACGAGTATCGGAGATTGTCCGTTAATATATCCTCCATTTGCCTGAATATCGTTTTCGCTTGCTACAGCTCCATTTAGTGCAAAAAATTGCTTGTCATAATTTTCGATCCCAGGGTTTAGCCCGCCTGGAGTAAAAGATACCGCAGTTTCCTTATATCCCTGGAGATAATATGCATACGTCTTTTTACCATTTACCAGGTTAGTATCTTGTTTATATTGCGGCGTAAAAGTGCGTTTGAATGAGCCAATATAGCCATATCCAAAATAATCATCCTGAAGCCTTTGATCTTGAACTGTCTGTTGTTTATTAGTATATGAAAACTCTATACTATAATAAGCATCCTGAATTACAGCATTTGGATTTGACTTAAAATTTTGCCTGAACCTCGCGAATGCCGTATAATCGTTATTAACTACCTGTGGATTGTTCGCCGCATCAAATAGAGAAAACTCATAAATAAAGGCATTCCGTGTTGTATTGTCAATTGTTCCTCCAATTGTAAAGTCAACATTGTCTGCTGGCTGAAAGTCAATTTTTCCGGAGAAAGCATAGCTTCCAGCCTGGTTATTAGCAACCGCATTGGTTTGGTGCATCTGATCAAGTGTAACAAATGCTGCATTGGATACATAGCCTACTCCAGAAGGTGATTGCCTCACAGGATTAGCATTAATATCTGAAAGCACATTACTATTCACCTGGTATAGATTAGTTCCTGGTTGGTTATAAACACCCTCGTAAAGATAGGAACCGGATAGCGCAAATCCCAGCAGCGCCCTGTCCTGATCACCTTTCTTTTTCAATATTGGACCAGATAGTGACCCTTGAATTAGGTTATATCCATAAGGATCAATAAATTGGGAAGAAAGACCATCAAGGCTACCAATAAAATGGGCAGATGGGCCTTTTGTTGTTATGCTTACTACGCCACCGGTTAAGTCACCATATTCAGCTGGGATACCTCCAGTTATGATGTCTATATTTTCGATTGCATCCTTTGGTAAATTAAGGGCCGAGGTTCCAACTGGAACTCCATCTACAATATACTTATTGTCACCAAGGCGACTACCTTTAACAGAAAAATCTCCATTTGAAGCTGTTTGTACACCAGCTGTTACCTGTACAATGCCGTTTACACTTTCTGTAGCTATTTTGCCAAACTCGGCAGCAGTCATTGATTTACCCGTTGTAGTATTGTCAACGATCATTCCTGGATCACGATAAGCAGTAATAATAATTTTAGCAGCTCCACCACTATCTGGTAAATTCACAAAAACATCATACAGTGGCGTAGTCCTGTTAGCAAGAATTTTAATGCCTGTTATAGTTTTAGGATCATATCCAATATAGTTTATCTGAATATCATAAGTACCGGGATCAATTGGCTCAATTGAAAAATAACCTGCATCATCGGTGAGTGCATTTGCTTTCCTATCACCATTTTGCATCAATTTTATTTGAGCGCCACTTATTGCCGTTTTGGTGTCCCTATCTTTTAAAGTACCTGTAAGTT
>Ga0207119_1089_pt1 | contig 14558 bp, 7 predicted proteins | sample Alteio_BWMinHeat_43_FD_153505 | JGI IMG/M metagenome (GOLD analysis project Ga0207119, IMG submission 153505) | Enriched cells from forest soil in Barre Woods Harvard Forest LTER site, Petersham, Massachusetts, United States -... | ecosystem: Environmental > Terrestrial > Soil > Temperate forest >... | reverse complement strand
ATGATGGTTGCTGGTGAAACCGGCAGCTTTGGTTCCGGGAACCTGGATTTTTTTTGATGAAAATCGATGATTCTGGTAATGTTCTTTGGGCAAATGCTTATGGGAGTCAAATAGAAGAAAGAGCTTATAAAATTTGTCGATCCTTTGATGGAGGCTATCTCATCTGTGGCGTAGCAAACAACCCCGGATACGCGTATGACCAGGTAATTATGAAAGTTGATAAATCCGGTAAACTAATATGGTCAAAGGTTTTAGGTAATGAAAACTATGATTTGGCGAATGATATTATAGAACTTCCTGATCATAGTGTATATGTTACCGGAGGCACTGACACAACCAATGGTTACTCGACATATAGGGGCACCATGTTAAAATTTGATGAGTCCGGAAATTTACTTTGGTCAAAAGCTTGGCGATCATCTAACCGGGCATTAAGGAATATACTATATGATAAAATTAATAACAAATTTGATATTCAAGGCTTTTGGTACACTTCCCCACCACCCGGAATTCAGGAAATATATCTTATGCGAACCGATACATCCGGCAATCCTCAATTTTTAAAAACTTTTGGCCCAACTGCCATTGGCGGATACAGTGTCGGGGGTGGCAATTCACTTGCACCTATCGCACATGGAGGTATGATATTGCTGGGTGTAGAACAAACATTTGGTTTTGGCTTGAGGGATGTGTATTTCATAAAGATGGACTCCCTTGCAAATACCAACTTATGCAGAGTTGTCAATCAGTCGTTTTCATCAAGCAATTTTGTTTTAGCTGATCACTCTTATCCATTTGCGACAACAAGTTTTAAGCCATCAGTTGGGAATGGAATTACTATATTTTCGCCAGCTATTAAGGACTCACTGATTTGCCCTCCGTTTGTAGCTAATTTTTATTATACTATTCCTTGTAAAGGATATGCAATTCAGTTTCATGATAATTCCTATAGTGGAGCTACGAGCTGGCATTGGAATTTTGGTGATGGTTCTTCAGGTAATAATTCTTCGACATTAAAAAATCCGACACATACCTATCCGGGCAATGGCACATATACCGTTACTTTAATTTCAAGCAATGGTATCGAAAAGGATACAATTTCTCAAAAAATAACGATTTCCCCTTTTTCAAATTATTCGATTACATCTGATACCCCTATTTGTGCCGGGTCTGGGATTTATTTGAAGGCACCCACTTCTGGAACTAGTTACCTTTGGAATATCAATGGAACTGATTCTACAAAAGCAGTTATTTTGCAGTTTCCCACAAAAACGACAATCTATACAGTAAGGGTTGGAAATAGCAATGGATGTTTTGTAATTGATACCATTAAAGTTGATATCAACCCAGGCTTAAAAAGAAAATTGCCGGCTGATACATTTCTATGCCAAGGTGATACTTTGCAATTGAATGCATATCAGCCTGGAGTAAGTTATCTTTGGAAAGATGGGTCAAAAAATCCCTTATTCCCTGTACACCAGGCAGGTTTATATAGTGTTACATACAGGAATGGAAATTGTACATTGAAAGATTCAGTACAGGTATCACAAATTGTGGCCCCAAAAATTGCTTTAGGCAACGATACTACCATTTGCCAGGGTGATACATTTAGTTACCATTTAAATGGTATAGAACCCGGAACAATTATTCGATGGCAGGATTATTCTACCAAAGCAATTTATCAGATCGGTGGTCCAGGAAAATATTTTGTCACTTTGAAAAATGCATGTGGAGCTACAGTTGATTCAGTGAACATTAAATCAATGGTTTGTGAATGCGATTTTTTTGTACCAAATGTATTTACTCCGAATCAAGACTCCATAAATGATATTTTCATTCCTATAGGCTGTCCGTATAACCTGCGGGAATACCAATTTATAGTATATAACCGGTGGGGAGAATTGATATTTAAAACTAATGACCGGCTAAAAGGCTGGGATGGCAAATTCAGAGGAGAACGATGTATTGATGGCGTATACTTATATATATTAAGCTTTAAAGCCAGTTTTAGTCATGATAATTTGTTGAAAGGGACTATTACTTTATTGAGATGAAGTATTGGAAGGTCAATTATGTCATTAAATTGACAAAATTCTATTCGATATAATTAGTCAACAATTTTAATTGCTTTTTCAAAGTACTCTCAAATTCAAATTACCCCATATTCTTCCCATTTCCGTCGAAATCCCTAACTTGCGCCAATTAAGACGAGTTAACAGCCCTAAATGATAGCATACGTAAAAGGACCCATAACATTCAAAAGCCCCACCTATGTATTTATAGATGTGAATGGGCTGGGCTACCGGGTTCATATTTCCATATATACTTATGAAAAAATAGTTAACCTTGAGGAATGCAGGCTATTAACCCATTTAGTAGTGAAGGAAGACGCACAGCAATTGTATGGTTTTTTTGATGAAGAAGAGCGCGATTTGTTCAGGCATTTGATTGGGATTACCGGGGTGGGGCCAAACACAGCGCGGATGATGTTATCATCTTTATCACCGGAAGAATTAAAACGTGCAATAATATCGGGTGATATTTCGTTAATCAAATCCATAAAAGGCATTGGACCAAAAGGAGCGCAGAGAATAGTGATTGAGTTACAGGATGTTTTAAAAAAGACCTCTGCCGCAGATACGATAACTATTGTGAATAAAACGAGGGCTGTAGAAGAAGCGCTTGCGGCCATGACCATGTTGGGTTTCCAACGGGCACAGGCAGAAAAGGCGGTTTCGACAGTAGTGAGGAATGTAGGAGGGAATATGTCGGTTGAAGAAATTTTAAAACAAGCGCTGAAATTGATATAGAAGTTTACAAGATTTATTAATTTGCAGATTTGAAGAAGATCAGTAAAGCCCTGCTAAAAAAGGGGGTGATGGCAATTTCAGTTTCAGCTGTTGTAGGTATGGTATTTGCATCTCAAATGCATTTTATCAATAGCCATGTCAGGCCTGTGCCACCAAAACAGGTGATGATGCCTATTGATTCACCACCGCCTGACAGCACCGCTCCAACAGACACAAGGACAGGAGGGGTGACTGATACTACAGGAAATTATAAGGCCAAACCAAAAACTGCTTACGATTACACTAAACTTCGTTATCCGATAGCTAAATCTGGTGAAAGCAGAAAAGGATCATTTGATCTGAAAAGCCCTATTGAGAAAAGTGTAGAGGTAGATTCGAGCCTTAATAATTATAAAATCACAGATAAAATTGGGAATTCCACTCTCGGTGAACCAAAAACAGTCCCTTTTAAAGACTATGAGGAAAGCCAGAATAGGCAATGGGTACAGGATTACTTTAAAAGAAGATCTGAATCCCAGGTAGCTTCTCAAAAAGGTGGTTTATTACCAAAACTGAATCTTAATACGGGTAATGATTTAATTGATAATTTAGCCAAACAAGTAGATATACGTCCGCAGGGTTCTGCAGAATTAATATTTTCTGAAGACTTTAGCAGGGTGCAAAATCCTACATATTCAATTCAGCAACAGCAGTCTAATCAGTTCAAATTCGATCAAAAGATACAAGTTAGTGTTACAGCCAGCATTGGTGATAAGATAAAAATGTCCTTTAAATATGATACACAGGCTTCTTTTGATTTTGAAAATCAACGTAAGCTGAGCTATGAGGGCAAGGAGGATGAGATCATTAAAAGTATCCAGATTGGCGATGTTTCCATGCCATTATCAAGCTCACTTATCAGTGGTAGCCAAAGTCTATTCGGCGTTAAAGCCAAACTCCAATTTGGTAAATTGGATGTAACAAGTGTTTTTGCCCAAGAGAAAAGTGATAAAAAAGAAATTACATTACAGGGTGGTGCACAGGTCACACCATTCAACATAACTTGTGATAATTACGATGCTTTCAGGCATTATTTCCTTGCTCAATATTTCAGAGACCATTTTGATGAATTTAATGCCAATTGGCCTTCACTTTCTAATATTCAAATAACGAGGGTAGAAGTTTGGGTAACAAATGTTGGAGCGACAACAATCAATACAAGATCTCTTGCAGCATTTCAGGACCTTGGTGAAAACCAACCATTTAACCAGACAAATTCTTCAAGCCCATTTGTAAGAGGTAATCCTAGTGGCGTATTACCTAATAATAATTCTAACACATTATATGGTAGTCTTTCTGTAAAAAACTCTCCATATAGAAGTGCAACCAATGTTGCTAACGCATTAAGTTTTCTCCCAACCCCTTCTAACTTTTTACCAACCCAGGATTATTACATCCTAAATAATGCACGTCAACTACAGCCTACAGAATTTACTTATAATCCTCATCTTGGATATATATCATTAAACCAGCAGCTTAATCCTAATGATGTATTAGCTGTTGCATTTCAATACACAGTTGATGGTAAAACATACCAGGTCGGTGAATTTGCATCTGATGTACCGCCAAATTCATCAAACCCGAATGTTCTTTTCCTTAAAATGCTGAAAAGCGTATCAGTAGATACCAGGCTGCCTGACTGGAAACTGATGATGAAAAACATTTACAGTCTTGGCGCTTACCAGGTATCACCTACAAATTTCAAATTCCAGGTTGTGTATGATGATGCTCAAACGGGATCTTATCTTAACTACTTGCCCGAGCCTACTATTCCTTCCCTAAATGGAATTCCTTTAATCAGGTTATTAGGGATGGACCGGATAAATTCGGAACAAGAACCCAAGCCTGATGGCCAGTTCGATTATATTGAAGGAGTAACCATAAATTCTTCTAATGGTAAAATAATATTCCCAGTTGTCGAACCATTTGGTAAGGATCTGAGTAAACTATTTAAGGATCCTAATCTTGCTGCAAAATATGCATTCCAACTGCTTTATGACTCTTCTCATACTGCTGCTATTCAGGATGCTGTGCATAATAAATTTTTCCTTGTAGGTTCTTATCAGGGTACCTCAGGTTCTGTTATTTCGCTTAATAGTATTAATGTTCCTCAAGGATCAGTAAAGGTATACGCGGATGGAGTGCCACTTGTGGAAGGATCGGACTACACCGTAGATTATAACCTTGGTAAAGTAACCATTATTAAGCAAAGCATTTTAAATTCGGGATCAGTAATTAAAGTGACTTCCGAGAGTAATAGTTTATTTTCTATTCAGCAAAAGACAATGATAGGTACACATTTAGACTATCATATCAGTAAGGATTTCACGGTTGGAGGTACTCTTTTGAACTTAAGTGAAAGACCTTTAACTACTATTGTTAATGTAGGAGCCGAACCGATTGATAATACAATATTTGGTTTTGACGGACATTACCATACTGAATCTCAGTTTCTTACAGATTTGGTAAATAAAATACCGCTTATAAAAACCAAAGCCAAATCTGATATTACGGCGGAAGGAGAATATGCACAGATCATTCCCGGCCATCCCGCTGCAATCAATGATCCCGGCGACCCTGGCGGGGTTTCATATATAGATGATTTTGAGGGTAGTGTAGTTCCATATGACCTTAGATTGGGAAACAATTGGACTTTGGCCAGTGTTCCCCAGGGTCAGCCGTCAAGATTTCCAAAAGCAACTTCGCTTGCCCTGGATTATGGATATGGCCGTGCCAAATTGGCCTGGTACATGATTGATAATGTTTTTTACAGTGCTATTGCAGGTTCTACGCCTCCTAACATTATTGGGAACAATAATTTATTGTCAGATCCGTATCAAAGGTCCGTACAGGAAACAGAGGTATTTCCTAACGAACAGATACCGTCCGGTTCTCCAGGAATATTGCAAACATTTGACATGGTTTATAGGCCTGCGGCGAGAGGGCCTTATAACTTTAATACAGATAGATTAAGGCCGGATGGCAGGTTTGCAGACCCGCAAAACAGTTGGGCGGGGATTCAAAGAAGTATCCCTACAACGGACTTTGAAGCCGCTAATATACAATATGTTGAAATGTGGTTGATGGATCCTTACCAGGCTGGTTCGGCTGGTGTTCCTTTAGGGCAGGGAGAAATGGACATTGACCTGGGTACCATATCGGAAGATATATTGCATGATAATCGTGAATCCTATGAAAATGGATTGGCCTGTGATACAACCGGTTCAGAAGAAACTGTATGGGGCCGCGTACCTACGGGCATTCATATTACAACGTCATTTAGTACAGATCCCACGTTAAGGCCATGCCAGGATGTTGGGTATGATGGATTGGCTGATGCTGCAGAACGCACGCATTTTGCTAATTTCCTCCTGAATTATAATACAGTAAGTCCGGGGACTTTTAATAATGTTAATAATGATCCTTCCGGCGACAATTTTTTTCACTTTCGGGATCCATCTTATGATGCAAGCAATGCTAATATCATTCAAAGGTATATGGAAATAAATGGAGTGGAAGGCAACTCTCCACTAGCTACGGGTAATACGATATTGATTGGTTCTCCTAATCCTGATGATGAAGATATTAATCACGATTTTAATATAGAAACGAGTGAAGCCTATTTTGAATATGTCGTTAAACTCAGCAGGGCCGATCTTCAATCAGTAGGCAGGAACTTTATAGCCGATATACAGACTTCTACCGTAACCCTTGCAAACGGAAAACAGCAAAATGTAAATTGGTACCAGTTTAAAGTACCTATTACTGATTTTACACGGACCATTGGCCCTATTCAGGATTTTAAGTCCATCAGGTTTATGAGGATTTATTTCACCGGATTTGTTGATTCAATAAATCTTCGTTTCGGTCGACTCCAGTTGGTAAGAGATGATTGGAGGAAATATAATTATCCTTTAGCTGCGCCTGGAGACCCTCTGCCAACTGACACAGCATCCTCATCCCTTGATGTGTCAGCAGTAAGTCTTGAAGCAGATGGAAGAAGGCCGCATCCGGCAATAAGTTATGTAATTCCTCCGGGCATTCAACGCCAAATTGACTATAGTACTCCCAGCCTTATCCAATTAAACGAGCAATCATTGGACCTGAAAATATGTGGGTTAAAAGATGGTGATGCTCGGGCTGTTTTCAAAAATACGACGCTTGATATTCGTCAATACAAAACTTTAAAAATGTTTGTCCATGCGGAATCTCAAAGTCAAGGGAATCAACTTCATGACAAAGATCTTCATATATTTATAAGGGTTGGTGCAGACTTTACGCAGAATTACTATGAATATGACATGCCATTGTACGTTACCCAGCCAAACGGCAGTGGAGATGTTGATGCCACATGGCCAGCGAGCAACCAGATGAAGCTGGCTATGGAAGAGTGGGTAAATTTGAAACTGGCGAGGGTAAAGCAGGGAGGATCATTAATTATACCATATACGGCCGCAGCGGTTAGTTCTCCCGGTAATATCACAGTACTGGGTAATCCTGATATAGGTACGGTAAAAGAAATAATGATCGGATTACGGCACCCTAAGGGTGATGGTAAGGGCCCAACTGCCTGCGCTGAAGTATGGATAGATGAACTAAGAGTTTCAGATTTTGATGAAACTGGTGGCTGGGCGGCAACTGGAAGAGTTGTGGCTAAATTAGCCGATTTTGGCCGGGTAGAGTTAACGGCGACGCGGCAAACAGTTGGTTTCGGTGGTCTGGATCAATCGTTGCTACAGCGAAATTTGAGCGATATGCAAAGTTTTGGAGTAACTTCTTCTTTTGAACTTGGTAAGTTTTTTCCTTCTCAGAATGGCGCTGTGCATATTCCACTATATGTTTCTTATTCTCAACAGGTAAACACTCCTAAATACGATCCTCTAAGCCCCGATCTTCCTTTGAGCGCCCTAACAGGTCTTTACAATAATAACCTGGCAAAGCAGGATTCCGTTCTACAGGCGGCACAGGATTTTACGGCTCGAAAAAATCTGAATTTCACAGGGGTACACAAAGACAAAAACCCCAAAAAGAATGGTAAGTCAAAAATATATGATATCGAGAATTTTACAGCCAGTTATGTGTATTCAGAAATAGACCGGCATAATATTACCAGTATTTATGATAATCAGAAGATATATTCAGGTACTTTATCTTACAATTATACAGTTGAGAAGAATAAACCTATTGAACCATTCAAAAAATTAAATTCCAGGTACCTGAAATTGATTTCAGATTTTAATCTCTATTATCTTCCCCAATCGTTCAGTTTCATAGCGAAGATTGATCGCACGTTTTCTGAGACATTATACAGGAATACAGATAGTTACCTAACTATTAACTTGCCATTGTACAATAAAACTTTCTTTTTTACCCGTACCTATAATTTTAAATATAATTTAACCAAATCGTTAAGGCTTACTTATTCAGCAGTTGGGACTTCCCGTATTGATGAACCTGACGGACTAATTGACAGCAGTTATAAGCAAAAAGTAATCTGGAATAATTTATTAAAGGGCGGTACATTAACCGATTTTACGCAAATAACCGGACTTAGCTATGATGTGCCAATCAATAAAATACCATTTCTTGATTTTGTGACTGTATCTACTGGATACACAGGAAATTATGAATGGAAAGCAGCACCGCCAATAGCTCTAAACCTTGGTAATCTAGTACAAAATTCTCAAACTGGAACTGCTAATGGAAATCTTAATATGGTAGTGCTTTATAATAAAGTTCCTTACCTAAGAAACATAATATCCGGCGCGGGAAACAGTAAAAATGAACCTGAAAAAACTGATACCACCAAAAAGAATGATGCAAAAAATAAATTGTTAAAGAATGGGCGGAATAAAAAGCAAGCTCCTCCTCCAATTGCAACAACTCAAAACCAGAACCAAAACCGTCTTACTTCAGGTGAAACGCTCATAGGCCTTCTCATGAGTGTAAGGACGGTATCATTGAGTTATTCACTGAATAATGGAACTGCTTTGCCCGGATTTATGCCTACACCCCAGCATATAGGAGAAAACTTCAATTTAAATGCACCGGGATTGCCATTTATCTTTGGTTCACAGGCAGATATAAGGGATATAGCGGCGAAAAATGGTTGGCTTACCCGGGATACTGGATTATCAGCACAATATATAACGACACATCGGGAATCAATAACAGGTGCTATTGCTTTAGAACCAATAAAAAACCTACAAATTCATGTAGATTTCAACAAAACACAGACTTCCACTTTTGCAGAAACATACCGCTATCTTGACACAGCGGGTGGTGTACCGGGTTTTGCTCATCTTAGCCCAACTTTATCCGGAAATTATTCAATTTCTGTGCTGGCATTAAGTACCGCATTTATAGGCGATGGGCCAAACTTCAATAGCCCGACCTTTAATAAATTTGAGAGCTACAGGCAGCAAATAGCATATACACTTGCCGGGGCAGACCCACGATGGAACGGACAGAGCAAAAAGGATAGTGCAGGGACTTTATTCCCTAAAGGGTATTCAGGTACTAACCAGGACGTTTTGATCCCGGCATTTTTTGCTGCTTATACTGGGACAGCACCTGTTAATACATTTTTCCCTGCTTTCCCTATGCCAAACTGGAAAATTACGTACACCGGACTAACCAGTATTAAAGCTTTCAAATCATTTGCAAAACAGATAACGATAAGCAGCGGTTACCATGCCACCTATTCTGTTGATGCTTATTCTACCAACCTTAGTTACAATGGAAACCAGCAAACACCGGATACGGGCAACTTTGTTAGCAAATTAAATGTAAGCAGGATAACGCTTGCTGAGAGGTTTGATCCGCTTATTGGTATAGATATGGCACTGGTAAGCAATTGGACAGCATCTTTCTCTTTTTCGAAAGAAAGGCAGGAATCGCTTTCATTTATTAATCAAAATGTGACCGAAAACACTACAAATAAAGTAGTTTTAGGTGTAGGATATATAACTAATAAGTTCTATCTTCCATTTACCGGGCGAACAAAAAGGTACCTTAAGAACGAGGTCAAATTCAGGCTTGATGTATCCATTAATGATAACAAACAAATAGTACGTATTCTTGATCAGCAGGATGGTATAGCCACAGGGGGGCAAACTACTATTGCTATTTTGCCAAACATTACTTACACCATTAGTAAAGCACTTACTGTAAATATCTTTTTCAAAAGAAATATGACTGTGCCTTATACTTCAAACCAATATCCAACCTCTCTTACCAGTATTGGGTTTAGTTTGAAGTATATACTCACTCCATAGAAGCTGAGTCAGGAATCAGGGGTCAGGAATCAGTTAGAGCCAGGGCAAATAAGAGATTCTACCATTTTTATATCATCCCTCAAAACATATTAATTTTTCCTAATTTCGAACCAAAATTAATCAAAACATAAAATGTCTAATTTCCCGGAAGCGCTAAAATACACCAAAGACCACGAATGGGTAAAACTTGATGGCGACATTGCCACCGTTGGTATCACAGACTATGCCCAGCATGAGCTAGGTGACATAGTATATGTAGAAGTTGATACGGTAGGAGAGTCGTTAAATCATAGTGATGTATTTGGCACTGTAGAAGCTGTGAAAACGGTTTCTAATCTTTTTATGCCGATGAGCGGCGAGATACTTGAGCTTAACCCCGAGATTGACGCAGAACCCGAACAAGTAAATAAGGATCCATACAATAAAGGTTGGATGATAAAAATAAAAATCAGCAACGCCGGAGAATATAACGACCTTCTTTCCGCTGCCGACTACCAGAAACTGGTGGAAGGATAATTTAGTGGACCACGAACGGTTGTCAGTGAACAGTTCGGAAGATTCATTGACAAGATTATGAGGTGTACCAAACTTTCAAATTCGCCAAGGCCAAATTCCCCTTTAAAAAGAGGGGTTGGGGGTGTAAAGTTTTATATTGTTTAAACAGTCCCTCATACCGCTATTATGGACACTTGTAATAGGTGTGTTGACGGGATTGCCAGGTAATACATTTCCGGATATGTCATTCTGGAAACTTCTTCAGTTTGATAGTGCTGCCCACGCATTTGTATTTGTAATTTTCGCGTTTCTTTGGGGCGTGGCTTTCAGTAAACAAAGAGATTTCAGTTTTTTAGCCCGACATTCTATAACTATAGCGGCCATCGTTGGTATAGTTTATGGTATCCTAATCGAAATCATGCAATATTATATTTTCATTGGACGTAGCGCGGAATTTAGCGACATGCTTTCTGATGCAATAGGATGCCTGATTGGCTATTTTTTATTTAAGATGGTGTATGGCAAGGTCTTGAATTTGTTAAGGGTTTCTAACACCAGGAAGTGGTCCTGATCATTCCTAATTGACTTATTAATGTGAATACTTAAAACTACACTGTATAATGCATTATTTGGTATTTGGATCTTTGTTTATGTTTTCGCTTAAGCAAAATTGACCCCTGATTCCTGACCACTGTCCCTTACAAATCCCTCGCCCTAATTAAAAAATAACTGCCACCGGCAAATACTAAAATATAAATGCAGGATAATATTAATGTCATTTGTTCTGAAGGGCCATTGGTGTTCAATCCTGCCATGTTACTGGCAAAGGTTAACAGGGGAGGCTTAGGTACAATAGAACTAAAAAGAGCCTTAGGGAAATATGATGCGATATACATATTGGTGCTTTTGTGAAAGAACGCAAAACTGAGCAGGAATTCCAAAAACCAAACATACAGAACATAAATTATGGCAGCCAGTGCCGTATTTCTAAATAAAATACTCATAAACATGGCTAGAGTTACATAGCCAATAAGTTGAATAAAATATTTATAAATTATTTTAATACCGTCAAATACTCCATTTGTTCCAGTCGTTGCATTCATTGATCCAAATATAATCACAGAAATTGCCACGAATAAACATGAAAATATAACCAGTAACAAAGCATATAAATATTTGGCAACCCAAACATTTAATTTACTCAATCCATCTACAATATGTTGTCTAAAAGTGCGGTACTGATATTCATTGGTTATAGAAATAATAACCATCAATCCAATTAAGAAATTGAGATAACTGGCAATGTAAACAAGGTTGTCCCACGCTGCGGGGAAACCTAAATCCAGGACTTTTTTACCACCTATTTCTCTTCCTCCAAGACTCACAATAAGCATTTCTAATAGAACGACAATTACCATAAAAAGAAGAATAAAAATATAGAAAGCCCTGGACTTGCTGTATTTAATAAATTCTAATTGAAGAAGTTTTTTCATTTTTTGGAAGTAAGTTCAAGAAATTGGTTTTCAAGGGCATGCGCTTGTACCGCGAGATGATTTATAGTGATCCCTTTTTCAAACAAAAAGCGATTCAAGTCTTTAATTTCAAAGTCAGGATTTACCTCAAGCAAGAGCATCTTATCCTGTTGTGTTATCTTTTCTATTTGTGGATGATTTTGTAATGCGGCCAGTAGTGAATTCTGGTCTTCAGCGCTCACTTCAATGCGTTTTTTCCCACTTATAAATTTAGAAACCTCACCCTGGTAGAGCATGTTTCCTTTTTGCAATACAGCGAGATGTGTGCAAACCTTTTCCACTTCATCAAGTAGATGGCTGGCTAGAAGTATGGTTTTCCCCTCGGCAGCTTCCTGCATAATAAGGTCTCTTACCTCAGCAATGCCTTGTGGGTCAAGGCCGTTAGTCGGTTCATCGAGAATAAGAAGATTTGGATTACCGAGTAAGGCATTAGCAATACCAAGTCGCTGTTTCATACCGGTCGAAAAGGTTTTGAACTTGCTATCTTTCCTTTCCCATAGGCCAACTTTATTCAGCACCCGTTCTATATCAGAAAAAGGCACTTCCTTTATTGTTGCATTAATCTTTAAATTATTCCATGCTGAGAGATAGCTATAGAAATTTGGACCTTCAAGTAATGTTCCTATTTTTCTACGCTGCATCTCATCTGCTCCTTCCCCAAACCACTGAAAACTACCTGCATCCGGGGTCAACACCCCAAGCAACATCCCCAGGGTGGTACTTTTACCGCTTCCGTTAGGGCCTAGTAAGCCAAAAATGCTGCCTTTTTCAATTTGAAGGGATACATTATTTACAGCAATTAATCTGCCATAACGTTTTTGTAATCCTTGTGCTGAAAGTACTATTTCTTTCAAAATTTCTATTAAAATAATTGAGGGAGCAAGATAGGGAGATAGTTTTAAATTGCAATAAATATTTCCTTGGGCGTTTCGGTCAACTTCAATTTCTAAGATTATCAGCAACTTTTAACTAATGGCAATAATATTATATTTAAATTAAATTATCAGTTTTTATTTTGGGAATTGGTTTTTGTTTAGGTACCTTTATAGGTTTAACGGGAAGTTTTCATTTACGCAATAACATATTATAGTTAGGATAAAATGAAAAGAGTGTGTTCCACATTTAAGAGCATATTTATTTCAGCTTTGCAACGGATATTCTTTTGTTTGGCTCTATTCCTTTTTATTTCATCAACTATTTCTGCCAAACATCTTGTCGGAGGCAGCGTCACCTACCAGTTTATTGGAATGAGTGGCAGCTTTTACCATTTCAGATTAACTCTCTATGCCTATCGGGATTGTAGTAATGCAGACGCACCAGAGTTAAGTACACAAGCCACTTTTGGCATATATGAACATACAGGTGGTACGGAATCACTGTATGATACGATAACACTTTTCAGAAAATCTTTAATATCAGTAGATGCTGTTTCTGGCGGTCCGGCCTGTAAAGATGTACCATATACCTGCTTGCAACAAGGTATGTATTCTGGTGATATTAATTTGCGCAGTTCTCCGTATGGCTATGATATCCAATATCTAACCTGTTGCCGGAATGTAATCGTAAATATTCCAGATAATAGTGGCTATAATTATTATGGATTTATTTCACCTACCACATATAAAAACACATCACCTTCATTCAATGACGTTCCTGTTCCGTATATATGTACAAACGACACAGTAATAATGAATTTTTCGGCCACAGAACCTGATGGTGATTCGATAACGTATAGCCTGGCAACGCCTTATACAAGCGGCACCAGTGGCGGGCCAAATAACACTTACGTCCCTTTGACTTTTACAAAACCAAATCCTGTATCTTACAATTCTGGATATTCAGAAGAATTCCCATTTGGTTTAAATGGTTTGTGTGTGATTGATGTTCGTTCAGGCTTATTGACCGTTTATGCTACAAAAATTGGGAATTATGTAATTGCGGTAGATTACAATGAATACCGAAATGGTAAATTAATTAATACAACAAGAAGAGATGTGCAGTTTATTGTTGAATCCTGTTCACCAAATCCTGCTCCGGTAAGGGCGTCCATAAATGGTACTGCACCGGTTGATTATTATATAACTGTAGGACAGACATTTGATTTTCAGCTTGCATATATGGATCCAAATTTTAATCCAGTATCATTCAGTGCACAAGGGGGCATATTTACACGTACTACCAATCCAGCAACTGTTACACAACCTGCGCTGCTTATCCCAACAACTTTTATGGTTCCAATAGTTGTTCCGCTTTTCCAAACAACTTTTGTTGAGTCTGAGTTTTTAGTTGGTATTATTATTCCACTTTCAGCAAACCATTTAAGGGTAGTAGTCGTGGAAGAAGAGTAAGCGCTATATACAAAAGTATCATTTAATCCACATGCCTTTTGTGGACCAAAAATCACA
>Ga0207119_1087_pt1 | contig 14779 bp, 15 predicted proteins | sample Alteio_BWMinHeat_43_FD_153505 | JGI IMG/M metagenome (GOLD analysis project Ga0207119, IMG submission 153505) | Enriched cells from forest soil in Barre Woods Harvard Forest LTER site, Petersham, Massachusetts, United States -... | ecosystem: Environmental > Terrestrial > Soil > Temperate forest >... | reverse complement strand
CGACGTCCGCACGCTGATCGACGAATCCGTTGATTGGCTCTATCTGAAAGATTGGGCTGCGAAGTTGGGCGTCGCCGTCAAACTGGATGAGGTCTCCGAGTGAACGATACCTCCCCCGAAATGGATAAAATGGTCGCCGAGCGCTACAAGCTCATGACGCCGGATCGGCGCATGAGAATCGCCTCCTCGATGTTCGAGACGGCGCGAGCCATCATCGAGTCTTCGCTGCCTCTCAACCTGACACGCCGAGAGCGCCGCCTTGCGTTCGCTAAAAGGTTGTACGCTGGCGAGTTGCCCGATGCGGCGTTGCTGGCATTCGCCGAGTGGAATGGCTAACATTTCGAGATTGAAAAATAACTTCGCTTAGGTCAGTTATCCTTCGCGCTGCAGTGCGAACGAACGTTTGTCTCTAATGTTTCACGGCCCCGGAACAGCGAACGGTGGTCTTTGGTCCACGCCCGTAGGAATCAACGGTCGTTGCCTTACCGTGACGAGGTTGCTCCTTTAGTCAACACAACGCTGGCGCACAATGGCATCGCGGGCTGCGCCGGCACCCAGGCTTCGTTACAGATGAAACTCGCAGCGACATCGGCATCGGGTGTCGTCTGGGGTATGGTTGCGTTGCCCGGTTACTACGAGCTCATATCGCTCGGCGATAGTGGCCGCTGGGACATGAAGGCGGCGACTCCCTGGCCGTACCTCGGATAATTCAGGAGCGAAAGGAGATGAAGTTGAAAATTCGCGCGAATTATTATTGCGCCGCCATGCTGGTTGCGTGTAACGCCAGTGTCGGCGCGACCCTTCCTGACGTCACCATCGATGACACGCTTGTGTTTCCGGAAAGCCTGAGCGCCGCTGCGGATGGCGCACTGTATATCGGCAGTTGGAAGGGCATCGTCTATCGGGCGCTACCGGGGCAGACGAAGGCGACGCCCTGGATTAGGCCCTCCGCGGAGAACGGCCTGCTGTCGATCCTGGGCGTGCTGGTGGACGATAGACAAGGGCGGGTCTGGGTCTGCTCGGTGCCGGCTCCCACGCGCGAGCCGCCGGCGCCCGGCACATCCTCCTTGATGGCGTTCGACCTCAAGACCGGGGTTCAACAGTTGAACTTGCCGTTTCCCGCGCCAGCATCGGTGTGCAACGACATCACGCTCGCGAAGAATGGCGCCGCCTATATTTCGGATACGCCGAACGGGCGCATTTTCCGGGTCTCTCGCGGTTCGAAGCAACTCGAACTGTTCGCCCGGGACGAACAGCTCAACGGAATCGACGGCATTGTGTTCAGCGGCGACGGTACCTTGTATGCCAACTCGGTCACAACGAACAAGTTGTGGCGGATCGCGATCGGCAGGGACGGCAAGGTGGGCGCTATTGCCGACATTACGCCCTCCGAGCCGCTCAAAGGGGCCGACGGATTTCGTTTGATCAGCGGAAATCGCTTCCTGCTGGAGGAGAATGCGGCGGGGCGCGTCGACGAGGTCGATATCGCCGGCGATAGGGCGACCATCAAAGTCCTGAAAGACGGCCTTCTGACACCGACTTCCGCCGTCCGGGTCCATCGCACCATCTACGCTGTCGAGCGAAAGATCGACTACGTAAGGAAGCCTGAGTTGAAGGGCCAGGATCCCGGACCTTTTACGGTGTTAGCCCTACCTCTGCCTGCCGAATAGAGGGATCGCCTCAAGACCTCTCTGAGGACGTCAGGATGGCCGGCACATATGGACACATGACGCTTACGGTTCTCAGCGTAAGCGGCCGTTACATGCCAGTGCGCGACCCGGCAGGCCGATGGCCGATCGCTCGGTTTCCACCGGCTACAGCACTACCAGATTATCGGGCGTTGCCTTTCGAGCCACCGCGAGAGGAAGCCCGGTGTCGAATGTGACGAGTCTTCCTTCTTGCTCAACGGCAAGGGCCAGGAGGTATATGTCAGTAAGTTGCCGCGGGCCATGAATTCGCGTCGAGTCAACAACGTTCGGGTTCAACAAGCTGACTTCATCCGACCAGAATTCGTGGACGTCCTCTTCACAAGCGTCGGCAAGACGCTTCATGACTGCCTGGACCGGCAGCGCGTTCGGAGAGCTCGGGTTCGACATGATACGGACACAGCCGTTCTGCGTGATCGGACTGGAAGCCCGAGATCAATCCACTAGGGATTGATCTGCCTCAATGCATGGGTTGATTCATGCAGAGCAACTATTACCGGCCACCACGCAACTTTGCCGGTACATTAACCGCTCACCGAGCGAATCGACTTTTTCACCCGGATAAGGTTGCGGGATGCAGGCGCGATCGGTCGCCCTTGCACACAATTCGCTGTAGGGGGCTACGCTTATTTCGGTAGGCCCGGAGAAGGTGGCGTTCGCCGGGTCGGCAAAATCAACATGGAAGCGAAAAAAAATCAGGTGCGTAGAGTCAGCGAGGTCGAGGAGGAAATTCGGCTCGCCGGAGGGTGGAGGCGTCGCACTATCTACGTCGGAAGGCAGCAGGCTGCCAACACTCTTTGGCTGCTGAAAGCAAACCGACGTGGCGGCATTTCCCGCCAGCATATTGGTCCGGTCGTACGCACAGGCGAGTGCCCCGGCGAAGGACGGCGAGAAGATGTTAATATCCATCTACCGCTCCGAAGTTGCCAAGCGGTTTCGGCGGCCCGAGCTGCCGCCACCCGAGCTATGAAAGGCGCGGGGATTGACGCGTACAATCCCCGCCTTGATCCTTCCGGTCGGTCATGGTCGATCGGATGACGCCTACTCGCTTGACGCTGCGCCTCCGGTAAGTTTCAGGTAGGCCGCAAAAGCGTCGATTAAGCCGAATCCGTCATTGACGGCGTAGCCTCGGCCCGTCGGCCCGCCGAGCCGACCGCTGACCGACGTGGTTGAGCTGCCCGATTGGACGGTCGCTGTGACCGTGGCGCCATAGAGCAGCCCGGCGTTGATGCCGCCAAAGCCGATCAGCGAATTGTCAAAATCGAAGCCGAGATCGACGAAGCCGCCGCTCTTGAAGGCTCGGTTCAAGAAAGAGAGCCTGGCGACCGGGTTCAGACCGTTGTTGTTGTGGTAGACGATGTCCGCCGGCGGAAGATTGGTGTTCCCGATGAGGAACTGATCGGTGTTGTCGCCGAAAGAGATATTCTCCTTGCCTGCGTTCATGACGATGCTCGCGACGCTGTCGTCGGCGTCTCCGAGGAAGGCGAAGCGAAACTGGCTTGCATCACCCGGCACAAAACCAGCGATGATGACCTTGAATGTGTCGCCTCCGCTGGTCAGACTCGCGGCGACGGCGCCGGCAGTGAGTTGATGGGGTTGCTGCGTGGTTTCCTCGAGCAGTGTCTTGAGTTTGTCGGGCGAAAGACGACCCGGTCCGCCCGCCGCCTGAATCAGCAGCGCGGCAACCGCCGCTGCATGAGGGCCGGCAGCACTCGTGCCGAAGAATAGAGGGTGCGGGTCGCCGGGAACGCCGGGGGACCCGAAAAAGGTCGTGTCGACGCCGTCCGGCGCGGCGATTTCCGGCTTCTTGCGCATCTCAGGTTTCGCCAGCGGCAAATTGTCCTGGTCTAAGTAGATCGTGGTCGGGCCGAGCGAGGAGAAATATTCCGAACTCAGCGTGTTGTCCCAGAAGTCGGCAGCCACGGCAATGGCGCCGGCCGCCGCCGGGTGGCCGAATACGGACGGTGCCAGACGGTTGGCAAACTTCAATAGCGTGACTTGGTTGCCGTTGTCGAAATCGATCATCTGCAGATGCATCGCGTGTTGTGCGGCGCCGCCCGGCCGCAGCGCAATGGCTAGATACCAGGTCAATCCCGCAGTCCCGCCGTCGAGGCTAACGCCCTGAACCGGCTGACCCGTCGAATAGATGTTGTCGATGCCGCTGAGCTCGGGGTGATAGAAGCCATTCTCGTCGAAGACCAGGAAGTCGTACGACGCGGTTGGAATATTGGCGAAGAACGCATCGTCCCATTGCAGGGTTAGGAAGTGAGTGCCGGGGGGAGCGAAGACGGGAAGTGCGATCGAGACGTTCTTGGCAGTGCCAAAATTATGAAAGCCGCCGGCCGTCAGCCCGGAATCGACGTTGCCGAGAACGAGATTGCCCGCGTGCATCGTCCGCGCGTCGGCATCGCTGATCGGGTTGAAGGTCGCTGTGTAATTGCCGCTGTTGTCGTTGCCGGCCGAGGAGAAGTAAGCGACGCCGTCGGCTTTGACCTGGTCGACCGCCAGAGCAACGACCCCATCCGAGAAGACCGGCTCTTGCGAGTATCCGACATCGTCGTCGATGACATTGGCTTTGCACGGACCCTTCGGGTCGGCGAGCTTCAGGATATTGGCGGCAAACTGCACCTCACCGGTGAAGGCAGTGGCGAAGCAGAGTTTTGCTTTCGGCGCGATATCGTAAACGATTTGCAGCAGCGCCCGGCCTTCGTCGGTGCCCGGCACCGGATCTTCGTCCAAAACGACTACTGGCTTCGTGTCGCCGAACGGATTGCCGGGCCCCGGCAGGTCGCCGCTCTTTATATCTTGCGCTTCATGATCCGTGGTGACCGAGTTCGGCACCGTGTTGAAACTGTCAGACAGGACTCCGATGGTAACGCCCTGACCCTTGAATCCGAGAGCGTTCAGCTTGTCGGCGTGTACGGTGGCCAGACCCTGGGTGGTCGCCTTGCCGACACGCAGCTGCGGCTTGTGCTCGAGAGTGACGGATCGGACCCCAGGCAGGCGCGCGGCATCGCTGGCGCGTTCGACCGGCACGTAGGCGGCGATCACGCCCCGGCGGTAGGTGGGAAGCTCAGCCGAGACGTTGGCGCCCAAGGCAGCAAGAGACTGATGAACGGCGGGGACCGGATGTTTGCCGTCCAGCCAAACGTTGACCAAGACGCGGCTCTGCGCATCGCGCAGCACTCGCGGTTCGAGGAGCGCCGCTGCAGAGACAGCCGACGGCGCAGCCGCTCCGTTCACCCGCGCTTCGACCAGCTGGCGCAGTCCACCGCCCATGTTGTCCGGGACCGGCGGCGGTGCCGAGGCGCCCATCGATGTGCCGAGTGCCAATGCCAGGATCGCGGGGATCCACAGCCCGCGCGAATTTATTCCACGGTAACGCATGATAACTCCCTCCACCGACGTCTCTGCCCCGGAGACGCACGGTTGCGCAGTTTATGAGCCATGAGATAGGGCGGGTGTTTGGTCTTATGCGCCTGTGAGTGCCGGAGCCAGCTGGAAAAGTTGCGGAAGCAACATTGTTGCAGGAAGGGCGCGTAAAATCGGTCCACCCCTCGAAGATGATCTCGCAGCAGGGTTGGCTGCTCTCATTGAGGAGGCGGCCCTGCTGTCAGAATGTCTTCACGTTGACGGCCATGCGCCGCATCAATTTGCAAGGCTCGTGGCCCGAGGTGACGGCCGAAGTCACCTGGAGCCACGCGCTTCAATAACTCCCTCAAGAATCAGAGCTTGTACCTCACTTGAACATTCACCTCGCGTCCCTCGATCGACCGGGCAAGAACCGCTTCGCTCGCAAAAGCGCTCTGGGTACGGGTATACCGCCTTCGCCATTATCTCCATCTATTTCGTGCGCAAGTCGGTCCACGAAACCAAGGGATTGGAGCTCGAGGATATGGTCGGCTGACGAGCAGCTGACCGAAACGATCGCCCGTCACCGGCCACCCGCGAATTCCGGTGCGCCGACTATATGGGCGTGCCTGCAAGGAAGGGAATTCCCGAGGTTGCCGGCCGGTCTGAGTCCCGCTAATTCGCCAGCTTCGCGGGAAGCAGGCGGTTGTACTCTTTTTTTACCACCGCATAACACTCGCAACTGCGTTCTTCTAACGCTGCCCGGTCGAGCACCGTGATGTGCCCGCGCGCGTATTGAATCAATCCCGCGTGCTGTAACTTGAGCGCGCCCTCGGTCACGCCTTCACGGCGCACCCCCAGCATATTGGCGATCAGTTCCTGCGTCATCACCAGTTGGTTGCCCTCCAAACGGTCCAAGCTCAGCAACAGCCAACGGCACAGCTGCTGATCAAGCGAGTGGTGACGGTTGCACACCGCCGTTTGCGACATCTGCGTTATCAATGCCTGGGTGTAGCGCAGCAACAAGTGCAGCACCGGACCTGCTCGGTTGAACTCCTGTTTCATCAACTGCGCTTTCAGCCGAAATCCCTTACCGGCGCTTTGCACCACTGCACGGCTGGAGGTGGACTCTCCTCCCATGAACAGGGAAATGCCGACGATGCCCTCATTGCCGACGACGGCAATCTCCGCTGAGGCGCCGTTTTCCATGACATACAGCAGCGAAATGATGGCGGTCGTCGGAAAATAGACGTGGCTCAGCGTAATGCCCGATTCGTAAAGCACTTCGCCCAGCGGCAAGTCGACGGGTTCCAGGAGCGGCAGCCAGCGCTGCGCCTCTGCATGCGGCAGCGCGGCGAGCAAGTGGTTTTTTATAGGCTCCGAGGAAAGAATCTCCACAGAACTCCAAGGTGTAATAGTTTCTTAAGAGCACGCGTCGTTGACGGTCACCCCCGCGCCCGGCTCTATTTTTGGCGAATCGAGCGCTCTGTGTGTTCGCTACCGAACAAGTATAGCCCCCCCAGCAACGCTCGCCCATTCCGGCTTCTTGGTTTGTTGAATTTAACAATAACGCTCCCGCGTCGAGCCGGTTTTGTGCGGCAGCGTACAGAGGGCCTTGAGGGGTAAGACTTACAGTTCGAGAGCCGATCACTGGGAGAACTCCAATGAGTGACGTGTACGTTTACCACTTCATGCGTCGCGGGCCGGCAGGCGAAAATATCCTATCCAAGCGACGGGCGACGCTTGAGACGATCAAGGGTAAGGGCGAAGCCGTCATGGAATCGCAGATCGTGGTCGACCACACGGAGGTGGACGGCAACGGTTTCCTTATTGGCGGCATTGACGACGAGTCGCACCCAATGGATGAGCTATGGGCTGAAATAAGGTCGCTCGAACGAAGAGCCAATTCAAGAGACCGCGAAGCGCTGACATTGAACGAAAGTGGCGAGGGAGCCCGCATTTATTTGCTTCGCTTGGAAAGTAGGGAGTTGCGCAATCAGGCTCAAAGGTTGCGGAAGCAGCGTCCCGAATCGATGGCCGGCGAACTCGGCGATCGGATCGACTCGCAAGTCTTCGTACAGTTCGGGGGCGGTCCAACAAGGGGATAGACACGACCGCCGACGCTGGCGGCAATCGGCGGCATGGGCCCAGGCATTTGGGTCGATTGGGGCCGCGAGCTTGATGAAACGCACCGATAGTCAGATCAGCGCAATGGCCTGTGTTCGCTAGGGAACAAGGTTCACAGTTTTGTTCGGTATCGAACATAATTGATTGTTTTTATTATATTAAATTATACTTGCCGCACCTTTGAACCGTTCGATTCGCCCCCCGTCCGTGATCGACCTTTCGAAACTCGAAGAGTTGCTCCCCGAAGGAGTTACAAACACGGCACACTGGGTGAGTTTTAATGCTTGGCGCAAAACAGGTCTCCGTTCCGAATCACTTACTTGGCGCATTGCCCCGCAAGGACTACCAGAAACTGCTGCATGTCCTCGAACCGGTCAAGCTGGCCTTTGGGGAAATTCTGTATGAATCCCACGCCCAGATTCGGCACGTATACTTTCCCATCGACTGCTTCGTCTCAATGCTGACTACTGTGGATGCCGGCCGAGCTGCGGAGGTCGGACTCATCGGCTCCGAAGGCATGATCGGGGTTCCCATGGCGCTGGGTGTCGCTGTCTCGCCTTTTCGGGCAGTCGTACAAGGCGGAGGCACGGCGATGCGGCTCAAGACAGTGGACTTTCGCCGTAGTTTCAGCAGTAGCCATGCGTTGAAGAGAGAGGTGTTCCTCTTCACCCACTTGCTGATGATCCAGATCGCGCAGACGGCGGCGTGCAACCGCTTCCACGTGGTGACACAGCGCATGGCCCGCTGGATGTTGATGACCCGCGACCGCGTCAACTCCAATGAGTTTCGCATTACGCAAGAATTTCTTGCGCTCATGCTGGGCGTGCGGCGGGTCGGCGTCAGCGCGGCGATGTGCCGCCTGCGGGAACGCAAGCTCATCGTCTACCGCCGCGGCACCGTCACCATTCTCGACCATGAAGGCCTCATAGCAGCCGCCTGCGTGTGCTACAAAACGGTCAAAGACACCTATGCCCAAGCACAAGCTAGGAACGGAAATTCCCAGCCAGCCCTGCACAAGTAACGTGGCCTGTCGGCGTCAAATTAATACGATGAGCCCCTGAGATTCATAGGGGTGGTAGGGAAGGGCGGTAGTGTCTGGACTACCTCAATTCGACGTTGAGAGATTCAACAAAGCATCTATGTGTCCGCATAGGGGCGCCACATAGGTTGTCCACAATTGCTGGGCACCGAGTAGCAACAAAGGCGCTCGACAGCTGCGCGAGCCGAAACGTGGTGTCGCTCAATCCGAGCCCAATGCCTCCACGATAGTAACGTTGGCAATTCCGCCGCCTTCACACATGGTTTGCAATCCGAAGCGCTTGCCTCGAGATCGAAGGGCGTGGACTAATGTGGCCATGAGCTTCGTGCCCGAAGCTCCCAACGGATGACCAAGCGCGATTGCTCCGCCGTTCACATTGAGTTTGGCCGGATCCGCGTGAAGCGCTCGCAACCAAGCCAGTGGGACCGGCGCGAATGCTTCATTGACTTCGTACAGATCGATGTCGTCAATCTTTAGGCCGGCCCTTTCCAATGCTATTTGGGTTGCGCGGATCGGCTCTTCCAGCATGATGACCGGATCGCCGGCGGTTACCACAAAACTGTGAATGCGGGCGATGGGCGACAGATCATGGCTCTTGAGTGCACGCTCGCTCACGATCAGCGCGGCGGACGCGCCGTCGCAGATCTGACTCGCATTCGCAGCGGAAATGACGCCACCCTCATTCAGCAACTTCACTGAACCAATCGACTCGAGAGACGCGTCGTAGCGTATTCCCTCGTCCCGAACATGGTTCACGGTCCCTTCCGCGGTTGACACCGCGACCGGCACGATCTCTTTCTGAAAGGCGTTGTTCAAAGTCGCTGCGGCGGCGCGTCGATGGCTCTCCAAAGCGAATCGGTCAAGCGTGTCGCGATCAAAGCCGTACTTGCGCGCGATCATCTCAGCGCCTTGGAACTGGCTGAATTCCTTCACACCATAGCGCTCGGCAATACGCCCACTGACAGGACCGCCCCCGAGGCCCGCTTTCTGATGGAGGGACACGTTGGTGAACATCGGTACTCGTGTCATGCTTTCAGCGCCGGCCGCGATCACCATATCCTGCGTGCCGGACAAAACCGCCTGCGCCGCGAACTGTACAGCCTGCTGTGAGCTGCCACATTGCCTGTCAATAGTGACGGCCGGTACGCTCTCGGGCAGTCGGGAGGCGAGGACGGCATTGCGCGCAAACGCGAACCCTTGCTCACCGGCTTGCGTGACACAGCCCAAGATCACATCCTCGATAGCGGCGGGATCGACTCCGGAACGCGTCAATAGCGCATTCAATACCTCCCCCGCAAGGTCGGCGGGATGCCAGGCAGCGAGCTTGCCATTGCGCCGACCCCCTGCCGTGCGCACCGCTTCAACGATATAGGCATCAGCCATATGAGTTTGTCCTCTTGAAATTCGGTTTTCGCTTCTCGCCGTACGCTGCAATACCCTCCTCGCTTTCAGCATTGCCGCCGGCCGCGGCGATGGCGCGAGCTTCTTTTTCCAATTGCGCTTCGAGCGTCTCGGACGAGCTGTCGAGGAGCAACGTGCGGACTACACCCAACGCAGAGGTCGCCGAGCGCGACAGCGTGTCGGCGATTGCATTGCCTTCGGCGTCTAGTGCACCCTCAGCCACCACACGCGTGATCAGTCCCATCGATTCGGCTTCCGAGGCGTTGACGCGACGATTCGTCAGGATCATCTCCTGCGCCTTGCGCAGCCCTACTAGGCGGGGTAACAGCCAGCTCATGCCCCCGTCCGGCGTGAGGCCAATTGCCGTGTAAGCGACGCTAAAATGCGCTGCGGGCGCAGCCAAGACGATATCGCCTGAGATTGCCAGACTACATCCGGCGCCGGCGGCCGGTCCGTTGACTAAGACTACCAAGGGCTTCGGCATGCGCATGAGCCGGCAGATCGCCATGTGGAGAGTGCCGGCGAGTTCACTGAGCAGCGCCGAGACCTGCTTGCCAGCTCCGCTGAACACCGCCAGGTCACCGCCGGCGCAGAACATGTTGCCGGCCCCAGTGAGTACGACACAGCGAATAGCCGGATCGGTGTCACAACGGATGGCCACTTTGAAAAGAGCACGTGCCATTTCGAGATCAATGACATTGCCGCGAGTCGGACGATTCAGAGTCAATCGGGCGATCGAACTTTCGATCGCAAATAGCACGGTTTCGCTCATCGGCAGGCCGCCATACTTTCACTCGCCAGCCGCGCGAGCGTCGGGAAGCTTCCGGCTCGCTCCTTCGCATGCGACGAAGCTGCTGTGCCGCGGATGACGCGACCTTTGATGCCGTGGAAAATCGCAGCTAGTCGAAAGAAGTTGAACGCAATGTAGAAATCATAGGATGGAATTGACGTCCGTCCCGTCGTCGCGCAATAAGCAGCTATGTATTCGCCTTCCGATGGAATGTTGAGACTGGAAAGATCGGCCCCCACCAGCCCGGCAACGATGTCCGGAGGCATTCGGTACATGATCGCGTGATACGCAAAGTCCGCGAGGGGGTGCCCAATGGTGGACAACTCCCAATCCAGAACCGCGAGTACTCGGGGCTCACTCGGGTGAAATATCATGTTGTCGCAGCGAAAATCCCCGTGGATCAGACTGGCTTGATCGTCGGCTGGGATATTGGCGGGTAACCATTCGATGAGCGCATCCATGTTCGGATCGCGTCCGGCGTCGGCATCCTGAAGATACTGCTTCGACCAGCGACCGATTTGCCGCGCAAAATAGTTGCCCGGTTTGCCGTAATCCGCGAGCCCGTAGGCACCATATTGAAGCAGGTGAAGGCGCGCTATCGTGTCATTCATTGCGTCGAAATACGCGGGTCGCTGCACACTACTGACCTGCGGAAACGTGGCGTCCCAAAAAATCCGCCCCTCCACCATTTCCATGATGAAGAACCGCGAGCCTATGATGGCTTCGTCAGTACAGACGGCATAGACCGCGGGAACCGGAAATTCGGCTTGACCGAGCGCTTGCAGCACTCGCGCCTCGCGTTCTACATCGTGCGCATTTCCCACGAGCGGTCCTGACGGCTTACGCCGCAGCACGTAGCGAGCATTGGGAGTCATGAGTTTGTAAGTCGGATTGGATTGGCCCCCCTTGAACTGCTCGATACTCAAAGGCCCCGCAAAGCCTGCTACGTTACCGCGTATCCACGCCTCGAGGGCGGCTTCGTCCAAGCGATAAGCCGCTCGTACCGGCGTTGTCCCTACATAAGCCTCATTGGTCGAATTGTTCATGGGTGTGCGGTCGCCCATTCGCGTTTGATCTTCTTGGCGAGCGCCCATTTGTGCACTTCGGTAGGGCCGTCATAGATCCGAAATGCGCGGATCTCCCGAAATACTTGTTCCACAATCGTGTCGCTCGTAAGCCCGGAGCCGCCCATCACTTGCACGCTCCGATCCGCCACGCGCATCAGACCTTCAGACACCGACACTTTGGCCATCGAGCTTTCAGTCGTTGCCAGTGAGCCCGAATCAATCACCGCCGCACACCAATCGATCATTAGCTCGGCTTGCTTAAGATCAATCAGGTTTTCGGCAAGCATGAAGCCAACCCCCTCGTGGTCGATGAGTGTTTTGCCGAACGCCAAGCGCCGATTGGCATAGCCGACGGCAATCTCGTGGGCGCGGGTGCAGGCGCCGAGCCAACGCATGCAATGCGACAGCCGGGCGGGGCTCAAGCGGACCTGTGCGTAGGTGAAGCCCTCGCCGCTGTTGCCCAACATGTGCTCGGAGGGGACGCGCAGATTGCGAATATCTACAATTGCATGACCGCCCGGCATCGAACTATCGATCGTGTTCGGAATGCGCTCGATGTGGATCGCCGGATTCGGCAGATCGACCAAGAACATGCACGCGCCGTCCGGCGATTTTGCCATGACGATGCCGATCTGCGCGCCTTGCGCGCCAGTGATGAAGGCCTTACGCCCGTTGATCACCCAATGCCTGCCATCGGCGACCGCCGTCGTTTTCATCATCGACGGGTCGGAACCCGCGCCATTGTCCTCCGCGGGTTCGGACATGAAAAATGCCGAGCGCGAGCGGCCGCTTACCAATGGCTCGCGAAATCGCTCTTGAATGGCCGGGCTGCCGACTTTGCCCAATAGGTACATGTTACCCTCATCGGGCGCCGCGGTATTGCACGCGAGGGGCCCCAACGGCGAGAGGCCCGTCATTCGCAGCACGATGGCGGTCTCCCGCTGTGTCAGATGGGACCCATCCGTCAAAATGTGCGGGGTCAAGACGCCTGCCTTCCGAGCGAGCCCCTTGAGCTCTGTCACGAGAGTATCGAGCGGCCCCCCATGATGATCGCGACGCGGGTCGGTTTCATAGGGCACTACTACTTGCCGCACAAAGGTTTCGACCCTGGCGGCGATGGCGGCCGCGCGGCCCGAATGCATCTCGCTCATCGCGGCGCCATACGAATCGCACCATCCAGCCGAATGGTTTCTCCATTCAACATCGGGTTCCGGATGATGGATTCGACCAGGAGCGCGAACTCGTCGGGCCGCCCTAGGCGACTCGGAAACGGCACTTGCTTACCCAGGGAGTCCTGCACTTCCTGAGACAGGGATTCGAGGAGCGGCGTGAGAAAGATCCCAGGCGCGATCGTCATCACCCGAATGCGGAAGCGCGCGAACTCACGGGCGAGCGGAAGTGTCATAGCGACGATGCCACCCTTCGAGGCCGCATAGGCCGCCTGGCCTATTTGTCCGTCGTAAGCCGCGACACTCCCCGTGTTGATCACGACACCTCTCTCTTCGTCACCGCATTCCACACCGTGAAGGCGAGCGGCGAATTGTGAGAGCACGTTGAACGTGCCGACGAGATTGATGTTCACGATGTGGGCAAACGTGGATAGCGGGATGGGATTGCCGTTACGGTCAATCACTTTGCCTGGAGGTCCAATCCCCGCGCAGTTGACGAGAACTCTTGCAGTACCGTTCACGTCTTGCGCTTCCCGCAGGGCATTGTCGACGGCGACCTCGTCGACGACATCGACGGCGATGAAATGACCCTTGATTTGCGCGGCTTTCGCCGCGCCGAGTTGCTCGTTGAGGTCGAATATCGTCACTTTCGCGCCGGCGCCCGCCAACAGTTGCGCAACAGCGCCGCCTAAACCCGACGCCCCTCCGGTTACGATCGCCGCAAGACCGCTCACTTTCATATTGACTATTTGATCCCCGATAACGATGTAAGACGGGCCTTTAGGGAACTAAAACGGCTTTGATGCATTCACCCCGATGTTGTGCAGCTATCGCATCGTTGATATGGTCGAGCGGATACATAGTGACGAGTTTGTCCAAGGGGAAGCGACCCGCTTTGTAATGTTCGATCAGCTCTGGGATGAACCGATCGAGATCGCTATCTCCCTCGATGATGCCGTGGATTCGGTGGCCATAGGTGATGAGAGCCGCGAGATTGATCTTCAAGCTGCTGTCGACTCGCGGCGGCACCCCCACCAGGCCGAGCAGGCCGTGGCTGCCGAGAGAATTGAGCGCTATTTCTACGACCGATTCACGGCCGCTGGTCTCGAAGGCAAATTCGACACCGTCATTCCGTATGGCGCGAATCGACTCGCCAACGGACTCGACAGTGGGATCGATGACATGGGTTGCCCCCAATGCTTCCGCCATCTGCCGCCGTGCGGCAATCGGCTCTATGAGAATGATGACAGCGCATTGTTGAATCACCGCGCCCATGACCGCGGCCAAGCCCACCGGACCACCGCCAAAAATCGCAATCGACGATCCGGGCCGGCAAGCGAGTGATCTCATGACGCCGGCACCTCGGTATCGTCCACTTTGACGACATTGCGCTCATGCGCCAACGCGTGAGTGGCGAAGGAGGATTGGCCGAAGAAATTGCCAGATATCGTTTTCCCAGCGATACGAATTCCCGATGAGCCATCCGAGCGAGCGCCGGTGTAATTCAATGCCGGAAAGTGCCGACAATACGACGGCAAATCTTCAGCGCAGCGTGCACAGGCACCGCAGCTCGAAAACCCCAGCACGACCCGGTCGCCGACCCGTACTTTCATGACATCGCAACCAACCGCCACCACCGTTCCCGCGCCCTCGTGGCCCAACACTGCGGGTAAGGGAATCGGAATGAACTGAGAGCGCGCAATCAGATCGGTGTGGCATAAGCCGACTCCGTGAATTTTTACCAGCACCTCATTGTTGCGCGGCGCCTCGAGTTCCGCCGACTCGATGGAAAATGGCCGATCCGCGTGCCGTACCACCGCCGCTCTAATTTCCATGCTGACCGCTCCGTCGCGATGGGAAAGCGTCAGTTTTGGTCATGACAGGGCCATGACAACCGACTTGGGCTCCAAGTACGGCTCCAATCCTTCGGGCCCGTTCTCTCGACCGATGCCTGAGCGCTTCATCCCACCGAACGGGAATGAGGGATCGGCGAGCAAGATACAGTTAATGAATACCGTACCCGCATCGAGGCGTGCAGCAGCGTGGTGTGCAGTTGAGAGATCTCGCGTCCATACATGAGCGGCAAGACCATAGGTACTCGCGTTTGCGAGTGCGATCGCCTCCTCCAA